>SDBV01004531.1_pt1 | contig 19935 bp, 22 predicted proteins | sample 2277081 | NCBI WGS metagenome assembly SDBV01 (sample SAMN10402039, study PRJNA504765) | marine sediment metagenome | isolation source: marine sediment core GS10_PC15, 223 cmbsf | place: Arctic Ocean: Southern Knipovich Ridge | collected 2010 | reverse complement strand
GATTGCCAGCTGCTGTCGGCGCGATATTCATCGCGGTGTTATTCGGCATGGCATTTTCGTGGATATCTGCCGCCTTGGGATTGTTCGTGAAAGATGTCGAGGCGGTCCAAACGGCGGGTTTCATTTGGGGTTTCCCAATAATTTTCGCAAGCTCCCTCTATGTCCCGGTGGAGACTATGCCGGAGCCTCTTCGTTTCTTCGCTCAGCTGAACCCAATTACTGTGGCGGTGGACTCGGTTCGAGGTTTATCGCTTGGAGCACCATTTTCTGCTCCGATTATTCCAGCGCTTATCTGGGGTTTTGGTATAATAGCAATTTTCATGCCTCTCTCCATCTATCGATATCTAAGGATTTCAAAAGAGATATCCTAGGAGGCCAAATTAGAAATCAGCATCATAGATTATGCCAATTATCTTTTCTACCACATCGATGAATTATACTGGACAGGGGTCCCCGACGAAATTAGCATCACCTTTAGTTTTGAAGGAAATGACCCCATCCTTCATTTTCACTTCGGTCACCCTGTGAATGATTTCCTCGCCGGTGTATCTTTCGCAAAAAAGGCCACGTTCTTTGAATACAATTATGTCCCCCACCTGGATGTGGTCCGGTTCTGGGACATATCCTATGGTCACGTCACCACAGTCGATAACCGGAATCATGCTTCCTGTGCAAGCGATTCGTCCCGTCACCGCAACTTCGGCGTTAAGATAGATTGGAGGAGTGCCCGGCAGTAGGGGATATCTAATTGCCGGTCTTTCAGTTAGCTGAGCTACCAAGTCTGAGATTCTGAGGTTTAGCTCAAGGCGATCAATTCTTGATTCCTCCTCCAGCTCTGTCATTCTGTCTTGAACGGAAACGATTTCATGGTTAGCTTGAATCAGCTGACGGTCTAGTGACTGGACTTGTGGATTGAGACCAAAGTACCCTGACGCTATCCCGGATGCGAACCCAATCGTCAGGACGGATAACAATAACGCTGCCAAAGTTGAGCTTCCAGGCATGCATTAACTGGTACGATTATCGAATTTATGGATTCACGAGTCAACAGAAGTGTGCTGTTCAGGGTGAAGGGAATAATTGCCTCATCCCCTCGTCCCAGATACTAAAGTCTCCCCTCTTCTGCCAGTGAAGCGGGAACACTGTTCCCTCGGCAATTATTTCCGTCTTGAACACAACAAACTCCCAAGTTTCGCCAGTTATCAGCCATCTCGATCCCTCTTCATCAAAGATCCAGTCCATCGACACGTCTATCTCCATCGTAAATTCTCCTATGAGCTTCCCCTGTCCTAGATTGAGCAGATGCATAGTGGTGATTGCACCTTCCTCGGAGAATTGAGCCTCATAGTTGGTGATAGTGATGTTGATCGATTCGGTGTTTCCTAAGACTTGGGCATAAAGTATCGTAAGGCTATTGAACCCTCTATACGTCCCCGCATAGATCCCGGCCTGCCTAGTCCATTCTACGACAGTGTCTCCCGAGTTCTCATAATCTGATAAGAGGCCGTCGGTCTGTTCCCGAAAGTTCTTCGCTTCGAATTTCTCGAAATGCCGCTCAACTGCTAGCTTCAAATCATCAGCCACGTCTACGCTTGGCAATCCGTTACCATTGGCGACTGGTGGTATAACCGGGGGCGGATCAATCGTTGGTGGTGGTCCGAAGGAATTGAAAAGGACCACTCCTCCAAAAATCGCGATTACGGCCAGACCACCCAAAATTACCAGGAGGAACGGCCTGGTTAATCCACTCCTCATTTGATCTACAATAGCGGAATAAGGTTGAGTCGATTTAAGGATTTGCTAGCTGGCTCAGTTTCGTCATTCATTCTATCGCGAATTAGCGCGAGGGAATGTAGGTCCAGAAAAAATACAATACCCTTCGGTAGGAGGAATCATCTCAGTGCCTTTAACGTCGGACACTCTGACTTGTGATCTTGAGCCTTGTCCCATGCCTGAAACTGAACTCCACAATAGTCACAGTCATATGTTTCCATGTGTGCCTGTAAGGGCCAGAGGTATTAAGTCTCTATGGAGAATCACTCTGCGAATTCTACCGTTGAGGGGAGAAAGCTCCGGAGTTAGGAGCTGAGAATTCTAGGAAAAAAAGGGTCCAGAGAAGCACATATAACGAATAGTGTCGTGAGCTGATATGCCGTGACCAAGATAGGCGACCTCCCAGATGGTGAGTTTCAAGCTCCAGCACTAATTCTAGATGGAGTGGTGCCTTTTCCTGACATGGAGGTAGCAATCACTCTGGCCGACGAAAAGAACAAAGCCGCGATCGATGTGGCGCTTGAGCAACAACATTTGGTTGCCTATATCCCAAAGTCTCAACAATCCAACTACGAAAAGACGATAGGCACTCTAACTTTGATCAGGAGGAAAAAAACTAATGATGAAGGAATTAACTGGGTTTTGATAAAAGGTCTTTGGAGAATTCAGATCGAAAGGATAACAGACGAGAAGGCGTACTTGAAAGCTAGTTTCAAACGTGTAGGCGAAATTGAGAATGACGGTGCCGCGAAACCAAAGGTGATGCAGGATGTTCTGAAGCAAATTGACGAATTTGTAAAGCTTATCCCGGGAATACCTCCAGAAATAATAGATTTGTTGAAGAAAGCGGACACCCCCGGGAAACTGGCTGATTTATGTGCCTACTCCCCTAATTTCAATCTAGAGGAGAGATTGGACTTACTTCGGACTATCGATACGGAGGAGAGGCTCAGAAAGGTTAATGGATTATTCGACAAGCAACTAGCTTCGCTGCGGAGTGCCGCAGAGATAATCACAATTCCTGAATGTGATACCTGTCAGGAGCTCGCTGACGATGCCTTCGACTCGGATGCGTCTCGACGGGGAGAAATCGCGGTGAAATTCCTCAATCATATTGCCCAAAATCACACTGGAGAACTCTTGGCGTTACTAGCCGAAAAATACGGGCCAACCTTTCTGAGGAAGAGAGCACTCAGATAACAGCTTCGTGTCGAGACAATCTATAGGTTTTCTGTGACCGAATCGCGAAATGCTGAAGCAAAAACGTGGTCCATCACGTAGAAAGGTTATCCTGATCGGACTGGATTCGGCTCCCCCTGAGCTCCTTCTCGAGAGGTTTCTAGATAAGATGCCGACAATTAGGAGATTAGTGAAAAACGGAATCTCTGGACGCATGCGAAGTTGTGACCCACCAATTACCGTCCCTGCATGGATGGTAATGATGACTGGTATGGATCCTGGTCAGTTGGGCATCTATGGTTTCAGAAATCGTAAAGGATGGAGTTACTCGGATTATTACCTCACTACGTCAACCATGATAAAGGAAAAGCCCATCTGGGAGATAATCGCCCAGACAGGTGGCATGAAATCGTGTTTGATTGGAGTTCCTCCGTCATACCCAGTTAGGCCTATCATGGGCAATCTCATATCATGCTTCCTGACACCTGGTCTGGAAAAGGAATACACCTATCCTCATGAACTTCGAGATGAGGTTGCGGAGATTGTGGGAGAATACGAATTTGATGCTGCCTTCAGAAGCGATAATCGCGACGAAATACTCGAAGCGATTAGGAGGATGACTAACAAGAGGTTTGATCTAGCAAACTATATGATCGAACAAAAGGAATGGAGCTTTTTCATGTTGGTGGAAATTGGACTCGACAGACTTCATCACACTTTTTGGAAATTCTTTGATGATACGCACCCAAGGTTCGAGTCAGGGAATAGATTCGAAATGGTACTCGAGGATTATTATATTCTCCTCGACAAGAGAATTGGTGAATTGATCGAGAATTGTGGGGAAGATACAATTATTATCATTGCATCCGATCACGGGAGCAAAGCCATGAAGGGTGCGTTTTGTATAAATGAATGGCTGATCAGGGAAGGCTATCTCAAACTAGCTGAACGGCCTGAAGGGATCGTGAGTATAGAGGATGCCTCGGTGGACTGGGATAAGACTAAGGCGTGGGGGTGGGGAGGATATTATTCGAGGATTTTCTTTAATGTGAAAGGAAGGGAGGACAAGGGGATCCTGACCAAGGAACCTGGAGGTGATCTAGATGAACTAGTCACTGAATTGAAAGAAAAGATTACCCGACTAGTCGACAATCGGGGCGTTCCGATGAAAAATACGGTCTTCTCTCCTGATGAATTGTATAAGACTGTCAGTGGAGATCCACCGGATTTGATGGTATACCTTGATGACTTGAACTGGAGGGCCGCAGGCACTATTGGCCATGGCAAGATTTACCTTGAGGAAAATGATACTGGTCCAGATGATTCAGTCCATTCGATGGACGGGGTTTTCATCCTATATGACCCGCGGGAAAGGATCCGAAAGGATATTGGCACCATAAGCATCATGGATGCTGCCCCGACCATACTCCATAGAATCGGACTTTCTATTCCTAAAGACATGATTGGGAAACCAGTTTAAATCGACAGATTTAGACTCCCTGAATGACTGGTCAATTTCATAGTAGAAGAAGAGATGATGATGACAGAGTGTATGGGTGACAACACCCCAACCAGCGGCCGTTAATCGAATCGAGAATCCATGTATAAGATCAATCCTCCTTTGCGGAATCCAAACTTCCTTCTACCCAGTCACTATCAGGCCCTTCAAGCTCTTTTGTGAAAACACCAATTCTTCTCCTCAGGTGCTCCTCCAGAGATGGTATCAACCCTCGAACATTCTCAGGTGTATCACCCTCCACCTTTTCCCAATAATCCCGAACTTTTCTACTTAGCCTATCCGAGGACTTTCGAACAAATCCACCTGCAATTGACAGATCTTCATCACCCTTCTTCCATCTCTCCAGGTGATCAAGTAGATGGTTGTAGACTAAAGTTTTTGATGAAAGATCGAGTCTACGAACTCGGCTCCGAGCTGATCTCTCGATAGACCTTTTCTCAACTGACAAATCTTCTCTCAGGGACCTCATCTTGCTTTCTATATTAGCGATGTTCTCAGTGGCTGTCTTCAACTCAATGCGTTTTGTTTTCAATTTCCGATTATAAACAATGAAGAGGACGAAAATGATCAGCACGGAGAAGATCAAGATCGCCAGAAGCAGGCTCGGGCTAGCAACCAAGATTTTAGCTTAATCAAAGATGTTTAGATAAACATTTGGTCTGGGTAAACCCTCTGAGACCTCTTTGAACTTCACTCAATTCATTTGGGAGTTAAAGCTCCCTTCCCTTCCACAGTTCGGGAACTGAACCTTAGATAATTACTTTCTACAATTACTAATAGAGTGATTTTATTCGAGGGCTCCATACCCACACGCTTTTTGGAGGTATCTCGGCCGTCGTTGCCACCTTTTCAGTCAGGGTCGGGGCTCGGGTGTGTTTAATTGAACCTTGATCATCCACTAGATCTAAGGAACATCCAAATCGCCGCTCAGCTTGACCAGGACCTTCCAGATGGCCTCCTGGCTGGCTTCGTCCTTAAAGTGTCCGTTTTCCTGGAGCTGGACTTTACCGACCGTTGTCTTGGGCGGGGAAGCGTAAAAAAGGCCTGACCGTTCCGCCGGATATTCCGTGGCGTCCAGCAGGCGCTTGCTACCGACGGCCACGCTATGCATGGGCGCGCCCATCAGATTCGCCATTAGGGGCATCAACTTCTGCATGAGCCACGGCTGGTTTTGTATGAAGTTCGTGCCCTTCGTGCCCCCGGGGGATACCACATTGATCGTCATTCCCAGGGGCAAGCGGCGTGAGAGGGCGGCGGCCCACCAGACGGCGAAAAGTTTGTTGGTGGCGTAGCGGGTCATCATTTTGTATTCCGGTGGCTGATCTCCCCGGACTACAGATTCGAATGTATTTTCGAGGCTTCCCTCTGACAATGCACCAAAGTCCATCAGCTTTATGCCACGCAAATCGCCTCGCGAGGCCTCCGACCCCATGAAGATCAGGCGGGCGTTCCTGCCCAGCTTGCCGGCGGCGAGCAGTCGCATGACCAGTGCGTGGTGGCCCACCAGGTTGACGCCGTAGGTCAGGTCCATCCCTGCGCTGTTGCGAGTCAGCCTGGGGAACATAACGCCCGCGCCCATCACCAGCGAATCAATAACCCCCTCCTGTGTCTTGAGGCTGTCCACGGCTGCTTGGATAGAATCCAGCTCAGAGAGGTCCATCGCCACGGGGGCAAAAACTTCCCTGCCAATTCTTTCTTTCAACGCCGCGACGGCAGCCTTGGCCTTTTTTTCGCTGCGGGCGCCGACATGAACCTTTCTATAACCGGCTTTGGCAAATTGGGCGGCGGTTTCAAAACCAATGCCTGAATTGGCACCAGTGACCAGGGCGATCTTTTTGGATTGATCAGACATGCGTTCATTTTTTTGGAGAACCCGGGATAATAACTTTCTAAGTCCTCGCGGTTAAGCCCTCGGCAGAGTGCTTATTGATGCCCTCAGCAATTGTAAAATTCGAATAAGCTCACATTCACCTAATCATAAATCTAACCTTATTACTTTTGGAAAGAACATTTGCGAAGATCCTTGGCATCAGGAAATAACGCTCTCTGCGGCTTCTTCAATCTTATCAAGCCAATCATCTCCAGAGAGGGCAAGAAAGAGTGGGAAACCAGTTTAGCCAATCTAAAGGGCCTGTTGGAAGCTACTTCTACCTTGGAGGAAGTTCTTTCGGAAGAAGGAAGTGTTACCCCATATTCAATGTCTCATTGAAATCCACTTCAAGAACCCGTTTGGGGGACCCCAACAGAGGCGCAGTTACTAGTACGCCGGGCGCGATTCGGGACATTGAATAGAATCAACTAGCTCGTAACGTGACCGCAAGTCAGCTCGATTTACGCTTAATGGCGAAGGAGAATCCATGATTAACCCAATCAGGTACAAATCCCACCAGGCACGGGCTCGTGGATAAACGAGTTACAAGGGGATGAGATTATAGAAGAAGATTGCGGACGTTCCCTTCATCTTATATCCCGGGAATGAGAAGTGAGATCGAATTTGGGGGGACATGACACTTTCCGCGCTCTCATTTCGGTCATGATCGGTTCTTTAGCTTTCTTTGGAGGTTATATCATGATGATTCTAACGATTGAACGGATCGCACAGGCTGTTGTCGGTGGACTGGAGATATCGTTATTCTATGGCCTGCCATTTGGTGCTCTAGCCTTCGTGATGGGATCACTGATAATTGTGGCGGCGCTAGATCCATCATGAGAAAAATGGATATACCTTCTCGTCTTTCTGGTAAAAGTAGTTAGTAATGGCAAGGTTAGAGATTGGAAGTCCTTCGGGAGATTTTAATCTGAAAGGCGTGGACAACCGAACCTATAGTTTGGACGACTTCCGAGACAAGGAGATTCTGGTGCTTATGTTCACTTGCAACCACTGTCCATATGTGCAGGCATATGAGGCCAGGCTAATATCCATACAGAGGGATTACCTCAGTAAGGGGGTAGTCCTTATTGCAATTAACTCAAATAGCGAAATTAGGTATCCTGAAGACAGCTTCGATCGAATGGTTCAAAGGGCTAGGGAAAAGGGCTACAACTTCCCCTACTTGCGAGACGCAGATCAGACGGTAGCTGCAGCGTACAAGGCTGAATACACACCAGAAATTTTTGTCTTTGACAAGCGAAGGAAGTTAAGGTATCACGGTCGAATTGATAACAGCAAGGATGAGACCAAGGTTACATCGCGGGATCTGCGAGGTGCAATTGACTCAATCCTATCTGGGAAAGAAATAATTCAACCTGAAACTCATGCATTCGGGTGCACTATCAAGTGGGCTGACGATTAGTGGTCTAGACAATTCTCTCGCGTGCGAAGATGTTGATCCCATCCTTATTGATCTTGTATGGGTGAAGTTCGCTGTCGTGGTTGATTCCTCTCATCTTCTCTATCTGAAAGATCCTATTCAACCCCTCAGACCGTACTACTCTCTGTAATACCATCACACCTTGTGCAAGGTACTCTTCTATCTGATACTTTCTTTCTAAGGACGCGTGAGCTAGTTCAGAGACTAGTAAGGCCGTGCAATTAGTTCGGGATATCGCCTCCATCAGCTCCAAAATGGCCTTTCTCCGATCGACGACTTTTGGATATTCCAGCATCAGGCTTGCCAGCGGGTCGACAACTAACCTCTTTGCACCGATTTCCTTGACACTCGTTTCAATCATGTCAACTAGCGTATCAAGAGAGAAATCCTTCTTTCCAATCGCTATATTATTATCTTCAGACACACCTAATCCCTTGATCGGGGAAGCGTCAATGAAGAGAATCTTACCTTCCTCTTTAAGCTCCCTAAGGTTCCAAGTGAAGCTTGAGGCATTATCCAATATCCTTCGTGGGCTCTCGTCCAACGTGATGAAAACTCCTGGCTCATTATATTCCGATGCTCCCTTGTAGAGCATCTGTAGCGCAAAGGTTGTCTTCCCGCTCCCCGGACTGCCTAGAAGAAAGACAATATGGCCCTCGGGTATCCCCCTGCCTTCCAGCAGTTCGTCCACCCCAGGAATTCCTGTTGAAATGTAATTGGGCAATACTATGGGTCCTCTAGGAATTAAAGTAATGAAGGAATTATTGACATCTCGATTTAACAGCCTCTCTGCGGCCTCCTAGTGGTATGGGAATTAATTTAATAAGGTTCAGGAATTCAAGTCTTGATTTGTACTTCATGTTGCTGGACTATTAGCATTTCGCTGGAGATAAATCAAATAAGCTGTGTAGAATTCCGTGGATGGAAAGATGGATCTTCTAGATGGAATCGATTCGCTAAGGTCAGTGAGGAGATTTTCACCTGAGAGGATTGAACCGAGAAAAATCAAGAAAATACTTCGAGCTGCAACGATGGCAGCATCGAGCTCCAATTCTCAACCATGGCATTTTGTCGTAGTCACCAAAGAACAGGTAAAGATAGACCTTGGAGAGATATTCCTGAAGACCTGGCTGTCTCACGTCCAGTCCTTGGCGATTAATGCAAGATCAAACAGAATCCGACTCATCTACAAAGAAAGTACAAGCATGCTTAGACATACTCGAGCCATCCCGCTCCTCATTATCGCCTGTTTAGATATGGACAAGGCGAGTCGAATTCCAGAAGCTATGTATGCAAGTATCTACCCGGCGGTTCAGAACCTGATGTTAGCGGCCTGGTCACTTGGGATTGGGTCATGTCTCACCACAAATGGTACCAGCAAGCTTCGGGGAGAGGTCAAAAGCAGGGAACTGCTTGGAATACCAGCGAATGTGAAAATTGCCGCTACAATATATTTGGGATATCCAAAGGGCGAGCTATCTCCACCGAATCGCCAACTCGTCGAGAAAGTCATCCACCGAGAGAAATGGTGACTAATAGCTAAGGCCACTTTGTTCTTATTGAATCAACCCAGGCAAATTTCCTCTGCAGCGCTTTTGGATAAAGCTTCGACCACTCCATTTCAACGGACTCTGCCCATCCCTTATACAATTTTGGATCGATGTAGTTACGGAGCGATGTATTGAGATTGTAATCCCTCGTCGCCTTATCGAGCCTAATCTTCAACTTGAAGTTCTCTACCCTCTTAGCTAACCTCTGGACCCCCTTCTCAGTCTTAGCTGTTTGAGATAGAATCTCGATTAGCTTCTCTTCCTTCTTCGCTAATCTCTCGTTCCAATTCGGAGGAGGTGTCCTCTTGTGATTGCATCTCTGGGCAGCTTGAAGATTTGCCATCTTCGCATGAAATATCTTAAGATTCTCAGAGTCGTGAGTCTCTATTTCCTTGCCCATGAGATAATCTCTCACTTCATTCGAAGCTTGGTATGTTCTGAATACCTTTGCGGAAAGGCCATTCATTCCCTTAGCGAGGAACCGATTGACGGCATCTGAGGTTATGTTTTCAAATATTTGATCCCCGGGCTGTTTCCCTTTTGTGAAGTCCTTAACGTTCTTGGAGACTACACCATCAGGATCCAAAGGGAGGGATTTCTGCCACCTAACGCTATCCTTACCGAGAAAGTCGAAATCTAAACCAGAATTAGTAAAGGTGAGATGTTCGACCCTTAAGGTAGTGGCTCCAACAGTATCTGCCTCTTCTTCATCTTTTTCATCACCGACTCTCATCGAGACGTTGTCGATGAGAAATGCGACCGTGGCAACTTTCCTTACCTTCACATCCCCGTCACGCATTCCAGACAAGATGTTGGACCGTACCTTTTTGATTGCTTTTCTTAGATGGGCAGCGGTGTCGTACTTTACTTTGTCTCGGCTCTGACGGATGGCCGCGACATCGGATAGCCATACATATTTCATGCTCTCCGAGAGACTATCACGCCAACTTGCCAGCCATGTAGAGTTATGATCATGGATTATTTTTCCCCATTGGCTCCCTGGAATTGGAGCTACAGGCGGTGCTGCCGTCTCATCTAAGTTCAAAATAATGTCCTCAGGGGATATTCGAGGCTTCCACTTCCCTCTCAACGGGTGCTCACCCCTTCCCATGAAGATGCCAGGCGGCTCAACCATATAATTTCCTACCTCTGTACTCACTCCGTCAATCTCGGCGTACCCATACTTCTCTTTGAGAGTCTCTCTTCTCTTCTTTCTCTCTTGTGCCAGTTTTTTCTTCCTTTGAGGATCCGAGTTGCTGACCCTCTCCTTTTCTTGGAGACTAATGATCTCTGAAAAGTCGATCTGTTCTAGACTGACACCTTCAAAGCTTGGGAACAGTTTCAGAAAGTCTGTCAGGAAATTGGCCTGGAACACCTTATCTTGGACATACGGCGTGTCCTTCTTCTTGGCCCAAGCCCATGCCATCTCTTCCTGAAATGGAGTAAGGATTACCTTATTCCCATTCACCAGGATAGAAAGATGCCGATACTCAGGATCGGGAGGGAATAATACCCCGTTATGTTTTAGCGATTTCCATTTCATCTAACATCAGCCATCCTCAATATTCGAGATCCGAATGCTCGATCTCTGGATCCCCTTGGATTATAAAATCTTTCAATCGGAGTCCAGATAGTTCTCGGGAGGCCGTAATACAGGATAAAAAATGGTAAAACGTGAACCTAATAAAAGGGAGTAGGGGTGGTTCATGCAAATTGACAGGACAGGGAGGTCTTCTCGACCCAAGCAGAGACTTCTATCTCATTAAGGAACGTCTTTGGGACTGGGGTAGTGGTGACATTTATGATGAACGTGGAACCACGATAGGAAGGATGCGAAGGAAGCTAATTTCTCTGCGCGCCGAAATCACCATCGAGGAAATCGATGGGACACCTATAATCTCTGTAAACCGGAAGATAATCTCACTTAGACCCTCATACGACATAAAGGATAGTGGAGGGAATCTTCTTGGAAGGACAAGGAGGAAACTGCTCACAATTATCCGTCCCAAAATGTGGATGGAAGACGCAACAGGCGACAAGTCGCTAGTTGGACAGGGTGCGTTTGCGGGGTGGGACTTCGAGATCAGAGACAGATTAGGGAGAAAGATTGCTGAAGTCTCAAAGACGGATAGGTGGCGCGACATCTTTCTCGGAGGAATCTTCGACTATAGTGATACTTACGCTCTCCACATCCTGGATAGATCCCACGATAGGCGTGTTTTGCTGGGCTTTGTCATAGCCATAGACAATAGTGTCCATGACAAATGATACGAGCTAAGCAGGCCTTCTGTAATGAGTGAATAGAAAGAGCCAGACAGCAACGATAGCGGCTACAGTAAGGATCACCGAAACACCGAGGCCCAAGTCTGTTACGTAGGGGGACAGTTCGACTCCTGCTCTTTGCGCTCGTTCTGCTGCGACTTGCACTTCAACAATAGCTTGATTGTTGTCTAACCATTCCAACTGCTTGGGCACAGATTGTCTAAACAACCAATAGTAGAGCAGGTCTGCCGGACCGAGTTTCATGAGGCCAATGCCTGTAGCAGAGAGTGCTATAGAAGCAAGTTTCATTCCTGTAGTGATGAGGAAAACGAGACCAAGCGAAAGAAACATTGCCGTGAAACCTATCCCCATCGCGTAATGGTATATGTAAATAGAGTCCCATGCGGAGATCGGTCTGAATGCTGATTCGACTACAACCCTATCGACATAGACCCAGGATAGAAAGAGTGCCAAGACAACAGGTAGAACAGCCGCCACTTTTGAGGTGGGTTTCATACTCAAACACTTCATCTATCCACAGGGGCTGCCTATATCGTTGTCATCATGTTCCTGATTTGGATATAATCTCGCCCTACAGTCTTTAGCTTTGAGACTCCTTCTTCTAAGTCCATGGAAACAATTCGAGTTCCTCTGAGACTGAGCATCTGCCCCCATTTTTTCTCCTTCACTAGATTTACCACCTCTACTCCCAATCTAGTCCCAAACACCCTATCAAAAGCTGATGGGACGCCTCCCCTTGCAATATGACCAATTACAACATGCCTCGTCTCCAACCCGGTTCTCTTGGTTATTTCCTGTGATAGGGCTTCTCCAACGCCTCCTAGGCGGGCGTGTCCGAATGCATCTACCTTTCCCTGTTCGGCCACAGCTTTGCTACTCTCCTTAGGGTGTGCTCCTTCAGCCACTACAATAATCCCAGATTTCCTGCCCTCCATTCTCAATTTCTGCAGGTGTGCTGAAATCATATCGAGATCAAATGGTTCTTCGGGGAGCAGGATGAGATCTGCGCCGGAAGCAAGTCCGGAGTGAACAGCTAGCCAACCCGCTTGCCTACCCATGACCTCAATCACCATGAATCGTTCATGGGATTCTCCAGTAGTTCGAACACGGTCTATGACCTCTACCGTAGTGTTTAGTGATGTGTCAAATCCTATCGTAAAATCTGTCCCTGAAAGGTCATTGTCAATGGTTTTCGGAACGCCTACTACGTTCACTCCACCCTTGAACATGGCGAGGGCTACTCCGAGGGTATCCTCTCCTCCCATCGCTATTAGTCCATCTGCTATCCTAGCCAGGTTTGCAGAGACGCGTACGATTCCATTATCTAGTTTTGTTGGATTTGTTCTACTAGACTTTAGTATGGTTCCTCCCTTGGACGAAATGTTTTCGACATCCTTCCATTCAAGTGGAAAGTAATCTAGGTCTACCAACCCGGCCCAGCCTCTTCTAACGCCCACCACCTGTATTCCGCTGAAAGAGCTACTCTTCACGACTGCCCTGATTACAGAATTTAGTCCTGGAGCATCTCCTCCTCCCGTTAAGAGGGCAATCTTCATGTCTCTTTACTCAAGAGGTTTATTGGGATGGCGGAATTTGAACGAGTCGTTTGCCTTCGAATATTACTTGTTTAAGCTTCTCCGCTAATTTTAGAGGCTCAGGGTGCTGCCATATGTTACGACCTACTGCTAGTCCCGTAGCGCCTGCCTCCATTACCCCACTGATTTGTCGCAGGAAATCCTCATCAGTCGGAGTCTTCGGGCCGCCGGACATGTAAACATGAGCTTTGCCCGCAGATTTGACAGCCCAACTAAATGTTTTCGGATCGCCTGTATATTTTATCTTTACTGCATCAGCCCCTAACTCCAGACCAATCCTCGCTGCGTATGATATTATTTCCGGTGCGATATCATTCTTGATCGACTCTCCTCGAGGGTAAACCCACGAGATAGCAGGCAGACCATTCTCATGGGCCTCCTTCGATATTCTCCCAAACTCTTGGAGCATGTCGGGTTCATGTTGACTTCCGGCGTAAATAGTGTAGCCAATTCCCTTTGCTCCAAGGCTGATCGCCTCTTCTACAGAACAAATCTGCTTGGAGTTTGGTTCCCCCTTTGGAAGTGCTGACTTTCCATTTACTTTGATGATCAATGGGACCTTCCCGTTGTAGTACTTTTCTGCCAGTCCCTTTTGGAAAACTATACCCGAAAAAGCTCCATCTACAGCGGTGTCCATGATGAACTGAGGGTCAACATTTCTATCATCAAAGTCCTTGCTATGTCCATGTTCTACTCCCTGATCGTAGGCTAAAAGGAGGCTCTTTCCATCCTTCAGAAATGGCTCCATTAAATCTTTCATGACTCACTCACTCAGCCAGGCAAACTTTTACCCCTCTAATATTTCTTATTGTTCAATACAAGCCATCCAGGCTCGACGAAGCTCGTCCCGTTTGAATTAGATCTGAGACAACTAAATAGCGGGGGCTTTTTGTAGAGTTTTCCGCGCAGAGACCATTACTTCTTCGGGCTCTACCTCCGCCGACGGAACAAACGTCCCGGCACAATTCCATCCTTTGAGTTCTCCATTCTCGTATTGGGGTTCACAATATCTGTTAAGGATGCTATACTTGGGCTCGACTTCTCCAGTGCACTTGCAAACTGGACAGCATGTTTCAACAACAGAGGACTGTAAGACCGGATCGGTTATGTGGCCCTGCCCGGCGCAGTTTGGACAGGATATCAACTTCACTTTTTCTTTTTAGCAGCTCCTCTATGTAAAATACCGTAAGTGGATCCTTATAACCGTTAGGTGGTTTTGATAATAACAACCATCAAAATCTCGAGGCGGCACTGTCGAGAGCTTCGATCAGAGGGAGACGTTTCCCCGACAAGAAGAGGACCAGCGCTCCACCAGCTGTACTTACATGATAGATCTTGTCCTTCAGGTTCAATCTCTCAAGGACGGCACTTAGATGTCCACCACTGGTAATCGTCTTCCCACCATGGCTTGCTATGGCCTTGAGTATCCCATTCGTGCCGAAATCAAATCCGGATTTCTCGAACATACCGCTCGGTCCGGTCATGAAGATGTTCTCGGATTCACTTATGATTCTCGAATATTCCTCTACAGACTTGCTCCCGATGTCAAGTACTTTCTGTCCATCTTTGAGTTCACTAAAATCGAGTTCAAGTCGGCCACCATCTGAATCAACCGCCACGTCTTGAGGGAGCATGAACTTTTCTGGATATGTTTCGAGGAGCACCTTTGCAGCCGCTATAGCCCTGTCGTCGGTAATCGAGGAAGAACTGGCAGAGATTTTTCCTGCGGCCAAGAGACAAGCATTCCCGAACAACCCACCTACGAGTATCCTCTCTACTCTGCCCGCTTGGAGTAGCGTCTTGATTGCTGAAAGCCGATCTGGAATCTTGGCTCCTCCCAGGACGGCGGTAAACTTGATGTTCCTGTCCTTCACAATTGGAGTAAGAGCCTTTACCTCTCTCTCTACAATTTTGCCTGCCAAAGTCGGCATAACCTCTGCAAATCCGATTATTGAAGGGTGTGCTCTATGTGCTGCGGAAAATGCATCCAGGACGCAGACGTCAAGGTAGGGGCGGAGTCTTCGGACGAGGTGCGTGTTTGCAGCCTGCTCAGGGGAAAATTCCGAATTCTCCTCCGCCATGAATCTCAGATTATCTAACATTATGATGTCACCCTCATGCATACTTTTTATGGCGCCTAGAGCAGCAGGGCCAAATACGTCAGGGATGAATCCCACCCTGGATCCGACCAGTTCAGAAATAACTGCGGCATGTTCCTCCATCGTTACGTAGTCGCTCTTCCCCAATCTTCCTTGGTGCGACGCAATTACGGTCTTAGAAGATTTGAGGGATTTGATGGTCTGAGATACTTCAATCGGCCTGGATCTGTCCAGAATCTTACCCGAAGATGGTTCGATTGGGCTATTGATATCACATCTTACGAATACCGTCTTCCCCTTCAGATCCATTTCGTCCAAAGTACGCATTTCCATCAGAGTTAACCTACCGACGTTTCGCATTTCTCCTCTATAATTGCTATTTAAATGATCAGAAGTTTGTTTTGTCCACGGCGTACCGATGCATTCACAGGGACCTTGGATGCCTCTTTACGGCCTTTCAGACCGTATAATGCAGGGAAGTTTTGTCGCCGATTATCTCTCCATCCAGGGTCATTATTACTGCGTCCTGGATTGCACTCTGGGCTCTCCTCATTATTGGAGAAATCATCTTCTGTCTGTAAGGGCTAAATCCAATTGCCCCCAGTTCTCTATTGAACGAAGGCAAAACAACTATTTCTATGAGGTCATCCTTGCTTCGCTCAAGTAGAGCTTGGCGTGATAGCTTTAGCAGCACCCAGACTTGACTCCCACTTAGTGCGATCCCTTTTCTGCTATAGATCGGATGTAGGTGACCTATTATGAGGCGATTTATTTCTGAAAATCTTTTCGAAACTAGAGTGTGGCCATGACACATGCCCGTATTACCTATCAGAACACCACGCAAGTCCTCTATCCTGACCTCTTTAGGGGTCAATGGGAGGAGACCTCCATCATGGTTTCCAGGAACGATACGTACCTGAACGCGCGGCACTAGGGCTTCCAGGAAAGAGGGGACCTCTCGCCACTCGGTCCTGTTAATCGAGTCTATGCTATCCTTTACGTCGCCAAGCATAATCAAGCTGTCTGGTTTCTCCCGGTCAAGGATCTTCGTCAACGTTTCCAACATCATTCTTGAGGAGCTCTCCATCCGAACTCCAGATGAGGCGAATCGCTCCTCAAATCCGATATGCAAATCGCTAATCACGACATGTCGACCCCCATCTTCCTCTAGAAGCAAAGCAGGGTGGGGAAAGAGGATCCGTATCATCCATCCATCAAAATCCCGAAGAACTATATTAGGCGATGATACTCCCGCTGCGGAGATGGATCCCGCAGAGAGAAAACGCAAGGTCGTTGAGAGAATCCTTAATGAAGGAAGGGTGAAACGACACAAGTTTCTTCCTAGTGGCAGAGAAATATGGAGCGTTGTCGGTACTTTGGGGGACCAGTTTGTGGCCGAGGGGCAGCCGTTCTGCACCTGTGGACATTTTCACTTTGGTGTTTTGGGAGGGAAGGCGGCGTCATGTATTCATTTAGACGCTGTGAGGGTCGCGAAAAGAGATCGCTCGTTTGAGACGCTTGACATAGAAGATGCAGATTACGGACGGTTTCTTTTCTTGCTCACAAGAAGCATTCATGCGCAGTTCGGATCTAAGTAAGACTTACCCTTATATCTCAGGAGAGGAGAAGATAGAACAGTTAATGTCCAATCTCGGAGAGTTCGATGGAGATGTAGAGCCACGGGTCAGGGAAAGGGATTTAGAGGTCCTCAAGTCGTTCGACGAAGAGCAAGACCTCCGTCTCGCCTTCCAAGGCTTGAAAAGAAAGCTTGGATTTCATGCGGAGACCCTTACCAGATCACTAAGGAGATTGGAGAGGGATTCTTTCCTAGAACGAACGGGTGACGGCTATCGCTTGACGGGAAAAGGACAAGGATTTGTCGGAAGTAAAAGGGAAGCCCAAAATGGTGAGATGCTTAGCATCTTTCGAACCTATCTCCCTGATTTGGTCCTCTTACAGGAGTTACAGGTGAATCTGAGGTCGAAATGGTTCGGCAGTCTCAGGTGGCTCGGATCCTTCACCAAAGGCGAAAGGGTGGTAATGAGCTGGATTACTGAAGGAGGGAATAATCAGATTAATGTAACTTTCGGAAATAGCTTCATTTCCGTCGAAGCAGTCATCAATGATCCTTCTCAGAAAGAACTCGCGGTGCGCAGCGCGTATGCGCTGGTAAGCCAGATTGCGAAGGCCTATTCGTCCAGTTCCCCTTCATCCATGAATGTTCATCCGATTCGATTTAGTGATCAGCACGCGAGCTAGCGTCGACTTGTGACCAACTGTCATTCAACCTAGTCAATATCACAGACCCTACTGTAGTATCCATAATGACTACAATAGTTGCGATAAAGGCGAATGACGGGGCCGTGCTAGTCTCTGATAAGAGGGCGAGCAAAGGCTTCTTCATAGGCGCTAAGGAGGTTCAAAAAATCTACAAGTTGGACGATACTCTCGGAGTGGCGATGGCGGGACTGATGTCCGATGCCGAGTATGTAATCAACGTCGTGAAGGCAGAAAGGAATCTGGCTAGGCAGAGGAGAGGATTCCGGCTTTCAGTGCGAGAGTCCGCCAAACTGATAGCAAACATGAATTATTCCGCCATGAAGAGCTTCAATCCATTTTATACCGAGCTTCTCGTGGCAGGGAATGATGCAGAGGGTCCACATGTAATGTCTTCTGATATGAGTGGCTCGATTACGACAGAAGATTTCACCGCTTCAGGATCGGGTTCTCCTATGGCCTACGGAGTTCTCGAGAGTAGTTTCAAGAAAGGTCTGACTCTAGAAGAGGCCAAGGACCTTGGGGAGCGAGCTGTGAGGGCGGCAATGGAGCGTGACCCAGGATCTGGCGGGGGAGTTGACTTTTTGATGTTACCCCTCGATAGCGTAGCGAAGGTGAAGGCTTAGATGGAGGCAGGCCGCTATCCATATTTCTACGGACCTGAGGGCAGACTTCTACAGGTTGATGCAGCGCTTCAGGCAGTTAGCCGCGGATCGAATACTCTCGGCATTCAAACAGAGGAATACATCATGCTCTCAAGTCAGGTGAAGCCCACGAGGCCCCTCCTCGACCCAATGGAAAAGATCTACAACATCGATGAGCACATAGGCGCAACTGGTTCTGGTTACGTGGGGGATATCCTAAAGTTGATCGATGAGATCAGGCTAGAATCCCAGAGACATAGACTGACTTACGACACGCCGATAGACACAGCATCACTCGCTCGTCATCTCGGGAATTATCTCCACAACTATACCCTATACTCTGTAAGGCCACACGGAGCATCTGTTATTCTAGGCGGATTCGACGCTCTTGGTCTTCAGCTACTCCAGGTCGATCCAAGTGGAACGTACTTCAAGGGACAGGCTTTCGCCATAGGACAGAATGCAGACGCAGCGCTGAGTGTCATCGAGGGTGAATACAAGAAGCAAATGACGGTGGAAGAGGGGGCGGAGCTTTCAACCAAGGCAATAAAGGCCGCTGTCGAAGAAGACCCTCTCATAGAGTTCGGACTCGTCAAGAAGGATACAGGGAAGTTCGAGAAGATCAGCCCTGACGGGTTCAAAGCTCGACTGCCAGAATCGGGATAGCAGAACTGGATTAGCGCCGGCCCCTGATGGCCGGCCCCTTAGGGAGACTAAAGTTCTTCTACGAAGCTTTGAAACTCATCGGCCGGGACTGCGGTCAGCGTTTCGACCCTTGTTCTTCCTTTGAGAGCCTGTGAAACACTCAGCTTCATTACAGATTTTAGGTCAGGTGCTTCCAAAATGCTCACTAGGTCGTATCTACCGAGGGTCGCATATTCAGCTATGATCTTTATGCCTTGTTTGCGGGCCCCCTCACGAAATTCGGCAGCCCTGCTCTTGAATAGGATAGGCTCAGTAAGGCCCTTCTCGGTAAATTTCACGAGTCTGATGAAGTGAGGCAATACTTGTTTTGCTGTGGAATCCTATTTATCCGTATAGAAAAGGGGCGCTAAGCTCATTTTTTTCAACGCTTGATAGTCACTTTTCCCCATCGTATGCCTATCTTATCATCGAGATACCATGAAACCGCTTTCAATAGGGTTTTAGCCTCCGCACGCCTTCCTCGCAACTTGATGCTATTGAGAGACTCGTTAGGTCTTATTTCGAATGATTCTTGCCAAATGATTGGTCCTTGATCAAGATCTACGGTGGCAAAATGAGCGGTAACCCCACCTACTCGGACCCCCCTCTCGAAAGCTTGCATATATGCGCTGGCTCCTGGAAATGCTGGAAGGAGAGAGGGATGGATATTTATGATTCTGTTGGGATATCTCCAGAGAAATCTCGGTGACAAGATCCTCATATATCTAGCGAGGACTATCAAGTCAATATCGCTAGTCTCCAAGAGTTGGAGGATTCTTGTCTCTCGATCCTCTTGATCTAAGGATTCTACATGGTGGAAGGGTATCCCATGATCACCCACAAATCCTTCCAAAGCCGTCGTAGTTCCTATCACTAGAGGGACATTAACCCTAATCCTGCCTTTTTCTCTGGCTTCCAAGAGCGCCTTCAGCGTATTCTCCTCCTTGGTCACAAGAATAGCCATATTCTTTAGACCGCCATCCTGTTCGTAACGTATTTTGATCTCCATGCCAAGTCTCTT
>SDBV01004530.1_pt1 | contig 19936 bp, 14 predicted proteins | sample 2277081 | NCBI WGS metagenome assembly SDBV01 (sample SAMN10402039, study PRJNA504765) | marine sediment metagenome | isolation source: marine sediment core GS10_PC15, 223 cmbsf | place: Arctic Ocean: Southern Knipovich Ridge | collected 2010 | reverse complement strand
ATGGCGTCTCCCTTCTCTATGAGGTATCATCCTCATATGAAATGTAGCTTGCAATGATGAGTGGTGAAGAGCCAGGAGTTGCAAGAAAGAATCCGCTGAATTTATTCATGCGGAGTACGTCAAGCCAAAGCATTTTGAAAAATATGCTATGGCTATCGATGAGCAGGATTATCGCCGTATTCAATTCTGGTGTCGTGATCAATTTCGGCCTGATGGAGGTGGTGGAGCGAGCTGTGGCTATCATGCTTTACGCAATGGTATTTTATTAGGTAAAGCTGTGCTGAATGCTCCCCAGTGTAACCAGTATCTTACAGATTTATATTCGCCAGATCATATGAACGCATTTTTTGGGACGCAATGGTCACCATGGCGCTCATTTATTCTTGAGCAACGCGATCAGGCAGCACAAGAGGGTGGTGATTGGTTAGAGGGCGTGGAAATTCTTCAGTTGATTGACAAGGAACAACACTCTGAGGAGCGATCTACTATATTAAGGGATGCAGGTTTTATTATTACTACCTATGGAGATATGCTTGGCGATATGGAGTTTACACATGCAAAGCAAAAGTCTCTTAATGCTGGCCCGGGAGCACGAACTGATCTTAATGATTATTTGACGCCCGAATTTATAAAATTAAGAGATGATATGCGTGATCCACGCAAACAGGCTGTTATTGGTGTCGTGCTGGTGTATGTTTCTCAAGCTGGTGCTGGATCATCTCAAAGTGATGATATGGTGAGCCTGAATGAAGCAAATACGAATGGGCACTGGTTTACGTTGGTAGTATGTCGTTTAGGGGGCCAAACTCAGTATTTGCTGGCCGATTCAGGAGCTAATCATAAACGGCTACGGGATAAAAAAGTGAATGAGATCATTAGGCATTTTGAGGGGGATGATGCCCCGGCAAGACCTAAGGGGAGTATGGCTTTCACTTCTGCTGGAGCGGATGGCTCTTCTGTTCAGGTTCAACCAGATATGTGTCGGGTGGCATCAGTAAATCCGTTATTAGCTCAGGGGCAAGCCAAGACGACTGCCGTAGGTATGTCATTAACAGCAAAAGTAGCCTCTACCGCTGTGGCAGGATTAGCGATCTATGGAGGCTATAGTTTGTACAAGCGGTATACAGCTTCTAGCGAGCGTGAAAATGCGGCAATACAATTGTCTGATCAGACGGTTGCGTATGAGGACTTTCTTATTTAGGTAGAAATGCCTTTGTGTCTTTTCCTGTTCAATTTCATCGATTTAATATCTCCCTTAGATCCGTACGTATCATACTAAAAAGGATGTTTCTTGCAGAGATAGGGTGACGTCCGTCATGGCTATGCCAACGGTTTTCATATGTAGCAAGAGCTTGAGTCTTCATTGACAGAGGAGTGCAGCTCTATATCATCTCAACATGGCTTTTTCTTGACAGATTTACTCGATTTTTATGCGCTTGATATAAAGTCAAAAGTGGTATATAATTACAAATAGGCAGGCTTAATTTAGGGGAAGTGCTCTTTTCCTAGTTTTTATCCTTCTATCACGGTGAGGTATAGTACATGATACGTAACATATTCCTAGCAATTATCGGTATGCTGATGATAGCTCCCTTAAGGGGGATGGCTCCGTCAGGTCTAAAAAACATCGGCAATAACTGCTTTATGAATGCGGTTTTTCAATGTATGTCTGTTATGGATGACTTTAAGGATGTATTGCGTAAAAATAGTTCCTTATATAAGCCTCAAAGCTTTGCTGAGCGCTACATTAACTTTATGAATAGGCCTGCTGAAGAGGTAATCGATCCGGAGCAGGTATGTATGTACGGATGGCGGATCATGAATAAAGAAGCCAATACGAAGCAGGACGCGAATGAGTTTTTGTTGTACTTTCTTAATCATCTTATGGATGAAGATCTTGCTGATAAAAGTGGGCAATGCAAACAGGAAGTGGCTCGGCTCGTTAGTACTATGGTGAGTTCGGTGATATCCTATGCTCCTGAGGGGTTTGTTGGCGAAAGAAAACATGAGTGTATAACACCATTGCCTCTTGCATTGAAATCTGATGATATATTACTGTATCAGTGTCTTCACCGGTATTTTAAGGTGAGGAGCGTTGATTATACTCTTCCGTCGGCACAACAGGTTTGTGCTACTCAAAAATGTTCACTTGAGCATACGGGAAAGTACTTCATTATGACTCTAAAAAGAACGTTTGTTGATGCGCAAGGGAATGAAAAAAGGCATGACGAACCGCTATCATTTACGCTCAAAAACCTCGATGTGCAATCTTATTGTAGAGGTTCATTGAAAAATCCTGGATGCTATGATCTTTATGGTGTGATTATGCATAAAGCCTCCGCAGCGGGTGGCCATTATACGGCGTATGTTAAGTCAGGGCATACCTGGTACTATTGTGACGATGCCGTTATTAAAGAGATGTCGGATGCGGAAATGCATGCTATAGCTCAGCGGGGATATGGCGCAACTGAAAATTTCGTTCCTACCACTCTCATGTATCAACGCTCGCGAGAACCCTATGATGTTCTTCATGTCATGCCGTGGGTATCAGCGGAAGATATTACCCATGCGTATAACAATCTGTGTCGTGAGTATGGCCCTCTGAGTGCGAATAATAGTGAATTGGGGGTTGAGATTATAGGTGTTATTCGTGATGCATATAATCAATTAATGCCCTCGAGCTAAGGTGTATATGATGAGTTTGGTGATGTAAGAAATATGAGTGGGGTCCTATAAAATATTTGCACGTTTGTGCGTTATGGTTTATACTCAATCTCGTAACGTTCTGTATTAATAATGTAACATTATCACATCCATTAAGGAGGTCCAGATGGTTGAAAAAATTCGTCCACTACTCGACCGTGTCTTGGTCAAGAGAATGGCCAAGGAAGAAAAGACGGCAGGAGGAATCATTATTCCTGACGTTGCGAAAGAGAAAGCTCAAACAGGAAAAGTGGTTGCCGTAGGTACGGGTCGCATGCTCGATGATGGCAAAATCATGCCTATGCAGGTAAAAGTAGGTGATGTTGTTTTCCTTCCTAAATATGCGGGTACCGAAGCGAGTGGTGAGCATATTATTATTAAGGAAGATGAAATTCTCGGTGTTGTTGAACAGTAATAATATAAAGGTACTTTATAATGGCTGGAAAAAAGATATTATTTGGAGCTGATGCGCGGCAAAAGCTTGCGCTAGGCGTTGATGCCCTTTCTAATACGGTTAAAGTAACACTCGGGCCCCGGGGCAGGAATGTGGCGTATGAAATGAAATTTGGTGCACCTAAGATCACTAAAGATGGGGTGAGTGTTGCTAGAGAGATTGAACTGCTTGATCCTATTGAAAATATGGGCGCTCAGATGGTAAGAGAAGCAGCAAGTAAAACTGCTGATGTTGCTGGTGATGGGACGACCACTGCTACAGTCCTTACTCAGGCTATTTTTAGAGAAGGTAATAAATATGTTACCGCGGGTGCAAATCCGATGGAGCTTAAGCGGGGTATCGAAAAGGCTGCATCTGCTGTCGTGGAGTTCATAGGCAAACAATCAAAAACGGTAAGCAGCAAGACGGAAATTGAACAGGTTGCTACAGTATCAGCCAACTCAGATACGGTTATTGGCGAACAGATTGCTCATGCGATGGACCGTGTAGGGCGCGATGGTGTTATTACCGTTGAAGAAGCCAAAGGCATGGAAAGTGAAATCTCATTTGTTGATGGGATGCAGTGCGATCGTGGCTATATTTCACCGTATTTTGTCACCGATCATGAAAAAATGGAAGCGGTTCTTCCCGATACCTTTCTTCTTTTGTTCGACAAGAAGATTTCGAGCATGAAAAGTTTGCTTCCTATTTTAGAGCAGGTAGCTAAGGTCGGTAAGCCCCTTTTAATTATCGCAGAAGATGTTGAGGGTGAAGCCTTGGCAACGTTAGTGGTGAATAAGTTGCGTGGCACTTTAAATATTATTGCCGTTAAGGCTCCTGGCTTTGGAGACCGCCGTAAAGCGATGCTCGAAGATATCGCAGTATTAACAGGTGGGAAGCTTATTTCTGAGGAAATAGGCTTGAAGCTTGAAACTATGGCGATGACCGATCTTGGTCGTGCAAAGAAAGTTGTTGTAACGAAAGATACTTTCACGATTATAGCAGGTGCGGGGAGCAACGATGAAATTAAGGGCCGTATTATGCAAATTAAGGGCCTTATTGAGAATACGACGTCCGATTATGATAAGGAAAAATTGCAAGAGCGGCTTGCAAAACTTTCAGGTGGAGTTGCTGTGATCCAAGTGGGTGCAGCTACCGAAACTGAAATGAAAGAAAAGAAAGATCGTATTGAAGATGCTCTTCATGCAACGCGTGCAGCTGTTGAAGAGGGAATCGTAGCCGGTGGTGGCGTGGTACTCTTGCGAGCTCAAGAGGTTGTTAATAACCTCAAGCTTGAAGGTGATGAGCAATTGGGCGTACAGATCGTATACCGTGCACTTGAAGAACCACTTCGTATTATAGCTGCAAATGCAGGCTACGAAGGTTCAGTTATCGTTAATCGTGTACGCCAGGAAAAGAACAACGTAGGATTTGATGCTAAGACTGGTACCTATATCGATATGGTCCAATCCGGTATTATCGATCCTGCAAAGGTGGTTCGTTCAGCATTGCAAAATGCTGCATCGATTGCCGGTCTTCTCTTAACGACAGAAGCTCTTATTACAGAGATTCCTGACGAGAGGAAAGAGGCAGGTATGTCTGCTCCTGGTGGACGAGGCATGGGAATGCCAGAAATGTATTAAGCAATTTCGCGTAACAGGCAAGCATGAGCCCGATGCTCTCAAGAGCATCGGGCTCTTTTATAGTTCTTTGCATCCGTTTTTCACTATCGTGATACGCAGCACATCGTTTCTTTATGAATCCTGCTCGGTATCATAGATTCGTGTTGCAATCGTATTGGCGAGTTCAACAGCATCCTTGAGTGAATGCTTAAAAATAGTGCGTCCAATAGCAGCACCGGCACAGCCTGCATTTAGCTGTTGGCTAATCTCGTTGAGCAGCACCTCCGATTTCTTTTGTCCCGTTCCGCCTGCACAAATAACTTTCGTATTTCCGGCAGCTTCTATAATGAAGCGTAGAAGTTCTTTGCGTGAAGCATCCTTCGTTGCATGAGGGGGATGAATTTTTGCTACGTCTGCCCCCAAAGAGGTAGCTACACCGACGGCTCCCGCAAGAAGATGAGCGTCTCGCTCATTCTTGATATATTTGCCCCGTGGGTACATCCATAGAATTGCAATAAGGCCCTGCCGATGTGCTTCGATTACCGCCTGTGCTGCTTGGGAGAGCATACTATCTTCATACTCACTGCCTAAATAAACGGTGAGCCCGATTCCTCTAATATTCAGTCCAGACTGCTCTTTGAAGTTGATAACATCTTGTACCGTCCACAACTGCCTACTCAAAGGATCTCGTGAGCTGGAGGGGACAAGATTCGTTTTAGAGTTGAGTTTAACCACATAGTTAACTTTCGGATATAAGCTACCATAGCGAGCAATAAGGCCTAGCTGAGTTGCAAGAGCACCAATGCGTGCTTGCCCTGCAATCGCAAAAAGATGCTCCGGATGATGTGCTGCTGGATCGATGCCGGTCCCGTGAAAGTCATCATCAAGATGCTCTATTTTATGATCGGCCGCAAACAAAAAATACCGATCGGTGTCCTTGGTAAGAGCAGCATAATTGTTTTCATAATCCTTCTGAGCTGATGGTGGTACATCTGCGGGGATAAAAAATGGCTTTTGCATAGTGTTCCTAAATAATTTTATCATGGATGAGCATTTTATGGGCTACCCGTTCAAAAAGGGGGACTGCGATTGAGGAGGCGAACATTCCCTTTTTGGCAGTTTCTTTGAGGGAAATGACCATAACTCTTTTGTAGTCATCTTTTTCAACAATAGCTATAAACGTAAAGATGTGACGACGGGGGTCATATCTTCCGCGTGTGATCAAGCGGGCGGTGCCGGTTTTTCCTAGAACGGTATAGCCATCAATACGTGCCTTGCGGGCGGCACCTTCATCGATCGTTTTGCGTAAAATCTCTTTTATATGATCTATAGATGTTTGTTTAAAAAGGGGCCCCTCTTTGGTGATCTCATCCGTTTTTATCAGCCGTGGCTTAATGAGATATCCATCGTTTGCGATGATACTTAGTGCTTGTCCAAGCTGCAGGATGTTGGTACTAATTTCATAGCCAAAAGAAAGGGATATTATTGACGCTTTTGACCAGTGTGTCGGTGGTGTCATGAAGCCTCCATTTTCACCGGGGAAAATGCCGATTTTCTTGCCAAAACCGAGGCGACTATAGTAGTCATGGAGTCGGGGTCCCATGCGCTGCGCAACTTTGGCCGTTCCGATATTATTCGATTGTTTAATAACCTCCACAAAAGGAATAACGCCATTGGCTTTTGTTGTGGTTACGGGCATGCCATTAAGCCGTGTAGAACGTCTATTTTCGCAATCAATAAGTTCATCAGGCGTGATAGAACCATCTTCAAGTGCTGACAATGCAAGGAATACCTTGATGACCGAGCCCGGTTCATGAGCATCGGTGATGATACGGTTTTTGGTACTTGCCTGATCGAAAAATTCGCTTGCCTGGTGGTTGAAATCTGGGTAGTTTGCCATGACGAGTATGTCGCCACTCGAGGGATCGAGTATTAATACTGACCCTTCTTTTACTTCCATCAACTGAGCATGCTCTTTGAGTTCTTCATAGACCAAAAACTGTAAAACACTATCCAGGGTTAAGGTAACCGGCTTTCCTTGAGTGCCTTCTACTTTTGTCTCTTTGGTAAAATAAAAATGGCTCGATCGGCAATCTTTTTCGATGAGGTAGGTTGAGGGCTTGCCGGCAAGCATACTATTATACATGAGCTCCGTGCCGAAAAGTCCTTGATTATCTATGTCGGTAATTCCTATGATAGGTCCGACCGACTGAATCGGATAAAAACGGCTCGGTTCTTTTAGTATTTTAATATCTGAAAGGCCGCTTTTTTCAATGCGCTTAACATCCTTTGGGGTTAATCGTCTCTTAATATAGAGAAAATGTTTATTTTTCTGCTTGTGGAGCCGCTCAGCCGCCTGTTTAAAATATTTGCCAAGAAAGACTTCAAGGCCGCGAGGATCCGCCAGATTTGACGGTGTAATAAAGGCAGCAAGGCATTCTTTATTAAGCGCTAGGGGTTGGCCGGTCCGATCGAAAATTTCAGCGCGCCAGGGTGTCGTTGTGATCGTCATGGTGTACTGCTGTTGAGCCAATGACTTGAAAAACTGCGCTCGCTTTATTTGTACTATGTATAAGTTAATGAGCACAAAAAGGTAGAGAGAAACGAAGGTAAAAAAAATGATAATGAGGCGTGAATTAGATTGCTGTGTGTTCATTGGGCACTGCTTTTATCTGGTCCAAGGTAATTTTTTTCATATGTGATTGTAGCGCAAAGTTCTTAATACGGGCAAGATCATGAGTTGCATGAAGCTCCTGCTTTAATTCGAGCGTCTTCTGGTTGAGGTGCGCCTTCCTTTTTTCATATTTCTGCTTTTGGTATGAAAGTTGAATCAGTAAACTGCGATGATGAATATAAAAAAAGACCAAAAAGATCTGTATACCAGTAAAAAGGATCGTAAATGCCGGTTTTTTCATACTGCTTCCCTTGCTTTGCATGCTATTTTAATGAGCATACTGCTATACTGCTATATTATAGGCGAGGAAAACATCTTTGAGTAGCTTTTTTTTCATCTGGGTAAACGATTTGCTTGAAATCGCTCTCTTTTTTAAGCTACATCTGTAAGAGAGAACCTCGGTAATATTTCTGTAAAGGATAGAGTATGCATAGTCGTGTCGATACATTTCTGTTGAGCTGTATGATGCTTGGCAGTATACTGTGCACCATCTTCTGTCGAGCGAACCAGCCTGTCTGGGATAAGCGGCTCGATTTTCATGCCATTGAAGAGCGGTTACGCACGGAGCCTGTCATTGATAGCATAGGAATAGCTACTTTTTTAAAAAAAACGGGCAAGGTGGTCAAGGGGGATAATACTATTCGACTCCTTACCTTGGCAAGTGGGCTCAAGGCAGTATTTAAACCAGGGGAGTATAGCTTTGCCGAAGTGGCCGCTTACAAGGCAAGTAAACACATGGGATTACGCCTGGTTCCCCCAACAATTATGCGGATAGTAGATGGCGTTGAGGGAAGCGTGCAATTTTTTGTCGATTCTTCGATCGATCTCCTAAAAGGTGATAATCGGGTTCATTTTTTGAGAAAGATTTATCCTAAAGATCGAAGCGACATGACCATCTTTTATTTTGTATTCGGCCAGTGGGATCTGCATGCGGGTAATCAGATTGTAAGTATCAGTGGAGGAAAACCGCACTTAGCACTTATTGATAATGCCGGTATGCTTCATAAGCAGCATATTCAGTATGGGGATTTTGCTTTTATCCAAAAGGGGGAGAATCCGGATGTGACATCGCTTCATACGCCTACTTTTCCCTTTCATAAGGTGGTAACGCTTAAGCCCGGCCCCTTAAGCAAACTGCATGCACTCTTTAGTCCCTTTATAGCGAAACGGCATATTGAGAGAATCTGGGAACGGCACAAGCCGATTACCTATGTAATCTGGGATAATGCTTTATGGATGCAAATGTATAGGTATAATCCGTCCGTTCAGCCGCTTAAAACAAAGCGTTACTATGCATCGACCCTTCATGCTTTGCAACGACTTGATCGGGATAGTTTGAGGAATATCTGGTCTAATGGCATGAAAACGGATCAGGATTACTATGAAGAGCTTATTGACCTCATTCTTGAACGGCGTGGTCAAGTTCTGAAAGCTGCTGAAGAAAAAGGCATTATTGTTAGTGATCTTTAGTCTTCCGTAGCGATTGCACCTTGTTATTTTTTTCTTTCTTGTTTAATATCAAAATAACTTATTATGAATCGTATTAGGATAGGTGCTAATGTATATTTCTCATTCCCAGTGTGTAAGAATATTGAAGAAGGTCTTGTTTGGAGCTTTCATTTTTGTTGTACCAATCGATATATATGGGATAAAGGTGCTGATTTCCGAAGCTATTCCCACAATAAGTGCTTTGGATTTTCGAATATTCCAGGCATTAAATAGAGGGGAAAATATTGACAGAAGATATGAGGGTGGCAAGTGCTTGCTTCATATCGCTGCAGAACATGGCAGGCTTGATTTAATCCGTCTACTTCTGAGGCCAGACACTGATGTAAGGTTGATATCTATGGGACCAATAGAAGATCAAGGGGAGAACAGTATATCATTCAAAGTGTCTTGTCTTGGTGATGAACAAATACGTTCTTGGTACCGACTTATCAATACTAAAGATAAAGATCATTGCACACCACTTCAGTTAGCAGCATATGGTGGGCATTATGATATTGTTGTTTTTCTTGTTGAGGAAGATGCAAAAATAAATACGGTAAGTGTTGATGGCTCTTCACCACTCAAGGATGCTCTTCGTCAAGGACATGATGCTATTGCGTCATTTCTTCTAGATCATGGTGCATCAAGGGCTGTGTTACCTTGGCTGTTTTATAAGGCTATTGAAGAAGGAGATCCGCGAGCAGTTTCTTTTTTAATAGAGCAGCTGAGGGGAAACGATGATTTTGAAGATCTTCTAGAAAATCGTGATAGGGATGGGTATACTCCCTTACTTCGGGCAATCAAGCACGGATACAATGAAATAGTGAGTATGCTTATATATGCAGGAGTTGACGTTAGAAAATCGTGTAATTTAGATGGGTATGGGCTCTTTGCTGCTAACCCTGTGACTCCTTTTGGTTTAGCTGTAGAATTGGAAAATTGGGATGTTGTACAAGAGCTTTGCGCGCGTGGAGCCCATAAGTATCTAACACTTGCCAAGGATATTGATTATTTTGAAAGGTTTGTGAGGATGTGCGGATTCTTTAACATGCGTAGTCTAAGAGAAAGAGAAAATACAGGAAAATTTTGCCGCGTTACAAAAAATCTCAATAGATAGATTGAGCCAGTGCTTCATACAAGATTTTAATTTTCTCTGAGAAAGGCTTCGCCATAAGGTAGAGAAAAAATTATCAACTTCCCATACCGGATGTATTCCTTATCGAAAAGCATCATAATCTTTTTTGTGGTTATTATGTATTCTTTACCTAATAGTATAGCATTGAACGAAAAAAATGGTAAAATGAGCATATGTTTCTAAGCACGTAGTATATATAAGTCTTTGCTAGGATTGTTGAAAATGAAGAAGTTGCCTATCGATGTCAGTACTTTTGAGATTATGATAGCTGATAACTATCTGTACGTAGACAAGACAAAGCATATTTACCAGCTTATTACTTCTGGTCGCTACTATTTTTTATCTCGGCCTCGTCGTTTTGGGAAATCGCTACTCATTTCTACCTTAAAGCAAATTTTTCTTGGTAATAAGCATCTTTTTGAGAATCTCTGGATCGGTAAAGAGAGTACTTATCCTTGGATTGAATATCCGATCGTCGAGTTAAACTTCTCCGACCTTGATAGCGATTCTCCTGAAGAACTGAAAGAGAGCCTTTCCTGGAGTTTAGAGTCTATAGCTCAAGAATATACTGTTGATATCTCTTCTGCGCGCTCTCCTGGGCAGAAACTTAAGCTTCTCATTCGAGAACTTTCTAAGCGGAACCGCGTTGTGGTACTCGTGGATGAATATGATTACCCTCTCCTGAACAACTTGGATGATTTAGAAATAGCGAAGAAAAACAGAAAGGTATTAAAGAATTTCTTTAGCGTTCTTAAAAGCTTGGATGCACACTTACAGGCCATCTTTATTACCGGAGTAACAAAATTTTCTAAGACCTCAATTTTTTCGGGTCTTAATAACCTCAATGATCTTACCATCAAGCCTCAGGCAGCAGATCTTTTGGGATATACAGAGGAAGAGATCGAGAAGTATTTTACACAGCATATTGCATCTGTAGCACATAACCAGCGAAAAGCACCCAATGAAATTTTATCAGAGATGCAGGATTGGTATAATGGGTATCGGTTCAGCGAAGAGAATATCAAGGTATATAACCCCTTTTCAGTTCTTTATTATTTGCAAGATCAGCGCTTGAAGAACTATTGGCTCGAATCGGGGACTCCCACATTCCTGATAGAAATGCTCAAAAAGCAGCGCAAATCCTTAGAAAATATAGAGCAGGTTGAATTGACTAGTGATGGACTTGGGGTGGTCGAAATCGAGGATATTCCCGTTATTGTTCTGCTCTTCCAAACAGGCTATCTTACTATTCATGACTATAATGAACAGACGCAAAAGTATAGGCTCAGTTACCCCAATGCGGAAGTACGCGAATCGTTTAAAAAGTATTTGTTAGCAGCATTTGCACATACCAATATAACGAACATTGAACGTATCACTTCTCAACTCGCTCGATCACTCAATGAAAATAACATTCCACTCTTTTGCGAGGTTCTACAGAGCCTTTTTGCCTATATACCTTATCAATTGCATATAGGTGAAGAGCGCTACTATCATTCGATGTTTCAGCTGATAGGAAGTCTTCTTTCTCTCGATGTTCAATCTGAGGTCTCTACCGATAAGGGGAGAATCGATTTAGTGATTGCTACACCTACTCATATTTTCTTGTTTGAGGTTAAACTCAATGCAAGCGCTCAAACTGCTTTGAAGCAAATCGATAACAAGCGTTACTACGAAAGATATATGGCTAGCAAAAAAACTATTGTCCTGATTGGCCTTGCTTTTAGAACCGATGAAAGCAGACTTTCACTCGATTGTGCTTTTCAGGTTAAGTGATCCAAGTAGTCTGGTTGTATGCTGTTGCATTATGCGTGATGTCTGCTTAAAACTCTTGAGACATGGTAAAATGCACTTCATAGAACTTTTCGCGTAGTTTCTTATTTCGGTCGAGCTTAAAGCCCCAGTCGATGCGGATCGGAGCAGGCTGTAAGAAGCGAACTCCAAAGCCGACCGCATGGCGATATCTAAAGCGGTTATTTGTCAGGGCATGTTCATTTGCAGGATCTGACAAAAGATTTCGTTGAGAAGGAGTAAGGGGTGTATCCCAGCCGGCTCCTCCGTCATAAAAAAGGATTCCTCGTATCGACTGATCTTTCGTGATGGAGAAAATAAGCTCGGCATTAATCCAGAAGGCTTTTGTTGCACCGACTGAACTGCAAAAAATTTGGGGCCCTATTTGCCCGAAATCGAAGCCACGTACTGTGGCGGGACCACCAATATTATACAGATCACGGTAAGGAATTACTTTGCCTGAGAGTGATTTGGCGAATCCAGCATGGGCGTGGAGAAGAAAAATAAGATCGTATTCACCAATCAGAGGTGTCATCCAGGTCGTATCGAAATCGGCTTTAAAATACCCAAAAGGGCTTCCTGAAGACGGAATTCCGAGTCGGGTATTAAAACTCCAGTTGTAACCCCGGCTTGGTAGGACCGGGTGGTTGCGGAGATCTTGGCCCATAAAGGTGCCAATCCAGCCACTTGTTCCCGAGGAAAATCTCCGATCAATAAATGATTGCATGAGGTCCGTTTGAGGCTCAGATCGTTCATTAGAATCAGCGCGCAGCCCCCGTTGAAATTTGATGCGTTCAATGCCACCGGTAATCGATGTTGATATGTCAGGATATCCGGGCAATAGGAACATGATCTGCGCGTCTCCCCCCGTTACTTTTTCGCGTGGAGCACTATTGATATTTTGAAAATCTTCATATAATGAATGGCGATGATACAGGCCGAGTCCGCCCCCTATAGGCCTATCGAAAAGCCAGGGCTGTATAATGTTCAAGGCAAAGCTTCTATCCGCTCTTGACCAGCTTGCATTTGCATGTGCTCGAATGCCGGTACCGAAAAGGTTGCGATCACTTATGCCCACACCGATCCGGATCGACGATGAAGGTGATTGAGGATCTGCTCCTCCGTAGCCGATCGATCCATCGATCTTACCCGATTTTATTTCCTTCAGAACGAGATCGAGATCTACGATATCTTCTTGTATCTTATTTATTTTCCATTCAACGCCATTTTGAGGGTCGAAATAGCCTAATCCTTCAACTCTGCTTTTTGAGATATCCATATCGGGTGTTGTGAGAAGCTGTCCTTCGCAGAGGGTTAACATGCGACGAATAACATAATCTCTCGTTTTTGAATTCCCGATGATATTAATGCGATTGAGAAAAACTTTATTTCCTAGATCTGAGTTGAAGGTAAGATCGACCGTTCTGGTTTCCATGTTGGGAACGATAACCGGCTCAATGTCCGCATAGATATAGCCACATCTACCCCAGCCGTTTCTTAAGCTTTCCATAGTTTGGCGTATAAGCTCTTTTGAATACAGTTGCCCAGAACGGAGAGGAATAAAAGATAACAGCTGCTCTTCGCTCAGTATATCATTTCCTGGGGCCGCAACCGATCCAACGGTGAACAGCTCCCCTTCTTCGATGGTGAACGTGACGGTGATACACTGGTTAACATCCGTTTCTACAGCTACATTAACGACACGAGCAGCTAAGTACCCATTGCTTTGGTAATAATTTTCGATGATATACTTATCGGCATCGAGCATCTCTTGCTGAAAGCTACCCGCCTTACTCATAAAGCCGAAGAGCCAATCTTCACGGGTAAAGATACTATTGCGCAGCTTTCTACTGCTAATACAGCTGTTCCCTTGAAAAATAACCCGCTTTACAACCGCTTTAAGTCCTTCCTCTATGGTAAATACAGCCGTATACGTGTTATCAAGGGACGGGCGCAACTGCGTAATGATAGTAACAGCATGATAGTTTTTTTCAGCATAGAGTCGCTTGATCTGCTCAGCATAGAGCTGGAGTTCCTCTTCATCCATCGCCGGAATTTCAGAAAGTTTTAATTTGTTTTCAATTTCATCGGCAGTAAGGTTCTGATTGCCTTCATAGATAATTGCTTCAATCTTTTTCTTTTCTTCGACGGTGATATGAAGATCGATTTCTGTTGGAGAAATGTCTTCAATGTCCACGGTAACATTATTAAAATAGTTAAGACCGTAGAGATTACGAATAAGTTCACCCGTTTTTGAAGGATTGAAAGGCTCTCCAACCCGGTAAGGAATACGCGCTAAAAGGGCCTCTTGAGTTACCAACTTGTTTCCGCTAATACTAATTGCATGTACCGTTTTCCTCTGAAATTCCTGAGCTTCTTCCACGGGAGGTGTAGCGATCGTTTCGGCAGCAGCCGAAGAGACCGTATCGTTGCCAGGTGGAAGCTTGGCACTTGAAAAAACGGTTATGAGATGCGAAAGTATAAGAGCGACACACAGGTATCTTATGGCTACTATTTTTGGCATTATATATCCGAGATCACAAATGTTGACGTCTGATGTTTAGTGATTCTATAATACTATTTTTAGCAATTTTGGCTAGGAGCAGCATGCAAAAGTCCACCTATTTTCCCCCATTAACCCTTCATAATACCTTGACTAATCGTCAGGAACCTTTTTTTGTTGAGGATAATAAGGTGCGTATGTACGTATGTGGTATAACACCATATGATTATGCCCACATAGGGCATGGACGGTGCTACGTGACGTTCGATGTTCTGTATCGTTTGCTTCGATTTCTTGGGTATGACGTGATCTACTGCCGCAATTTTACCGATGTTGATGATAAGCTTATAAATCGGGCAGAGAAAGAGCTCAATGATCCTACACAATTTGTTATGCTCGCTGATCGCTTTATCACGAGCTACCATGAAGATTTGAAGGCACTAGCCTGCTTGCCCCCAACGTATGAGCCACGAGTGACTACTCATATCGATCAGATCATTCGATTTGTGGAAGGGCTTATTGCTGAAGGTAAGGCGTACTCGACGCTTCTCGGTGATGTGTATTATAGTATTCGGTCATTTCCCGACTATGGCAAACTGTCAAAGCAGTCGACTGCGGACTTAGAGGCTGGGGCGCGCGTAAGTGTGCGTGGTGATAAAAGAGATCCTCTTGATTTTGCTTTGTGGAAGTCTACCGATACGCCTCCCGGCTGGGAAAGTCCTTGGGGCTTCGGACGTCCAGGGTGGCATATAGAATGTTCTGCGATGGCGAAAGAATACTTAGGAGTGACTCTCGATATACATGCTGGTGGTATGGATCTTATTTTCCCTCATCATGAGAATGAGATTGCCCAATCGGAAGGATTGCATAACAAGCAGTTCTCTCGGTTCTGGCTCCATAATGCTTTTGTACGTATTAACGAGGAAAAAATGTCTAAATCGTTGGGTAATTTTATTACGCTTCGGGAAATATGCAAACATTTCCATCCTATGGTTATCCGCTACTATTATCTCATCCATCATTATCGTAATCCGCTCGACTTTGCCGATAAGGATATCCAGGGTGCAGCCAAGAGTTATCAGCGGCTTTGTCTTGCTTTTGAGCATGTGCAGCTTGCTACCGTTGAAGAAATTCATCAGGCGGATGTTCCCTTGATTAAAGAGATGGTTGGTGCTCTATGCGACGATCTTACTATCGCAAAATTCTTCGGCCTCCTTTTTGAATCACTTTCTCAGTTGGGGCCGAACGAGGCATCATTGGTTAAGGGGCTTATTATCGAAGTACTAGGCCTTGATTTGATACCGTTGGCTAAAGCGAAGGTGGTTATAACGCCTGAGATTCAGAAGCTCCTGGATGAACGGGAAGAAGCACGTACGGCTCAAGACTGGGCACGGGCAGATGAGCTGAGGGAGCAGCTGCTGGTATTGGGCGTTGAGGTGCAGGATAAGAAGCTCTAGAAGCAGCGATGTTTTTTATGCTTGATATATCTCATGGAGCCAGCCATCAATATTGCGGGTTGTAGTACTAAAGTTAACGCCGAGCAAGAAAAATCTTTTGGGCTGGCATAGTTAAGCATAAATATATATGCTAAAATTATGCCAGCCTAAATCTTATTGTTCTTTTTGAGGGTAGGCTTGGAATCAGAGTGAAGGTCTTGTTGATGTAGCTTTGCATTCATCGCTTGTGTTATGGTGGCCGTTTATAATGTGCATAAAGTAGAGGCCATGGTCTTAGAAAATGATTTTGTGGTGTTCAATGAGTGGCTGGCTTTTTGAATAGTACTGGTATACAGTTCCTGCAGGAACTGTGCAGTACCATCCTTGCATAAGGAGAGTCTCATGTATAACTCTTGTTTAGTAATACGTATATTTTTTCTCATACTTGTCATGCCGACGGCGCTTGTAAGAGCTATGGAAAACAATGCTTTGACTGATCTGCTCGGAAGTCCAGTGACACAACAAGTGCTTCGTTTTTTTAATGCCGTTCATGAGCGGAATATAACTCTTGTGAGAGATTGTTTAGCAGCTGGTATAGATAGGGCGCTTCAGGGGGATGGTTTAAAGTATGCTGTGCAGGAAGGATATGCTGATATTGTTGAGGAGATTTTAATAGGGAGTGCACAAGAAACCGTTCCTGATTATAGGGAAAATAGGTATGCAGATAGTTGGCAAACACAGGAGCGGAGTGGTGCGAAAATGGACTTGATTGCCTATAGCCATGATAAGGCAACAGGAAACGATTTAAGGAACGGCATGTCGAAACGTTTTTTGGATGTGGTTGATAAAAGGAAGTTTAAAAGACACGACGAGACTTTCAGGAGCTATTGGGGCAGTCATGATATAGAGGCTGCTCTTAGCTATGCAGCTACTCAAGGCGATATTCATATTGCTGCCATGCTTCTCCTTATTCTTGAAAAGACGAGACCACTGCTTGATGACGCTGCACTGCTTGCTGTTCAACATGATCAGCTTGCTCTATTTTGGATACTTTTTGATACGGGCCTAAGCTCAGATATTGAACAGGCCGTATTAACTTCTGCTGTAGCGCAGGGTAAATTTGATACGTTTAAGGATCTTTTGACAAGAATCACTACGCGCAATGCGACGAGGAAAAGTTTCATAGACTTGTCTGGAGAATCTGAACGGAGAGCGTTATTGCTTATGGTACTCGGGATTGCTGCGCAGTGTGGCCATGAACATATCGTCAGATATTGTTTAGATGAGGGAATTCAAGATGTATGTAATGAGGGATTATGGGTTGCTGTTGAGAATAGTCATGCTTCTGTCGTTCGCACCCTTTTGGAGGAAGGTGCTCTTCCTATGCAAGGATGGCATGCCAAAGCCGAGAGGAAAAAATTTAGAGCAGTAGTTCAAGGGGGCTTATTGGAAGTTGTTAGCTTATTGCTCAACTGGCGATTTATTAGAACCCTAGGAAGAAAAGATCTGGTATGTGCGGTAAGAAGTGGTAGTTTGTCTCTTGTGCGTGCTCTTTGTAGAAACGATCTTGCTATGAGAGCTCGAGTATCTGCATTACGAGTTGCTGCTACGCACGGCTACTGGAACATAGTAGAGTTTCTATTGACTCAAGGAATGCCGAATATTCTTAAGAATGCCTATTATAATGAGACTAAGAGTTTTGTAAATCTGTTTGTGAAAGATGGAGCGTATTTCCTCCATGGTCAGCGAGTGCCACTCATTGTACTTGAACTTGCTGTCTGTCGTGGCAATGAAGCGTTTATAGACCTTTTCTTGCATAAAGGAATGCATAGAGCTTATTACGGGGTTCTCTTAAGGCATGCTGCAGGGCTTGGCAATCGAGTAATGGTAGAAAAGCTATTGAAGTACAAGCCTGAACAGCCCTCTATTGAGCATAGTATGGATATGATTAGTGGTAATGGAATGGTACATACTCATGCTGGCACTATAACAAGAAATAATGGTGATGTGGCTCCTTCGTTGGATTTGTATGAACTTGCAGATGTATCTTCTGGAAGGGATAGTGGTTTCGCTATAGAAGAAGATGATTATTATCAGCTGTTTACAGAAAGACATCATGACAGATCTCTGTATAGCAGTGATGCTGAGGAGTCAGATGCCTCTTCATCCGATAGTGAAAATGATGGAGGGCATGACGAATATGGAGATACTTTTGAGCATGCCCTAGAAAATACCATATATTTTCATCGGCTTGCTATGCTGGATATGCTGTTATCGTATGCAGACTCTTATGCCAAGGCGAATGCTTTTAATTATGCATGTGAGGTGGAAAATGTGGAAGCAGTACAGGTTTTCTTACAGCGGGGGGATATGAGCCAGGATGAAAGAGATAGCGCATGTATTATAGCTGCGACGGAGGGTCATGCATCAGTTGTATCTCTTTTGCTTGAGGCTGGTGTTACCCCTGCCGTGTGTCATGCTATGCTGCGTAACGTTGGCAGTAGTGGACAGCCATCGGTAGTAGAAGTTCTTTTGGCCGCTCCGCTTAGCGCATATACCCAAGATGAACTACAATCTCGTGAAAGACTGATTGCATCATTAGAGGATAGAGATGAGGAGGGGGAGCCTTTTTATCCTGTGGCGCATTGGGTTCTTTCTCAACCAATACTGAAAGAGGATGTATTAGCGCAATACGAGTATACAGTAGAAAATATTAATACTGTTCCTACGGCTCGGGAGTTAACCATGCAAGAAGAGTTTTGTTCCTATGTTAAGGATCCTCTTTCTTTTATTTCCGGTGATGCTATCCTCAGAAGGACGCGCACAGGGCAGACGTGCCTCATGTGGGCGGTTTTGCTCAATCATAGGGATATTGTGCAGAGACTTCTTGGGGCGAAGCTTCCTGCTTACTTCATCAATGCTGCTGATCATAGAGGTTTTACCGCGTTAGACTATGCAGCAGGGTTGGGTCGGCCTTACTATGTTATAGATCTTGCAGAAAGGGGCTACGCTGGTAAGCCCTTCCATAGGCTTCTCGATGCATTATTGACAGCGGCGGTGCAATCAGCTGAAAATGGTCATTACCGTATTGCTACAACGATAATGGTAAATGTTATAAACATGCAGCGTGGAGACAAGACGTTCAGTGCTGATTTCCTCTTATGATAAATAAGGATGTCTAGAAGTAGTAAGGATTTTCGTTGTTAAGGGTGCTCATAGTAATGCGTGGGAACATGGTGGTGAGATTATGCTTGTTTTGGCAGCAAGTATTCCCTCGAGTCTACGGTGGTACGATTTCCCACTTGCATATAAGGTTATGTTGTAGAATTTCAACTTTGTAGACTTGCTCAGAAAGGAGATCAGCAAGAGAGAAAATAGTGATGGAATGCAAGGTAATACCATAAAATATTGGTGAGAAGTGCATGATGAAGAAAAGTATTTTTTTAAGTTTATTTTTGGTAGGAAGCCTCAAGGCTATGATTGTGTATGAAGGAACCAATAGTACACAGCTAGCTGTGATGAAGTCTTGGGGTGGTATGAGTAAGGTACCACATCACAATCAGGGCGATATGATATTTTCAACGAAGTTACTAACGAATGAAGCCTTACTGACAGCTGTAAAGGAGGGCTGTTTGTTTGCGATTGAAGACGCGCTTGCAAAGGGTGCCGATTTGCAAGCGCAAGATGGAGAGGCAGAGATCGTGGAGCTATTATTACGCAAAGGTGCCGATCTGAATGTGCAGAATGAGAGTGGTGAAACTCCCCTGCATATTGCTGCAGAAAAAGGAAAAATAAAAAGAGTTACATTGCTTTTAAAAGGAGGAGCTAATACAAAAATGCGAACAAGGGATGGCTGGTTCTTTAAAGGAATAACGGCAGCTGAGCTAGCTCATGGTGCAACAAAGAGTTTTCTATTGAAATGGCAGCAAGATAGAGCTTACGAGAATGAAGATAAAGTATCACTATAAACAATACAGGCGTCGAAGTCGAACATGATCAAATATAAGGGATATGTAGGAAAAGATAGTACATTAAAGGTATTTTATGGAGATGGTATAGGTCTGACGCACGTCATAACTTTTGAAGGCACTATGCCAGCAACAGTAGAGCGAAGTTTAAAGCATGCGATTGATGATTACCCTGAACTGTGT
>SDBV01004528.1_pt1 | contig 19939 bp, 16 predicted proteins | sample 2277081 | NCBI WGS metagenome assembly SDBV01 (sample SAMN10402039, study PRJNA504765) | marine sediment metagenome | isolation source: marine sediment core GS10_PC15, 223 cmbsf | place: Arctic Ocean: Southern Knipovich Ridge | collected 2010 | reverse complement strand
GAGCCAGAACACGCTAAAAAACGCAATTCTGGCTCATAACACAATAGCCCCAAGGGGATTCGAACCCCTGTTGCCGGGTTGAAAACCCGGTGTCCTAGGCCTACCTAGACGATGGGGCCACACATTTCAATTCTGCCTACTCCATGGTGATAGCTTCTACGGGGCACTCGTCAACGCAAACTCCGCAATCAACACATTCCTCGTCTTCAATGCATGCCTTTTCGGCATCCATTTTGATAGCCTCACTCGGGCAGACATCGACACAGGACTCACAGCCTGTGCATAATTCTGAATTTACTTTTGCTGCCATTATTAAAATCCTTTCAAAAACAACTCTTAAACTATTTACGATCTAAAAAACGTTTTGGATATTCACTAAAGCGAAGTGAGGAGCATACAAAATTAACGTTCCTTTTTCAACATTATTTTAAAAAAAAATCGACTAAATTCGCATTCCCACCCGCTTTCACCCCTTATATCGCCGCTTTTGCCTTGATCATCGGCCTCCTTCCACCCCAACATCGCCTGTCTCCTCCGGCACCTTAGCACCAAGGCTTACCGCCATATTCCGCACCATCCAATGCCTATCGTACTCAGCCGTACGGTCCAGAACCACCTTGAAACTATCTCCATAGGACTTGTTTAACAGATACAGTGCTATCATCCGGACAGGCCAGTACTTATGGCTCAAATTCTCAGAAACCGCCTTCGTAAGATCATATTCCAGCGGTACCGGCAACTCCACCATTTCCAACATGATATGTGTCCGCACCTCCCAACTGCCATCTTCCAGCGCTTTCCGGATCGCACCTTTAAGCAGCGACGGCTCCACCGACACATGCCGATACAACGGCTCGGACTCACCCATTGCATAGTATTCCATCAAAAGGCCCGCAAAAAAACTCGACATACGAACCTTTTGTCCGTCTTTGCCCGTAGACATTATATTCAAACGTTGAATGAGATTCCTCTGCGTAATAACCTCACCTTTACGTCGGGCAATGGACCTGATCGGCCCAAGATTCGGCAATGAACTCTTCACCGCACCTCTGTCATCTGTCACAGGGTCAAGATACGCCGTAAACTCTATCTCAAACGAAGCCTGGGGATGAGTAAGCAAGATCTTTCTGAGCGGACCTGTCATCAGGTCAAGCGGTATCGATGCAAAATAACCCGGCTTGACCGGCTCACTTAAACGTATCCGTCGCCGGATCAACCCCGGAAAATACGCTTTGATATCGCCTCGGACCTCCGCGTCAACCCGAATATTACCCTTGAACAAACTGTCATCGGAAATTATCAAGGACCCCTTGGATTCGTTTTTTATCACTAACATACCGTCGAAATCACTGCCATAAGAAAACTCCGACCCGGCAAGACCAAGCTTAGCAGATATCAGCCCGTCCATCTCTCTAAAACGCGGCACTAATCGCTGGCCAAATTCTCCTCTAAGCGCCTGTATCATTATCCCGGGCGAGACATTGGGAATATACTCGGAACCATTTTCACCAAGCAGCCGGCGACCCTCATCCGCTGCCAGCGAACCGTCGTCCATACCAACCGCATGCTTTAGAGCGGCGATAGCAACCGACTTATTACCCTCCTCCAACAGTATTGCCCCTAATGTAAGCGCAGCGATCTGATTGCTGTTTCGTAACTCAGCGGCAAGATCCCGAGCAAGGTCATTCTGTCCGTTCATCACAAGCGCATACGCCAGGATCGCATTAACGGAAGGCAGATCGGAATTCCTCGAATACGCACGGTTCGCCCACGCAAGAGCCTTATCTTTCATAGGCACCGCAAGACTGTAAAACCAGGCTATCTGCTCAGCCGTAACCTTACCGCTTCCGGAACCCGACGATAATATCTCCTCGGCCCTTTGACCGGCGGCGAGCGCATCGCTGTGTTTTCTGCTGCTGCCGATCTTTTTCGATGCCTTCGCCGCGACACCCTCCAGGATAAGATCGAAACCGCCATGCCTTCTTACACTTTCGGCGATCTCAACGCATTTTAACGATCCGCGAATCGTATTGTAATTCGATATCGCCCACGGAAGATATATAGAAGCAGGCAATGACCGATCCGGATAAAGATATTGCCAGAGCTGCGCACAATATTCATAAGAATCAGCCGCCATATCGTAAAGCCCCAGCTTCGCCGAGTAATTCGCAAAAGCCGAACCAGCCTCGATACTCATCGGGTCAGCCTCTATCGCAAGCCGAAAATCCTGTGCATAAAGCACCAACGGAATACTTTCGCCGCTATTACGTTTAAGCTCGTCAAGTTTGGCAAAAGCCAGTTTGTTATAAGGATTGGAGTCATAAGCATGCGTAAGGTAGTTCACCGCCCCATCGGTATCGGCCTTCTCGGCCAACAACAATGCCAACTGGGTAGCAAGTTCGGAACTGAGTACCGCGTTTTTTTCTTCGGCGATCTGGAGCAGCCGACCCAAAACATTCTCACGTTCTTGACGCGAATCCTGAGCGTTAAGCAAATACCGAACCGCGTTACTTACAACCTCAAGATCGCTGCTGCCGTCAACATAATTCTCGAACGCCCATAACAATTGCTCTGCATCCACTCGCTCCCTCTTGGGCGCAATACGTAAAATATCGACATATACATATTCGGCTCTCGGATCCAGCGTAAACACTCCCCTTAGAAATGCCGTCGCCTCCTCAAGACCGCGATCGTCAACATCGCCAGATGTGTAAAGCTCATAAGCTAACTTATGAAAACCCTGAGCGGTAAGCTGCGAAAACAACTCCTCACCCTCAGTACTCTGCTCAATCCCCCTCGCAGTGCCAAGACAAAACAATACCATGCCCAAAGCTATATAGACTCTACTCGTTGTCATTAACATCAATCCTACTTTAGACCCCTGCACCGCCAACCCTGTCGGCGTCATGCACCAAACTAACCATTCACCCGTATGATACGCCCAACTACCGCTGCGGCATTAGATGTGATAGCTGAAACTGAAGATTCGTGGATTCGCCAATCTCTTGTACTCAGCAACTTCCATCCTTATCGCCATATCATGACTGCCGCCCTGGAAAACCATATATTCACAGTTATCCAGCGACCTGTCCATAAATGTCAGCAGACCGTACATCTCGCCAAACGGCGGCTCGGCCCCTAATGCAACATCAGGAAAAAGCCTGGCCATTTCGCTCTCATCTGCAAGCTCGACATCATCAACGCCCAACTGACCTTTCAGGGCATCGAGATCGACCTTGCAGCAAGCCGGAAGAACACATAAATAATGCTCTTCCTCGACCCGGATCAAAACAGGCTTAGCAACCTGCATCCCCGGAACATGCTCCTCTGCTGCCATTTGCTGAGCGGTAAACGTCGGTCGGTGTTGCGTAACTTCATACTTGGCCTGCGTCTCATCCAAAAACTCAATAACATTCATGGTACACCTCCGTAAACTTCAAAAAAATTACGGTTACGACTGACTCCTTTCCCGAATATCCTATCAAGCTTTTTAAAACCAAAATCCAGAAAACATTATCAGTTCAAGGTGCAACGAATCACGCCTATATTATATCATACCACCCCTTCCTGCCCGAGTCAAACACTTGCACAGACCTATCTCGATCTACCCGCCATATCACCTAAAATCTACGAACCCGCACCACAATTGTTCACTTTTTAGCTGTTATTAACCCAAGGGACTCATTTGCCAGTACCTTCGACATAATAAAGTACGTCGCGATCGCCGCCGGCACCACCACCGCCAGCCGCATAATCTCATACCAGATCGCCCCGCTGCCGCTCGGCAGGGTCGACATCGCCCTGATAAGCACGCTGCACAGAGCTAACATCACCGCAGAAGCTGCAATCGTCTTGACAAATACCCGCCCGAAACCAACCAGCAGCACACCTCCGAACCGCTTTCTCAGAACGAATACGAGTATCGCAACCTGCAAATAAGAGCACACTGCCGTCGAAAGCGCAAGGCCGGCGATCCCCATCGACCAGATAAGCGTCAGGTTAAGCACAATATTGACCAGCACAGCTATCACCGCACTAACCGCCGGCATCTTCGAATCCTGCATCGAATAAAATGCCCGCATAACGATCTGCTGCGAAAAGAACCCGCAAAGCCCTACCGCATAGAGCGAAAGCACCCCCGTCGTCATCACCGTATCCTCAGCGGAAAAGGCCCCCCGCTCAAACACCGCCACGATCAAAGGCCTCGCTACTATTATCAACCCAACCGTCGCCGGGACCGCCACGAACAACGCCCCTTTTAGCCCCCTGCCGATACTCACACGCAAAGCGTCATAATCGCCTCTTGCCGCATCGGCGCTCATCACCGGAAAGATCGCCGTCGCTAATGATATCCCAAGCACCCCCAACGGAAACTGATAAAGCCTCTGGGCGTAGTACAACTTCGAAACCGCACCCTCCCAAACCGGGTACCGTATCTGCGCACCCAGCATAGTAAAGAATTCACCCTTATCCACCGACCCCGAAAGACATTTCGCGATTATGTCATCGGCCAGTGTATTAAGCTGCGTCACCGTAAGACCCAGTATCATCGGCCCCATCATGATCAATATCTTCTTAAACGCCTCGGTTCTTACTTCCCATGCCGGCCGTATCGATATCCGCTTACCCCGCAAAGCTACGATCTGCATCAATATCTGCACAACCCCACCGACCATCACAGCCCCCGCCGCGATAAAGAGCTGCCTCGACCCGCCGACTTTCATCACCCATCCGCTAAAGCATAGCGAGCCGATGATAAACACATTCAGCACAATAGGCGCCGCCGCAGGTGCCGCAAAATGACGATGCGTATTAAGCACACCCGCCAAAAGCGCAACCACACATATCAGTATCATATAAGGCAGCATGACAGAGCTAAGTTCAAGCATCAGCCGGTTACTGTCATGAGCGCTGAATAGTTTGTAATAAACATATATCCCGACCTCCCCGCAAAGAACTAATCCGACAAGGATAAGCGTAACGACCGTAACCACCGTCGATGCAAGTTTCCCCGCCGCCTTTTCATCACGCTCAAGTTCCTGGCTGTACACCGGAATAAAAGACGCCGACGCCGCACCCTCACCAAAAAGACGCCTCGCCAGATTCGGGATCTTAAACGCGATCACCCAGATATCCATAAAACCGCCCGCGCCCAAAAAGAACGCAAACGCCATATCGCGCACCAACCCCAGCACACGACTAAAAGCCGTAAGCAATGCGATCTGACGAAAACCCTTTACCATATATATTTTCCTTATCTTACTCTGAGTCCTGCATCGCGACGGCAACTACCACCGCGAATACTTTTTCCGCTCCTGCTTTTTTCAACGTCTTTGCGCATTCGTTAAGCGTAGCTCCGCTGGTCGTAATATCATCGACGAGGCAAACGTTTCTGCCCGCAAACCTGTGATCTTTCCGCACCGCAAAGGCACCGGCAACATTCTTCTTGCGCTTGGCGGGACTCAGCGCCCACTGCCTTTGCGTATTGCGAACCCGCACAAGATCCTTAATGAACCTTACTCTTTCGCTCTTTAGCCCCTTAGCTATTATCGCCGACTGGTTAAACCCCCGCCCAAGCTTCCTCTTCCAATGCAAAGGAACCGGCGTAACAACATCTATCGCATCCCTGAAGACGCTACCCTCAAGAGCAGATACCGCCATCCGGCCAAGCTGGCCCCCGAGTTCCGTCTTATCATTAAACTTAAATGCAAGGATCATATCCCGCATCGTCCCATCATACACACCCGCCCTTGCGATCCCATCGTAACAAAGTTCCATCCCATGGCAATGCCCGCATCCGCCCTCTATCATCGCGTATCTGCTGACATCCTTACCGCACCTGCTGCAATAGTCCCCGCCGCTGCATCGCAAAAGCTCCCCCCAGCACTCACCGCAAAAACCCTCCGACTCTGCAACCTTCGCCCCGCAGTTATCACACACCGCAGGCCACAAAAGATGATGAAACCCCTCCGCCCCCGCACGCAACAGAGCCTTACCCGATCCAAAGATATTATTGAATGCGACTACCAAAAAAGCTCTCTTCCCTTCAATGCCCCCTTACCGTGTATCCCCTTTACGCCTTGAACATGATCATAACCGCAACGACAAGCCCGGCGATCGCAAGCGTACATATCCCAAGAGATATCGCCAGCACCCACATAAACCGCCGCTGCTGCTTCGAGACGATATACTTAAGATACCGGTCACTCGTAGCAAAAGTCTTTTTCATCTGTTTAAGCCCGTCGGTATTGCCTTCCGTCGACTTATCGAGTTTTTCCAGCGTCTCATTGAACCTGTTGAAATTGCTGCCCATCTGAACGCTCACATCAGCAGACGCCGAAAACTTCCGGCTCATCTCCGCCAGCGCGTCGCTCTGCTTAACCGTCTCAACCGGTATCTTTTCGATAACGTCCATAAACTGACGATCCTTCAAAGCCCGCCCCTTCAATTCTTCCGTAAGGGCCTCGACGACCTTTTCCTGATTCGCGACCGCATCCGGCAGCGACTCGATCATATCCGGAAGCTTCTCGATACGGCTCATCAACTCCTCATGCTGGGCTACCTGCTTGCCCAGATGCTCATTGATTCCCTGCAATTGACCTATGAGTTGACCGAACGCTTCCCCCAATACTTCGGTATTGTCCTGCCTGCTAACTGCCCCCGCCGGACTCTTTACGATATGCCCGCCCCTTTTCCTATCGGCAGGCGTAACCGAAACTTCCGATATATTCTCACTAATAAGCCCGTCGTCGCCGACCGCCGCATAACAAAGCTCTCCACCGCCGCCGGGCAACCAGCCCTTCACATTCGACCACAAATCCCTTAAGGTCATAACTCTATCCTCTAAATTTCGGTTCCGTCCGTTCGATTCCCCGTCAGCGTTAGTCCCCTGGCTGGCCCTCGGAAATCTTCTCTATCTTCTTTTCGGCTTTTTGCAGTATTCCTCTGCAATGTGCGATCAGTTTCATGCCCTTTTCATACTGCTCGATACTCGACGCAAGCGCGGTATCGCCCCCCTCGATACTCTCAACTATCTCGCCAAGCGACTTGATCGCATCCTCAAAACTAAGCTCTCCAACCTCATTTTCCGTGTTTTCAGCCATTTTTACCTTTCTTTTCTAATATTATTCGGTTTCTGAGCCGATTTAACTTCGCTCTCGATAAGGCCCCTGTCCGCGACCTCCGTAACCAGCATCGCACCCGACATCACATCTTCGACGCTCGTAACCACCTTGCCGGTACTCTTATTCGTCGTAATACTATACCCTCGCCCCAGCACCGACTTCGGGTCCAGCCCCCGTAATCTATTGTCCAATGCCGTTATTTGCAACTTCTTTTTCGCAATTACACCCCCAAACGCCCTTTCCAGACCACCAGCCGCCCCTTCGACCCGCTTTGCCCCGCCGCTAACGGCTTCGGTCATCTTCGCCCTGCAAACACTCACCAAGCCGTTAAGCTCGACTTTTTTTAATCCCAGAAGCCTGTGCGGCTCGATCCGGGCGATCTTTTCGTATGCCGACCTCAACCGCTCTAAAAGCTGCGAGAACATCCGCCTCGCCGAGTCACCTATCTTACCCGACAATTCATCCACCCGCTGATCTGCGTTATTGACTATCAGATAAGGGTTCTTAAACGCCGAACTTGCTAATACCGTTTCAAGACCCTGCCCGCAAAGCTCAACCTTACCCGCAGCCATTATCCGCAAGCGATTCTGAGCCTCCGCTATCCTCTCCAGCACCTCCACCATATCAGGCACCGCTATCATCCCCGCTTTCGTCGGCGTAGACGCCCTCGCATCGGCTACCAGGTCCGCGATCGAAACATCCACCTCATGCCCTACCGCGCTTATCACCGGTATCTCGGATTTGAATATCGCCCTCGCTACGACCTCCTCGTTAAACGCCCACAGATCCTCTAACGATCCGCCCCCCCTGCCAACTATCAGCACGTCAAGCCGCAATTCGCTATTGCCCCGATTGATCTTGCGTATCGCAGTCGCTATCTCATCGGCTGCCCCATCGCCCTGAACCCGCACAGGATAAAGCAGCAGCTTCGCACATGGCCAGCGGTTATAAATACTGTCGGCGATATCCATCACCGCCGCCCCCGACTCACTCGTCACAATACCGATCCGCATCGGATACGCAGGTATCGCCTTTTTATGCTCATCTTCGAAAAGCCCCTCGGCCCGCAAACGCTTAACCATCTCCTCGAACGCAAGCTGCAACTGCCCAACCCCGCCCGGCACAAGCCGGTCAACATAGAACTGATACTTACCCTGCGGCTCATAGATATCCACATTACCCGTCGCCAGAACGCTCATCCCGTTTTCCGGCGCGAATTTCGTCTTGGAGAACTTACTCTTCCACATCACACACGGCAGAATGCTCCCCTCGTCTTTAAGCGAGAAATAACAGTGCCCGCTGCCATAGTGCTTCCACCCGCTGATCTCACCTAATACCGTAAAACGCGAAGGAACCCCCCCCTCAAGCGCAACCTTAACCAGCGTCGTAACCTCACTTACCGTATATGTAGATAGCTTATTCTTAGCCATACACGGTCATTATAATCCCCACACCGCAAAACCCCAACAAAAAAAGAGCTGACCGAAAACCGGCCAGCCCTTTCTATCTATAAAAAGCCCATAATGAGCTTTCTCCCTGTCATGGCATAACTTAAAACCAGTTCAACGCCATTTTCACAAGGTACTCAATACTCACTTCTGATCACAGAACAGCGATCCCAAACAGATCGCTGCCTGCGGTCAATTACTTAACAATTTACTTTTACTATGGATTAATAGTTCCACCGCAATTGGCCGGAATACCAGGGCCAGTTGGACCCCAAGTAACGGGATTAGGCTCTAATATACCCCAGCTATTAGCAAGTATTGCAAGGTCATTTGTACCAACGTACTCGTAACCGGTAAAAGTATAGCCTTGTATGGAATGGTCAAAATCAGCACAAATACCCGGAAAACCACCAGAGGTTATAGTGGCTATACCAGGGCCAGTAGGACCCCAAGTAACGGGATTAGGCTCTAATATACCCCAGCTATTAGCAAGTATTGCAAGGTCATTTGTACCAACGTACTCGTAACCGGTAAAAGTATAGCCTTGTATGGCGGCATCAGCATCACCATGGCAATGTCTTGCTGAACACCAACATTCTGGCCGACCCATATTGACCCACTGCGTATAGTAGTTTACGCCCGCCTTCGGATGTCCAACCGGGTGTACAGCCGTCGCAGGAGTCAGGCATTCGGTAGTCAATAGCTCAAATGCCAGGTCCTTGGAATGATCTTGAATTCCAAAGGGACCATCAACTCCACCAGCAGCTCCACAAAGTGGCCAGGTGTATTTATAATATTCATCGATATATGTCAACTGGTCAATCGTACCTTCCAGATCAACAGTAATATCGCCCGAAACCGCATCATCCTGGAAATGCCATATTTCCAGATCGGTATCCGATATCGGATCATATACCGTACCATCCAGATATTCACCGGGCAGCACTTGCCTCGAAGCATAGGGGTTCCGCACGGTGTAATCGCGGTTATGCCAGCCCCATCTGGTCACACTGACACCCGTCCAATTAAAGATGTTCTGCAAGGGCGTATTCAGCAGTTCGCAAAGTTCACCATTAGGATATATATCTGCACCAGTTTTCAGAAGATCCCATTCAACCGGACCAAAATCCACGAGCGCAACGATCTTGACCCAGTAAACGGTATGCGGTTCCTGATCAAAAGGTATGTCAAGGTATGCCTCGTATTCATAAAGTGATTCGTCACAAGGTGGTTTCAGACTTGGCCCGGGAACAAGCATTTCAGAGAATTGACCGGGAGACAGTGGTACAATAGGACTGCCAAGAGCGTTGCTACGCCACACTTCCTGCGAGAGAATAACCGTACCGGGATGGCTGTAAGGCAAAATCGGGTCGAATCCTGCCGGCACATCGGTTTCAAAGACGATCAGGAAATGATCAATCGGCTGTTCGTAAACTTCTTCCATATAAGAGCCCCACCATTTAAGCCTGATCACAGGTGTATCTCTGTTGTCGGCAAAATCATCGGCCATGTAACAACCCGCATAGCCTGTTGGCCCTCCTGTCGCATCATATGACATGTACATCGTACTCAGTTCGTCATGTCCAAAATAGTGTTTGTCCAACAGGATATCCTCAACTATACCATCCATAGGTAGTTGCCGGAATTTCGGCATTACAGCCACTCGTTCTCTTTCGATGATAACTTCATAATCCTCAACTTCACCATCGGGAGCGCCGCCGGTTACGCTGCCGGTCCCTGCGCTGCTGATACGGCATCTTGCATAGCTTAGTCCGTCTGCCAAACCTGTCGGTACTGCAATAGGAATAGAGAAGTTACCAGTAGTATGCAAGCCGGTGTATACCAATTCCGCCGCTTCCCAACTGCCGCTGATATTATAGTCGATCCATATTTCTACAACACTTGATATAATGCCGCCGGATGGGTCGAAAACATCAACGCTAACATGTACTGTTGTCCCCGAAACCAGAGTCGGAAATACTACGCCGTTTTCATCATCAGCTCCAGAGAAATTATCACCCAATGCTGGAGGAAACGGCTGTCCATCTGGCTCTGCATCCGGAGGATCGCTCTGGGTTCCAAGCCATGGCAGATTAAGGTCGATAACATGATTAGCGCCAGCGTTAGCTGACAGCGTCGGATATGATGGATCAGGTGCATCGCCCCAGTCAATATCTACTTGTTGAACGGGACCGTCAATTACAAATGCAAGATCGATACTTTGTGTCGCCCATGGATGGACGAACGGATATCTTAATTCGCTCCATATGTCACCGAAAGGAATAACATGCGGGTCACCAAAAAATGTGTCAACAATTGTCCAGACAGCATCATCATTGAAGTGGGGCACCTGGGCCAGATCTGATGTCTTCCATCCGAAAGCGCCGGGCCAGTTGATAAGAAACATGTTAAGGTCAAAAGGATCTACAAAGCCGCTGCCATCAAGATCAAATGTGTGTTTGAGCCCCAGCCAGTAAATTGTGCCTGCTTCCTGAACAAACGCAGTCGCCTCATCAATAATGAAGTTGAGTTGCCAAACAGCGTGATCCTCCCCAACGATCGCGCCTATGGGATCATAAAAGGCCTCATAAGGAACTTGTGCGTATACGAGTGTAGCGGTTGGTTGCAGATAAGCATCCCACACAGGCACACCGGGTCTGCTGTAATTGATCCCTCCCACGCCGGCAGGGATGTCTTCATAAATTACCAGGCTAAAAAACGGCGATCCTATTGTCTGAAGAACCATATCGAAGTTGTAAGAGCACCATATATGGATGCCGGTAATTGGCCCGCTGCCGGTACACAGAAAATCATCCGCAAGGAATGTTTCAAGTTGCGTAATCTCTGAAAGCGGCCCGGCAAGAATATCCATACCCGTATCGTTCAGGTCCGGCAACTGGGGATAGTGCATCTTATACGGATCGCCCTCATTCCAACCCGCCGAAGTTCCAATGTCTATAATATGGTCTTCGACCTCACCGTTCGGGGCTGGCCCGTCATAGGGCAATGCCGCAACGGTGCTGAACCGGAAGCGGGAAGTGGTAGTACCGGGCGCGGCGCCGGCGGGGACCGTAAAGCCGATGGAGTTAGTACCCGCAACCAGTGGTACTACGCCGAAAGCGATCTGGTCGCCAGCCTCAGCCCAACTACCATCATTGCCAAAGTCTATCCAGGCATTGAGGAATCCGCCGCCTACCGAGGCGGTCACATCGACGGTGGCCGGCAGGCCCGGTATAAGCGGGGTCACGAAGGCCACGCCGTCGGCATCATTGTTGCCATCGTTGTCGTCACCGTCAGCGGTGGGTGTGGGTTGGCCGTCGCCTTCTGCATCAACCGAAGCGCCCAAATGGAATCCCTGCACAATAATATGGTTAGCTCCATTGTGGACAGCCAGCGTTGGATATTTCGGAGTGCCTGCCAAATCCTCGGCGTCGCCCCAATCCTTGGCTATGAGAGTCGAGGTCGGCTCACAAACATGCCAGAACGATTCAGAAATAACATCAATGCCATATCCCCAAATATCAATGGATATCCATTCAGGATTGTAATCTGGAAAACGAAATTCATTAAACACAGGGATGGGAAATTCAACCGGTCCATCGTATATGTATTCCCCCATCGCATCGGAACGGCCGATATACCGATCCTCAAGGCCAGGATCGGCAGGATCATCCACGTCGCCGGGTAGTGGCGGACGACTCGGGTCGGGCCAGTCCGGCGTGGCCCAATTATATATTATTGTGGCCCACGCGCCGGGGCTCCAAGGAAAGATCATAAGTTGCGTGTGAAAGTATTTCGTTCGGTTCGGACTATAGGGATGGTCATAAAACCACTGGTTCCACCACCCGGAATTGGGGTACTCATACCAGGGCGTACCAAAGACCCCGGTACCATCGTTGTAGCCGCTGCCCCAGCCGCCCATAAAAAAGCCACCGAGATCAAATGAGATATCGAACCAATCATATCTTATTAGAAAGGGCACCAACGTAAGAGTACAGCCTCCGCCGCCGTTCATACCGAGGGGAGAGTTGCCAGAGGGATTGAAGTCGTTTCCTATGGGAGATTCAACCCAGGGATATGGGGCCACATCGTTATATTGAGTCGGCGTAATGCCCTCAAGGCCGGTATCCAAAACCCTTATTTCGGCGGGGTTGCTCACCTTGGTAAAGGTGAATCGCGGTTGTACATGAATTTCTGTCTGAAAAGTACCGCCATTGGGGTGGGTTTTGGTTACCGTCATGGTGCCTATCGGAGCCGGAGGGGCTGGCGATAGATCAACATCAACGTCCCACAGTTCCGGAGGATTCGTGCCAGAAGTGACGGTGATCGGGCCGATACTTATCAAATTTAACGCTACGATCTCGATCGGAATAGGAGCGACAGCGGGATAAGGAGGCGGGACAGAGCCGGGCAATACTCGACTGATTATCATATCCATCCCATAATTTGCCGGGTCTCCCTGACAACCGATCTGGCCCTCAAAGGGATCCGAGCCCGGGCCGAAGAAGTCAGCCGGGATCGGCGGGGAACAACCACTGGTGGAGTTAAAGTTAAATGACGCGTTCGAAACGGAGTAATGGTCATCGCCGGGGTCGATAACATTACCGGCCTGTGCTGCTGGCGCCACAACAAACAATACCGCCGCACAAACAATAAGTGCGCCACAAACCAAAAACCTTAATTCATTCATTTGCTTTCTCACAATACTACCTCCTTACTAAAAACATTATTAACAATTAATAACTGCTATCCGTTAAGATAACAGAACGGTTCCATGCAAAAATATCAATATGGAAAGATCCCCCCTTTACTGGTGCAAATATATCGTTGAACCGCCCCCTTCCCCCAAAGAAACGGCTATCGCCAAACACAAAAACTGCTTCGCTCAAAATCCTGATCACAAAGCCTTCTCCAGTTCTCCCACTATTTAACCAGTGATTGTCCAATTACAACAAACCACCTCATTCCATAAAAGTCAAACCATTAAACCCTGACCCTTACAGGGCCGATCTTCAAAGAAGTGTTGCCTGAGCATATACTGCGCAATGCATTAATGGAGTGATGACAAAGCAGTTCCCTCTACCTTAATGCCTACTCATTGTAATGTATTCGATTCAGACATATCTGTCAAGTAAAAAATACATATTTTATAGGACTTTTTTCGCCTGCAAAACGTCTTATTTGCTTGGTTTTTGACACCATCAGCAAGGATTTGACAAGCCTACAGGCACCTCGGTATATTATTTCAAAAAAATCAGTATATTTCTTAACACAGGATCGATGATTTTATATAATTCGAAATATGTCGAATAATCGAACTATAAAAATGACCGTTTCGCCGGGATGTTCAAAGCCTTTCCCAACCCCACCGCCTCAAGATCTTCATCTGCCATATCTTCGCCGCGGTTAATCGTGCCAATTTTTTTTTATTGATATAATCGCAGGATGTTTGTATTATACACGAACTTCACTTTTCTGGAGAAGTTAGCTGGCGCAATGTCAGCTATCTTCTCCGGGGGGACCATTATAATCTCCGGGCATCTGGCTTTCATAATTTCTTAATTGTCCTCCTGTGTTTTACTCGATATCGTGCATTCGGTACTCATCCTTAAAGAGGCCTATCTTTTCGATAGGTAGTTTCTTGAATCCCATCTTGTAGGCCGGCGAATCGGCTCGCAGACGAAAATCGCCTTTGGCCGCATCGACAAAGTGCGGGTCGGTGTCGACGAAATTGTTCTCAAATTTTATCAGGGGCATTGCCGTGCTTTCGACGTCAAGCCATTTTCCACCGAATGAAATGTTGTGCCGGACAACATTGCCTTTTGGCAATCCGGGTTCTTCTTCGAGAATATTGACCAGTTCGGGATATTTCTCTTTCCATGGTGATTGCTTATAAGGCATCGCTTCGAGTCTTTTCGGGAGTGTACCCCCCGGCTGGACATGGTAACTCATCCAGCCCGCGCCGCGAGCATCCACATGGACAGAAGCCGCGCAATCCACAAAGATATTGTTTTCGATGAGGTTATCTCTGCCTCCGCCGATAAAGGCAGCGCTTCCTGCGCGGTGGAATAAGTTACCGACAATGGATATGCCGCTTGCGGCATCGTCGAGATAGACAGCCATAGCCCCGTACATTCCAGGGCCCTTGATGTCATGGAAATAATTATGGCGTATTACCGTTCCGCGTCCGGTCCAGTCACGGCCCATATAAAAAGCGCCAACGTCTCCCGTTTCGAAGCATACACGGTAAATCTCATTGAACTCGATGAGATGATCGTTTCCCCCAAGCTGGATAGCGTTGTGCGGGCCATCGTGAATAAGATTGTGCGAGATTCGGTTGCCAACGCCGTGTATCAATACCGCTGGTCGATAAGTTCTATAGATTCGACCGAAATGGTGGATGTGATTATTTTCGGCGACATTGCTGCCGGGCGTCAGGGTTTTTCGGTCGCCTCCATTGAGGATGATCCCACCTTCGCCCGTGTTGTATATATCGCAACCTACAACAGAATTCGCCAAGCCGCCGGAAATGGTCACTGCATAACTTCCGGTATTTCTGATCACACAACCGGCTACCTTGTTACCGCAGCCGCCGGAGATCGTCACCGCGGTACTGCGCGTACTTTCAAGGATAAGGTCACGGATCGTCACCCATGAGCAATCCTTCAGATTGAAAAGACCCGGCAAAACCGACAGCACGGAACGTTTGCCCTCAGTCGGCGCAGGCGCAAAGAAAAACAATCCGCCGGCTTTTCGGTCGAGATACCATTCGCCGGCTTTGTCGAGTTCGGAGAGAACATTGATGGCGTAGTACCTTTGACCTTTGCGAAAACCGTAATTATGGTAGGGCTCAGCGGTTGCTATAACTTGTTTCTCGGGATCTATCGAAGCGACCCGCTCAAAAGAATCGGACCAGTCCCAGAACCAGTAACCGTGCAGCCAAACATCCTCTTCATTCAGCCAGCGAGCAGGACGTTTGTCTAAATAGACGAACTTTCCTTCACGAGTTCCTTTGATCCCGTGAATTTTGTGCGGAGTTTCACCGACGACTTCGACAATTTTCACAAACCCCTCATTGGGCCAGCGAGAAAGTTGTGTCGGTTCATCATCGAAGAAAAACTCCGCGCGTTTGCTCCGGGCGGTCGGATGACCGAAATCTGTAATGCCGGCGGCTTTAAGATCGGCATAAACCACGCTTTGACGAACAGATGGCGCAAGTCGTCGCAGCATATCAGGGTCGGTTACCGCTGTGAAGTTGCCCACACGACGGCCGCCTGATATCCGCACCTCGCCTCCTTTACAAGCCCGATAAACTACCGGCGATTCACGGCTGCCAGAGTCCTGCTTGCCCAATTCAAGGGGCTTGTCAAGATAATACGTTCCGCTGCGGATCCAAATGGTCAGTGAAGTGGATCGATCGTTACTTCGAACCGCATTGCGTGCACGTTGCAGTGTGGCAAATGGCTTTTCACTCGTACCGGGATATTTGTCATTGCCCTGCGTAGAGACAAAATATTCGATCGAAGCCAGCGATGGCATTGTTAATGCAAAGATCAGGGCAAATATACCGAACACAGTTCTTTTCACAAAAGTTCTCCACCATCAAAAAGCCAACATATCCAGCACTTAAATACAAAAAAGAATCCCGGCTTCGTTAATTCCCCCCACTAGTTCATGATATCATGATATAACTCACAGGCGGTACGATCTGCCAAAAATACATGCGAGGCAAATGTCTCTTGATTGCCAGGTTCAACAGGCAAATGGAATGCAGCGTCGACAATATGTTGTATTATATTCGTGACCATGTCCGTTTGTTCCACGTTTAATATCGCCGCAAGAGCATCTCCCCTATTCATCCAATCTTGTTGCAAGGAGTGCAATAATTCTCCCGCTCTATCATAATCGAAATTCCCATTCGAGTACAAGCTCCATATCTCCTCTAATTGCACGGAAAACCTCCCCTGAATATTCATGTCAAGATTTACCATGATATTCCTCAGCGATTCAATTGGCTGTTGAATTATTCGCCCCTGTAGATGAGCAATCATAATATCGCACACAATAAAGCTCCTTTAATCAAATAAAATATAATTTGTAAAACGGTTCGACCATCTTAGTTTTTGGTATATATCCATTGCCCACTTTTTATATGAGGGACAATTTCCGTTAATTATTCTTGTTCCTTGTCAGTAACCGTCAAGCTGGATAGATCATCATGATGGAGTAAAAGAACGCCAAGACTATTAGCGAGTTCTTTGGCTGAAGATGTGTATTCTACAGGAGAAACTACGGCGAATGCCTTTGCTTCATAAAAGGTTCCCCCGGAATACGCTTCCTGCACAGCTTTGTTGCTAACCGGGCTTGAATACTTTTTGCACTGGAGAGCTAAAAGAAACCCATCCTTTTCCGCTAAAACATCAATACCTTGGTCGCCCGATGCTTGCGTTACTCGGACATCCCATCCATTCGCTTTTAATATATCAGCACAAAAGTGTTCGTACTCATTTGGGTCAAGCAGAGACACATCTATTTCTTCTTCTGTTATTTCGTCTACGTTAATATCCAAAATAACATTTATATATTCTTTGATGTCGTCTTCAACAATCGGAAAGTCATCTATCTTGTCATTTATACCAATAACTCCAGGGTTGTTAGCCGCACGAAGAAGAGATCTATGCGCCGCTACATTTACCCTCACATCCAAAGTTTTTGGGGAAACTGCACGGTTTATAAAATAACCTAACTCTTCCTGCCATTTGCTATCATTTATAAATCCATAATCATCTTTTAGGAGCAGTCTTCTTCGTTTCTTTAGTAAAGTGTCCAAGTGGGGATTTATTAGCGGATCAATCGCATCATACATTTCCTTCAGAGCATTTTTGAGATTGTCCATCGCTTCTTTTTGATTAATCCAAACATCAATATCGTTAGGAGTTATATCTGCTGAATGATTCGGGCCATCTTCAATGAACCTCTTCGCAAATGCAGTGATTCTCGGATAAAGAAGTAAGTCAGGTTCAAGTTCCCATTTTTCCCATGCTTCAATTACAATATCTTTTAGTTGCTCTTCATCCATTTTGTCATCCCAATAATTACTTCCGCCAATTAGTTGTCCCAATCTTCAAGTTCTTTAGTGCGCACTAGTTTCAAAAAGTTGCCAAACTCAGGATTGTATTTTCTTGCACGATCAATAGAGACTGATGAAATGCGAAACGTCTTCATATATTTCTGGCCAAATACATCTCTCATGCTTACTTTAATTTTAACCCATCCATTCTGAACTATAGGCTTGAATCCACCCCAAGCTTCTTCTTGTTCAAAATAAACAACACCTGTAGCCTGCTCCCCTTCACGCAAGTATGTCGGAACTTCGCGGGGAAGTAAGACACTTTGCTGAAGCAAAAAAGGAAACATCCTTAGATTTTCACCAACCGTATGTCCAAAATCTCGCAATGCAGGTGTATTGTCAAGCCAGTACCAAAGGAATCTATGCTTAGGGGTATAGTTGTGATAACCAACTCTCACCGACCTAAGTGATGATGGTGCTTTGCCGATATTGCGAACAGTTAAATATAAAGCAATCGCAGTTCTATGTGTCGGGTGGTTTTCAAATTTTTCGCCTGTATCAAAGGTACAACAAAATGTTGGGCCAGGGCATAAAAGCAATTCAAATTTTGGTCGGCGAATTAGAGATTTAAAAATTCCGGTAACCCAACCCAAAAACAGTGTAATTAAAAAAATAATCACAGTTAAAAAACCGGGATTGGCGTTTGTCCATTCCACAATGTTCTTAAAAATTTGTATTAGGTTAGAAGATAATAGGCTCACAAATCACCCTTTTGCTGAAGAAAATTATTATAAAAAAGAATCCCGGTTTCTTTCATTCCTCGGTTTCTTTAATTCGCCTCAAATCTTAGAGTCGACAGCGACAAAAAAGCCTTGGATGTACATTGAATCTAACGTAATAGTTAGGTAAGAGCCTTCGTGAGTATAAATCCTGAAAGAGTTATCTGCGGGTACTGAAGCAAGAAACTCCCTTTGCACTTCAAAAATAGCACAATGCTTATACCCTACACTGCTTGTTCGAGCTATAACGTCAACTAACTCAGTTCTTACAGGCTTCAATATGTCTCCATTGCGACTTATAAGCTCCTTAATTCCCTTACTGCCGGGATATGTCAGATATAATTCTATTGCATATGTCCCGGATGCTTCGTAGTTAGCCCTAACCCATTTATAAAAGTAAGAACATTGAAGGCGATTCCCTATTAGCTTCCTAGGAGAATAAATAGTTTCAACTTGTTTATATGTATCATTGCTGTATTCACAGGCAGCGGCTACGTCATTATGAGTTTTTAATGCGGGGGCACAACCGGAAAATAAAACTGAACATGCTAGTAAAACACAAACTGCACTTCTCATAACTTCACCTTTCAAATTAGCATAATTCCCCCAGAAAAAACCTATTATAATCGGTTTGCACCACGCGTCAAGACATTTCCTAACCATAAAAAGAAAAACTTCCACAACTAAAGACTGAAAACTATAAACTAAAAACTATACAGGCGCGCAAAAAGAGCCCCGCCGCATAAACGACGGAGCTCCAAATATCAGAAAACAGTTGGTACTGAAACAGCAAAAGCGGCTGACTTTCGCAAATCGTTTTTTTGGCCGAATCCACAACGGATACGGGCAAACGATTCACGCCTAAATTATCCCTTAGAAAGGAGGTGATCCAGCCGCAGGTTCCCCTACGGCTACCTTGTTACGACTTAGTGCCAGTCATCGAGCTCACCGTCGGCAGACGCCTCCCCTAAGGGTTAGCAATCCGACTTCGGGTGCTCCCAACTCCCGTCACTTGACGGGCGGTGTGTACAAGGCTCAGGAACACATTCACCGCGTCGTAGCTGATACGCGATTACTAGCGATTCCAACTTCATGTAGGCGAGTTGTCAGCCTACAATCCGAACTGGGGCGACTTTTTTGCGATTTGCTCCACCTCACGGTATTGCGTCGCTTTGTAGCCGCCATTGTAGCACGTGTGAAGCCCTGGGCATAAAGGCCATGAGGACTTGACGTCATCCCCGCCTTCCTCCGGTTTAACACCGGCAGTCCCGCTAGAGTCCCCGCCATAACGCGCTGGCAACTAACGGTAAGGGTTTCGCTCGTTAAAGGACTTAACCCGACATCTCACGACACGAGCTGACGACAGCCATGCAGCACCTGTGTAAGTTTCACCCGAGGGCAGCCGACTCTGTTTCCAGATAGGCATCCAAACATGTCAAACCCAGGTAAGGTTCTGCGCGTTGCTTCGAATTAATCCACATGCTCCACCGCTTGTGTGAGCCCCCGTCAATTCCTTTG
>SDBV01004527.1_pt1 | contig 19939 bp, 14 predicted proteins | sample 2277081 | NCBI WGS metagenome assembly SDBV01 (sample SAMN10402039, study PRJNA504765) | marine sediment metagenome | isolation source: marine sediment core GS10_PC15, 223 cmbsf | place: Arctic Ocean: Southern Knipovich Ridge | collected 2010 | reverse complement strand
ATTTTTGAGGATAATGGGTGCGGGATGCCGGATGAAGTAAAGAGAAAGGCATTCGATCCTCTTTTTACAACAAAAGATAAAGGTGGGAAACGAGGGCAGGGTTTAGGGTTGGCGATGGTGTTTAATATTGTGACCAAGAGGCACGGTGGGCATGTATATATTGAAGGCGAGGAGGGGAAAGGGGCTGCGTTTCATATATATTTACCGAAAGGGCAATCGGAGGAGAAATCCGGTGTTGATGAACAGGTGTTGGGTGGGGATGAGACGGTTTTGATAATCGAGGATGAGGAGCAGGTAAGTGAATTAGCAAAAACGCTGTTAGAGGGGTATGGCTATAAAGTGCTGGCCGCGTCAGATGGTGAGGAAGGGTTGGAAATATACAAGAGGAACAAAGAGACGATTGATATAGTGTTATTGGATCTGACGATGCCAAAGATGTCGGGGCAGATGGTTTTTGAAAGGATACGGAGTATCAATCCTGATGTTAAAGTAATCATATGTTCGGGACAAAGTGATGAAGATATAAGGGACGGTATTCTCTCTAATGCAAAGGGATTTCTTAAAAAGCCGTACCGTGTAAATGATTTAGGAAAAATTGTAAGAGAAGTGTTGGATGTTTAGGTTGAATATTCTTCTTCAAAATACATCAATCCCAATTACCAAACTGCGAGTTTAAACCGTTCGTAATCATTCTGTAGGCCGGGCCGGAACTCTGCTGAATTCCTAAAAAACTTGCTGAGACGTAATGCAGTATCTGCTGTATATTTTCGTGACCCACATTAAGAATTTCCACACACGGGTTACCGATTTTCTACGTGGATAAAGGTTTTTTCGGGTAATCGGGGTTGGAAATAGCGTCGCAGGGGCATACCTGCTCACACACCGAGCACCCGGTACATAGAGAGCTGTTTATAAAAGCAACCCACTGTTTGTTATCTTTTTCTTTTTTATTCGCGGCAGTTTGTTTTTCAATTGCAGGGCATCCCAGTTTCAGGCATATTCCGCAGGACGTGCACTCTTCCGGCGAAATGGTGTAAGCTGTTTTTCCGGAGTCATCGTGGATCAGGACACACGGGCGCCTTGAGATCAGGATCGAGGCTTCCTGACATTCCAGTTCGGTTTTAATAACGCGTTTTGTTTCCGCCATATCGTAAGGGTCAAATACCTTTATACGGTTTACACCTGCCGCGATCGCGAACTTTTCTATGCTGGCTTTGCATGTGTTTTCCCCGCCCAGTGTCACGCCTGTGCCCGGGTGCTCCTGGTGCCCGGTCATGGCAGTGGTCCTGTTGTCAAGTATAATGATCGTGAGATTGCCCCTGTTGTATCCTATGTCCAGAAGCCCGGTTATACCGGAATGGAAAAAGGTCGAATCCCCGATCACCCCTACTACAGGTTTGTCCAGCCCGCTTTTGGAAACCCCCATTGCCGCGCTTATTCCCGCGCCCATACAAATGATGGCGTCCATACTGTCAAGGGGCGCAAGCCCTCCAAGAGCGTAGCACCCGATGTCTCCGATTATCACAGGTTTGAACTTTTTTAAAGCAAAGAAAACGCTGCGGTGCCCGCACCCGGGACAGAGCACCGGAGGCCGGGGCGGAAGGGGAAAGCCGGCGGCTGCGGGTTTTGTCTTACTGCTCCCGGTTGAAGATATTCCGGCAATGTTCAATTTGGTTTTTACATTTTCAAGGATATCGGGGTTCAGCTCTCCGATAGCGGGTACAAGCCCGTCATCCATAATGGGGACCCCGAGCGAGCGTATGTGTTCGCTTAGAAATTTGTCGAGCTCTTCAACAACGAGAATATTGTCTACTGCTGCTGCGAATTTCCGTATCAATTCATCGGGAAAGGGGTAACTCATGGAAAGTTTCAATACGGAAGCTTCCGGAAACACCTCCATTACATACTGATAGGAGATGCCGGAGGTTATTATTCCCAGTTTCCGTTCTCTGATTATGATTTTATTTTCCGAAAAAGTTTCTGCAAACCGGGTCAGCTTTTCGGTGCGTTCTTCAAGAATCAACCTTCTTTTCCTGGCGAATGCCGGTACCATCAGGTATTTTTCAGGGTTCCTTTCAAACTTCGGCTCGCGGTCCTGGAAATTCCGGTCACAAAGCTCCACAGTCCCTTTTGAGTGAGAAATCCTTGTCTCCGATCTGTATATGACCGGCGTGTCAAAAGTCTCGGAAACATAGAATGCCGTATCAAGGAACCTTTTCGCCTCATCCGAATCTGAGGGCTCGATCAGAGGAACCTTGGCAAAACGGGCGTAGTTGCGTGAATCCTGCTCGTTCTGTGATGAATGCATCCCGGGATCATCCGCGACAACGATTACAAGCCCCCCGTTGACCCCGGTATAAGATGATGTCATCAGGGGGTCGGCAGCCACGTTCAATCCCACGTGCTTCATGGTCGCCATAGCGCGTATGCCGGTTAAAGATGCCCCTATCGCTACTTCGAGGGCTACTTTTTCGTTCGGGGACCATTCCACGTAAACCCCGTCATATTTTGAAAGATTTGCGAGGATCTCGCTGCTTGGAGTGCCCGGGTAACCTGCCGCGACTTTTACTCCGTATTCATAAGCCCCTCTAGCGATTGCTTCGTTTCCGGATAATAACTTTTTCATCACCCCTCCGGCCTTGTTGATGCTGCTCATAATGTAATGCCGTTTTTATTGAAAATAAAGCGCGCGGTACGAGATAGAGGCGGTTTTAAAAAAGGTTGAATATTCCCTGCAAAAAGGAACTCACACAATCTGTATGGAGGTGGTAAAACAGTTAGTATTTTTTTGGTTATTCCAGCGCTTTAATAGCTTTATCTGCCTCCCTGACGACGCTGGAAGGATAACCTGAAAACTTAGTCCTCAGCAATTCATTTGTTCCCACGTTTGAGTTTGCAGAACCGATTGCTCTTATAGTAGCTATTACTATTCTATTGCTCCGGTTTGAAACACCGGACTCCTGCCTGCGGTTTTGATGGGCAAGATAGCGGTTCAATGCGTTAGCGGCCTCATCATTCGACATTATCCTTAAAACTTCAAGCGAGGATATCTTTTCAGTAGTGTCAGTATTTATGTAAAAGAGCTTTTCAATTAATTTGACACTTTCTCCGTTGTCACCCTTATTTTTAATAAACATCTCCAATGCCAGCATCCGTAATTCCCTGAGATAGGATTTCCCTTTTATATCCATCGGCTGTATACTAAGCCCCTGGTCTAATGCCGTATGGGCAACAACATTCTTCCTCTCAGCCGGGGCCTTGGAATAATCAACTGCTTTCAGGGCATTTAATTTTATTTTTAATTCTGATTCATTTATCAGTATATCATTCAGTATTTCTGAAGGATCTTCCAGTATATTTTGAAGAGCTCTTTTTCCAAGTTCATTTATCCTCCTCGAAAATCCGGCATCCATGGCATAAAATACTTGAATATAACCCACCGGTTCCTTCAGCCTTTCAAGGGCAACAATACAGCCGAAGGCTATAGCTTCAGCACCTCTTGAGTCATTACCCCGGCTCAGAGTCAGGTTTTTTAATATCAGCGAAATCTCATGGGCATATGTTTTCGCCCCTATTTTTCCAAGAGCGCTTATCGATTCAGATTTCAGAAAAGGGTCGTCCGTCTCTTTCATGGCTCTGTATATATAAGGGCCGGCTTCACCTGCCTTCAAATTACCAAGCTCACTAATAATCAGGAACTTTAAATCATCCTGTATTACAGCTTCCTGCTTATTATATTCAATTCTCTGGTTGTTAAGTTCGTCAAGAGCCTCGATTAAAAGCGGGACCATATCTCTATTATCAAGCTCAATAATATTGAGCATTACAGCGTATTTCTGTTGAAGGCTCGGGACGTTTCGATAAATCGTTCCCCATACCTCTGTCATTTCATTCGGGAAAACAGCCCCCGGGACTAATAGTATGATAGACAGTGCTGTAAGAATTAATGTTCGATAGTTCATTCTTTTCATTTCGGTTCTCCAACATATTTTATATTTTTATATACATGTACTCTCTTTCTTTAATTTCAATTATTTTTTTCTGTTTATTCAAATATTTAATCCTCACCATGCTGCCATCCTGGTCGTGCTCATAAGATGCCGAGCGGATATGTTTTTCAGTCCCTTTAAAGCTGCTTTCCAGGATCAGCATATTATCCTCATAGGTGTACAGCGTAAAATTTTCAAGTTTGTTGCTGGAAAGGTATAAACTTTCCTTAACCTTATTGGAATCCGCATCATATTCTATGACACTGTATTTTTCCAGCATGCCGGAGGGATTGAAAAAATCTATTCTGATATTTTTTTTACCTTCATATAAATATGTATTAAAGGCGAGCATTGCTCCTGAACCGTCATAGAGGCTCCACTTCATCCTGTTTCCGGAATCATCATACTCATATTCCGAAACTGTTTGAAGATTGTCCTCGCCGTCAAATCGTGATTCAGATTCCAGAAGGCTCCTGTCATTGTAGCTGTATACGCGATAAAAGTTTCTTTTTCCTTTCGGATCATGAGTCACTTTCTGAAAAACAGAGCCGTTATTATACTCATAAGAGACGGTCTGGGTAAGTTCATTGAGGTTATTATAGAACTCTTCTTTCAGCAGTTCTGCGGTATCTTCACTGTACGTAAACACGATGTATGTATCCAGCAGACCGTCGCCATAATAGGAGTATTCCCTGGTCAGGAGCGCCAGCTTTTCCGGGATAGCCTCTTCCTGTATTACCTGCCCCTTTTCTTCTACTATTTCTATTTCTGCTTTTGAAACAGCCTCAGCACTCTCTCCGTCACCCTTTTTTGGTACGCTCGTACAACCAAACAGGAGCAGTGCAACAAACAATAATACGGCTGTTTGTTTCATGGTTTTCTCCTTGGTAAATAAATTGTTTATTTAAGTATAAGATAAAAATAAATTCGATGCAAATTTTTCTCAAGAAGCATGATCAAGCACTCACCTCACCCTCCGGTAAGTGTTTTAATAAGCCAATGTAAACAACCATCTTACTGAGGTGTGGAAACCATAAATATAGTTTCTATAAAAAGCTTATCATGATATACTTACACAAATAAACATAAAATAAACATAGATCATGGAGGTAAACTATGACTGTTGAAGATGCGATAAAAGCCAGGTGCAGCGTCAGGAGTTATGCTGACCGGGCCGTTGAGGCTGAAAAAATAAAGCAGGTACTGGAGGCTGCGCGGCTGGCCCCTTCCGCCGGCAACCGGCAGGAATGGCGGTTTGTCGTTGTGACAGATAAAAATAAAATGGTCCAGCTTGCCGAAGCTGCCGCCGGACAGATGTTTGTCAGCAGGGCTCCGTGTGTGATAGCCTGCTGCGCGGAAACTGATTTCCATGAAATGAAGTGCGGCCAGCTGACATACCCGATAGACCTGGCTATTGCTATAGATCACATGACACTCAGGGCTGTAGAGCTGGGGCTCGGCACCTGCTGGATCGGAGCTTTTTATGAAGCTGAAGTGAAAAAGATCCTCAACATCCCTGAAGAGATCAGGGTCGTGGAACTGCTGCCCATAGGCTATCCGGCAGACAAAGGCCGGCCGCGGAAAAAAAGACATGATCTGGATAAGATCGTGTTTTATGAAAATTGGGGTGAAAAAAGATGATTTCCCGGTCTGTCGGCGTCAGTTAACCCGGAGGCCGGCAACAGCATGAAATAAAAGCCCGCTTGTGCCGTGTACCGGGGCCATTTTGAACCTGAATTAACAGGTGGGCCGTCTCACACCCGTTTCATGTACTCTTAAACCTCTAGGGCGGGCGCATTTCACGGGTAAATATTGACATCCCATTCTTGGTATTATTGGCTCAAAAATAGGTATGCCGGTATCACAAACACAGCAGGCAGAGTAAATTTACTAATAAAGGTTCAATTTGTAAATGTATTTAACACAGCGAACTAATCAGTTAAACCGAGGTGGAAAAGGACATGAATTATGCAATGAAGAAAGCTGTTGAATTTTTAAAAAACTGTAGTATGGAATATGAAGAAATAGGCTTTGAATCGTGCTCCAATATTTTTCTTGAAGAGATGGAGAGGGGGTTAAACGGGCTTGAGAGCAGTTTGAAAATGATCCCGACATATATAGAAGTTGAACGGGACATACCTGTTGAAGAACCGGTTGTTGTGCTGGACGCCGGCGGCACCAACTTCAGGGTTGCGTCTGTTTATTTCGACCCGGAGGGCAGGCCTGTTATTGAAAGATTCCGGGTGTTAAAAATGCCCGGTGTTGATCAGCATGTCTCGAAGGAGGAATTTTTTAAAATAATTGCGAGTTACATGTCGGACCACCTCGATGTCAGTAACAGGATCGGGTTCTGTTTTTCATATCCTGTTGATATTCTACCGGATAAAGACGGTATATTGGTCCAGTTTTCAAAAGAGATCAAGGCAAATGAGGTGATCGGTGCGCGTATAGGCTCAAACCTGCTTTCCGCGATAAAGGCGGACGGCTGTAAAGATAAAAAACATATTGTACTGGTCAATGACACTGTGGCCACGCTTCTTGCCGGCCGCTCCGCTTTTAAAGACAGGGTTTTTGACAGTTATGTAGGTTTTATATTGGGAACAGGCACAAACTGCTGCTACATTGAAAAAAATATAAATATAAAAAAGAAAAAAGACCTGGATGCCGATAAATACCAGATAATTAATGTCGAATCCGGCGGGTTTAACAGACAGCCCAGAGGTACGGTTGACATAGAGATGGACGGTTCAACGGTCAACCCCGGGGAATATACCTTTGAGAAGATGATCTCGGGCGCATATTTCGGAATGCTCTGTCTCAGTACCCTTAAAACAGCTGCACGGAATGGACTCTTTTCCGGGGCCGTTAGCGAAAAATTACAGGTCATATCAAATCTCGAGACAAAAGCTGTCAATGACTTTATGCTGTATCCTGCCGGCGGGGAAAATCCATTGGCAGCCGCTGTCGGACGTGAAAGTGAGGGCGACCGGGAGGTCCTGTATCATCTGGTCGACAGATTGATCGAAAGGGCAGCGAAATTAACCGCGATCAATTTATCGTCGGTTGTTACAAAATCGGGCAAGGGAAAAAACCCATGCTATCCCGTGTGTATTACGGCAGACGGCTCCACGTTTTACGGTTTAAAGACTCTCAGGCAAAAGGTCGAATATTATATGAAAAAGTATCTGGTGGAATCCTGCGGGCGCCGGTTTGAATTCGTCAGTGTTGAAAACGCGCCGTTAATAGGTGCTGCTATCGCCGGGTTGACAAACTAAACTGCACCCTGCGTCGTTTTCAGGTTATCATCTTTATCCTGTTCTGAGTCTTCAACCGGTCCTGATACCGGTTTTATGAGCGGTTTTATGAGCGGGAACAAAATAACGTCTCTCAGGTTTTCCTGGTTTGTAAGAAGGCACACAAAACGGTCTACGCCCATCCCCCACCCGGATATCGGAGGCATTCCGTGCTCCATAGCTGTCAGAAAATCTTCGTCCATCACCATCGCTTCGCTGTCTCCGCTGCTGTGAAGTTCGGCCTGCTCCTTGAGCCTCTCCCTCTGGTCAATCGGGTCTATCAGCTCGCTGTAGGCGTTTACTATTTCCCATCCATTGACGACCAGCTGAAAGCGGTCGGTAACCGCGGGGTTATTGTCGTTTCTCCGGGCAAGGGGGGAAAGCTCTATCGGGTGATGTATGACGAATAAGGGGCCTTCGATCGTGGGCCTTGATACTTTTTTAAACAGGTTGTCGGTCAATGTGCCAAAACCCATAGTTTCGATCCCATGGATTTCGATATCGCGGTTTTCAATTGCTTTTTTCAGCTCCCGGGCACTGGAAAATTTACCGATATCAATACCCGTTGCCTCTTTGATAAGGGTGCTCATGGGGACCCTTCTCCATTCATGGTCAAAGTTTATGTGTTTATCACCAAAAACTAATTCAAGTGAACCGTCAACCTCCACAAGGACATGTTTGACAAGATCTTCGGTGAACCGCATGTTGTCCTCATAATTCCAGTATGCGGCATAGTATTCCAGGAGGGTGAAATCCTGCAGATGTGAGGGGTCAAGTCCCTCGTTTCGGAAACTCCTGGCAAACTCATAAACCTTTTCGAAACCGCCGGCCATGCATCGTTTCAGGTATGTTTCAGGTGCTATTCTCAAGTAAAGGTCAAGGTCCAGCGCGTTATGATGGGTGACAAAAGGTGTGGCAATTGCCCCGGAAGGTTTTGTCTGAAGCACCGGTGTTTCTACCTCGACAAACCCGGACGAATCGAGAAAATTTCTTATGGATTTTATTATCCGCGTGCGTTTTAGAAATCTTTCAAGAGTACCGTCATTCATTACGAGATCGAGATATCTCTGCCTGTAAAGCAGTTCCCGCTCGGTAAGGCCGTGCCATTTTTCGGGGAGAGGCCTCAAGGTTTTAGAAAGAAGGTCATAATTACTCACATTCAGAGTGATCTCCCCTGTTTTTGTTTTGAATATGGACCCTTCAGCGCCTATAAAATCTCCTATATCCATGTTTTTTTTAAAAAAAGAAAAATTGTCCTTCCCAACGGCTTTTTCCTGGAGGGCGATCTGCATTTTTCCTGAAAAATCTTTCAACGTGGCGAATATCAATCTACCGAAAGACCTGACAGTCAGGATCCTTCCCGCGATCCGTACACCCTTTGTGTCCAGGGAGAGTCCTTTCGCCCCGAGCAGGCTATGGGTTTTTTCGTAGCGGTCTTTATAAGGAACCACCCCCCCATCTCTTATGGTTTTGAGTTTATCGATCCGTATGTCTCTTTCTTCAATTTGCATGTTTTTTCCTTTTTCCTTTGACGATATTACCAAGTCTTGAGCTTGGCTCCAGCATCAGGTCCATTATCTCACCTTTATTATATTTTATATATGCGAGTCCGGCGATCATTGCAGCGTTGTCCTGAGTCAGCGCTTTTTCGGGTAAATAGGTTGTCAGTTTTTTTTCATTTTTGAATATATTTCTAACACGACTGTTATTCGATACCCCGCCGGCCAGAGCCACCCTGTCTATATCAAAATCTTTGCACGCCCAGAGAGCTTTCGTGAGCAAAACATCAGTAGCGGCAGCCTGGAAGGATGCCGAGATATTTGCGGTCGAGTTCAGCGGCCCATTTTTTAAAAACCGTTTTCTCTGATTGATCACAGCGTTTTTCAGCCCGCTGTAGCTGAAGTTGTACCTGTCGGGCCCACCGTTTAAAATAACCCGGGGAAAATCGAAACTCTCTTCATCTCCATATTTGGCAGCTTTCTCCACCTCCGGCCCCCCGGGATAACCGAGGCCGAGATGTTTGGAAACCTTGTCAAAAGCTTCACCAATCGCGTCATCAAGTGTGCTTCCTTTTATATTATACTGTCCGGCATTCTCTGAAACTACCAGAAGCGTATGGCCCCCTGAAATAATAAGCCCTATGATCGGATAATCGACCTTGTTATTAAAATGTATCGAGTAGAGATGGGCTTCAATGTGATTGATCCCGATAAGCGGAAGCCCGAGTGTAAAGGATAGTGTTTTCGCTGCGATCAAGCCGATAAGTAATGAGCCGATGAGGCCCGGGTAATAAGCCACGGCAACCGCATCGATATCACCGAAACTAAGTCCGGCTTTTTTTAAAGATTCTTCTATAACATAGTTGATCGTCTCGTGATGTCTCCGGGCGGCGATCTCAGGAACTATTCCGGCGTATTTTTTATGGAACTCAAACTGGGTGGCAACGATGTTGCTGAGTATGGTTTCTCCATCCTCGACTACGGAGGCGGAAGTTTCATCACAGGTAGTTTCTATACCGAGTATTTTCAAAATAAGTTCCTGAGTTTCGTTTGTAACCCTTGCCCTGGATCTGATACGGTATTCCGTATTCCTGAACAGAAGAATTTCCCTGCCTGAAAGTCATGGGAATCGAGAGTAAGGTACCGGGGTCCTGCTTGATAAAAAAGAATATTGGTAAAAGAATTAAAAGTCAAATTCAAATTGGTAAAGCTATTGTCTTCATTTACGTACAACAGTTTCCGATGCAAAAATTAGCGTGTAATTCTCCTCTTTAAGGAGCCCAAGTTGATGGACCAGTACTTTTAAGGTGTTTTGTTTATTAATATGGCCGATGCCGATCGCGGTTCCGTTGGTCCTTGCGATTTTTTTTAATTTTTCGAATTGATTGTTTATGGCTGAAAAAGAATCTTCATTATCCAGAAAAACATCTCGTTTGGAGGTATCGAGTTTAAGATTCAGGGCGATTTCATGGGCAAGTGAATCCGGGGTCGTTACGCTGTCAATAAAAAACAGGTCGCTGCCCTTCAATAGACCCAGCGTCCAGAGCATTAGATCACGGTCCGTTGTGGCATATGAACCCATGTGATTGTTCGCGCCGACCGCAAAAGGGTTGTCTTTTATCATCATCGAGAGCTTCTGCTCGATTTCCTCCTTTGTGTTGTCCGTAAGGAGTGCGTATGGGCCCGGGTTGGTCTGTGGATAAGCCTGAGGTTCCATGGGTATGTGGATCATAATTTCAAAACCTTTTTCATGCAGGATACCCGCGTATTTGGCTGATGATTTTAAAAAAGGAAGCACGGAAAAGGTCAGCTTCCCATTAAAATATTGATACTCATACAGCATATCTGAAGGATAACCTATGTCGTCAATGATCACGGCGATTCTATATTCCTTCTTTTTCTCTTCAACGGGTTTCAGCTTCTCGATTTTTGGAATCTCTGAAGGAGTTTTTTTCTTCTTTGAGGGCAATTTTTTTAATAAAATAATGAGGAGAATAATTACGATCACTGCAACGATTATCTGATACTTTCTTGGTTTTCCTTTTGTCTTTAACAATTGTTCTCCCCGCAATTTCAGTGATAATTAGTTCTTGGCGCCGCTCCGGGCCTGCCCGGCTTAGTCGTGGCCGAAGTTGTCACCAGGAACTATTGAAAAAAAATAAAAATATCCTTGCAATCCTGAAACTATGGTATATCTTATAAGTAGTGGAAATAATCTATAATAAACACTGTGCATAATAAGGTTTCAGCCGTTACGCAGTATTATTGTCGGATGAAGTTGTCAACCCGATAATAACCCTTTTTCGGACTATTTAATGCCCAAATATCCAGTAGTTCAGACTCGACAAAACACAGTGAACTTGAAATGCTATTTCATAAAAAGCCTGATAAATCTAATTAATATCGTGAACAGAAGTCTGTAAAACCGGGGCTGATCAGATGATCGAAGACATCAGGGATAAACTGAACTACAATTACAAAATGACGGCTCAAAAGTTTCGCGATACTTTTGTCAACGCGGACCGGTTTGGGATTTCCCAGATGTTGTTTGAAAATGCCGAACGAAATATTAAAACTCTTGAAGATCTCATCGCGATCATCAGAGAGCTGAAAAAAGAAAGGAAATACGGGATAATTGATTCTTACGCAGAGGATAACACGATCGTTAAGATCGAAGTAAAAGCGGAAGTTTTTATAAGGGACATAAAGGAAAGGGGAATGAATATAATCGAACTTACCCCTAAATTTTTGCGGAAAACAAAAGAAATTTTCGATCTGTATGAGGAAGCACTCGAAACTAATTGAAAAAAATCTAAAACTCCGTAGTATTTTCAGACCTGCCGGAAAAGCAATCCATAAAATTTCGATTATAAATATCTTCTTCGATTACTTATACCGGTGATTTTGTCCTTGATTTTCCGGAAGTAACCAGACAAGGTTAACCTGATGCCGTTAAAGATCATTTTTTATGAAAGGCCATAATGACAGTTCTAAGCGATGTACTGCAGAAATTTATCAAAGAATACGACCTGAACTGTATTGAAGGTCTGCTCGATAAAAAGGGGGGTGAATTTACGGGACTGGCAGGTTCCAGTAAGGCCCTTTTTATTGCAGCGTTTTTTCAGCATTTAAAACGAGGTATCGTTCTGGTTACAAAAAGCAATAGAGACGCTTCAGACCTGTACGGAGATCTGTCCCTTTTTATAAAAGATCCGGATGTCTATCTATTCCCTTCAAGAGAGACGCTCCCTTACGATGACGCACGTCCGTTTACGGAGATTGTTATCAAACGAATTCTGGCATTGCACGCTTTTACAAAAAAGAAAAATGCGGTATTTGTCCTGCCGGTGAGGACATTCACTGATTTTTTTATTACCAAAGAAGTATTTGAATCCAGCTGCTTCCAGCTTGCCAGAGGTGACGAAGTCCCTTTCAGCGAACTGGAGAATAAACTGATTCAAAACGGTTATGAGAGGGAGGACAGGGTGTCCAGCATGGGGTGTTTCGCGCTGCGCGGGGACATTCTTGATATATTTGTGTACGGGAACGAACACCCGTTCAGGGTGGAATTTTTTGATGATACTGTGGACTCAATTCGTGAGTTTTCATATATAACGCAAAGATCGGTACAGGAGGTCGATGAAATTACCATCCTGCCGGCAAAGGAGGTGGTTATTACCCCTGAAATAAATAGGGAACTGGAAAAGAAAAAAGATAGATACAACGAGGAAATAATTGAAAAGATCCGGGATTTTGGATCTTTTCAGGGCATAGAAGACTATGTCGCGATAATTCATGATGACCCGGGCACAGTACTGGATTACGCCGGCGGCGAGTATATTATTATCTTTGATTCTTTTACCGACTGCTTAAAACAGGCCCGGTTTTTTAAAAAAGAAACCGAAAGACTTTATCTGGAAAAGAAAGATAAATTTTTTCTTCTTCCTCCTGAAATGATGTCGGCAGAGTTCAGCGATCTGGTTGCAGACCCCCCTGCGTTCGGGAGTATTTCCATCCTTCCCGAATCCGACAACAATGTCTTTGATTTTGGGATCTCAGAGAAAAAAGGTTACAGGGGACAGATAAAACAGTTTAAAAGTGATATAGAGGAATTTCTTATAGACGGGTACATGGTAATCGTGGGCGCAAGCTATGAAGGTCAGACAAACCGGGTGAGGGAGCTGCTGGAGGATCTGATGAAAGATTATGAGGACCTGCTGGTTATGACACTGGATATGCACGAAGGGTTTTTGTCACACAGGATGAAGCTGCTGGTCGTGCTGGACAGGGAAATATTCAGCAGGAAAAAGCGTTACAAGAGGCAGTTCCTCGAAGTGAAATCAGCGCCGTTTACAGGCATGCTTGATATAAAGAATGGTGATTACATCGTACACGTGGACCACGGGATAGGCTATTATAGAGGGATTGAAAAACTTTCAACCGGCGGTGTTGAAAAAGATTTTATCAAGATCGAGTACCGGGATGGGGACGAGATCTTTATACCGGTGGATCAGATCAACCGTGTCCAGAAATATATCGGGCACGAAGGAAGGATTCCCCGGATCGACAGGCTGGGCACCGATACCTGGAAAAAAGTAAAGGCGCATGTGAAAAAATCTGTGAAAAATCTCGCAAAAGAGCTGATCGAACTTTATTCGATTAGAGCGAGCCAGATAGGATATTCTTTTTCAAAGGACACAGAGTGGCAGTATGAATTCGAGTCAGGATTTCGTTATGAGGAAACACCTGACCAGATAAGGACTTTAGAAGAATTAAAAAGGGACATGGAAGACCCAAGACCCATGGACAGGCTTGTGTGCGGTGATGTGGGGTTCGGTAAAACAGAAATTGCTATCCGTGCGGCTTTTAAAGCGGTTATGGATGGAAAACAGGTTGCTGTGCTGGTGCCCACAACTATTCTTGCCGAGCAGCATCTGGGGACATTTGCTGACAGGTTTTCCCTGTATCCGGTCAAAGTGGATATGCTTTCACGTTTTAAAACTCACAGGGAGCAAAAGGAGATCATTGAAAACCTCAAGAAAGGGACCATCGATGTGGTTATCGGGACACACCGCCTCATTCAGAAAGATATCATGTTTAAAGACCTGGGGCTTGTGATCGTAGATGAGGAGCAGAGGTTTGGGGTCGAGCACAAAGAACGGCTCAAACAGCTGAGGAAGATGGTCGATGTTATCACAATGACTGCGACCCCGATCCCCAGAACACTATACATGTCTATGACAAAGATAAGGGACATGAGTGTTATTGAAACACCTCCAAGGGACAGGATGCCGATCGAAACGTTTGTTCTCGAATACAATGAAGAGATAATAATCCAGGCGATCAGGCGGGAAATAGAGCGGGGAGGGCAGGTCTATTATGTTCACAACAGAGTGAGGACCATCGAGGAAAAGGCTGAATCACTGAAAAGAATCCTGCCCGGTGTTACAATTGAGATTGCCCACGGGAGGATGGACGAGAGGGACCTGGAGGAGATAATGAAGGATTTTTTTGACGTGGAGTTTCAGGTCCTTGTGACAACGACTATTATCGAATCCGGGCTTGATATTCCAAACGTGAACACGATCATCATGGAAAGGGCTGACAGGTTCGGGCTGTCCCAGCTTTACCAGCTAAGGGGAAGAGTGGGCAGAAGCAAAAGGAAGGCTTACGCTTATTTGTTTTATCCGACCGGAAAATCAATGACAGAGCAGGCGCAAAAAAGACTTATGGTTATAAATGATCATACCGAACTGGGTGCGGGATACTCGATCGCGATGAAAGATCTTGAGATAAGGGGGGCCGGAAACATACTCGGGAGAGACCAGCACGGGGATATGCTTACGGTAGGTTTTGAGATGTACGTTAAGCTCCTGGATGAAGCAATACAGGAACTAAGGCGCGGGCCGGCCGGTGGTCCCGCGACTGGCACAGGGGCGCCCGGATCGGGGACTGCGGCCCCACCCGGCGCAGGTCAGCGGTTTAATGGTTCGCATCCCGGAAGGCAGGCGCGTGATGTTTTCCAGGATACAACCGTGGGGCCAGACGGTTTGCCGCCTGCAGAAGAGGCACATGGTGATATTCAATCCCCGGCTGTCTCGCCGGTTGTCGATGTAAAATACAGCGGATTTATCCCGAAAACTTATATCGAAAGCGAAAAGCTCAGGATCGAGGTGTACAGAAGACTTTCCGGGGTCAGAACAACGTATGAATTGAACGAATTGAAAGACGAGCTAAACGACCGCTTCGGTCTGCTTCCGAATGAGCTTTTAGAGCTCTTTTATTTTGCGGGACTGAAAGTTCTGTGCATCATTGTGGGGATCAAATCTCTGAGAGAAAAAGAGGATGAGCTGGTGCTGGTTTTTGAAAAGAGCAGAGTTGACATCCTGCAGTTGATCCGGAAGATCAATAAAAACCGGAAACTGTTCGGCATATCTCCGAGAGACCACAATACACTTCATGTTTACCGCACCTTTGAAGACAACATTTTAAAACTTGATTTTTTAAAGGACCTTTTTGATTATGAAGAAGATACCTGAAAGTGAGATCACTGCAAGATGTGAAAACCTGCGAAAATGTCTGATCAGAAATGGGATCGACTTCTGCCTGATATTGCAGAATGTGGGCAGATATTATTTTTCAGGTTCTATGCAGGACGCGGTATTACTCCTGCACAGAGATCATGGCCCGGTGCTTTTCGTAAAAAGAACACTCGAGCGTGCGAAAAGCGAATCGCCGGTTGAACGGGTGTTAAGCTATAAGAAAATCAGTGAAATTCAGGAATACGTCAACGATCATAAACTGAAAAACGGTGTGATCGGAATTGAAATGGATGTCCTCCCGACAAAAATGTATCTCGGTCTTTTATCCGCTTTTCGGGGCGCGCGTTTTGCCGACATATCAATGGACACAAGATACATCAGGGCTGTAAAATCAGGGTATGAAATATCACACATTATCGAGGGCGGAAGAAGACTGGACAATGTGTTTGTAAAACTGGTGGATATGCTGGACCCCGATATGACCGAGCATGAATTGTACACGAGGCTGAATGAATTGTTCGTAATGGAAGAATCCTCCCTGATCATCAGGACGAGGAGGTTCAACATGGAAGTGCCCTCCAGTACGATACTGAGCGGAGCCAGCGCGGGCAGGCACTCTCTTATGGATTCTCCATCGGGAGGGGGTGACGGTATTTGTACGGCTTATCCTTTCGGCGCCGGGTATAAAAAATTGGGGAAAAATGAGCCTGTATTGATAGATGTTGCCTTTAACCATGAGGGTTATATAGTGGACTGCACCCGTATTTTTGCGATAGGCGGTTTGGATCCTGTTTTTATCAAAGCTCACAGGGTGTCCATGGAAATACACGCAATATTCAGAAATAAAATAAAGGAACAGAAAACTGTGAGAGAGATCTGCGGGGAAATAAACAGTTATGTTGAAAAAGAAGGATTAAGCGATGAATTTATGGGAGGCGCCAACTTTATTGGCCATGGGGTGGGATTGGAGCTGGACGAGCTTCCGATAATAAACAGCCGTTTTGAGGGGCACCTGCTTGAAGGAATGGTTATCGCTTTTGAGCCGAAATTTGTTTTTGACAGGGGCTCAGTCGGCTATGAAGACACGTACTATATTGAAAAGCAGGAATTAAAAACTGTCAACAAAACCGGGGGATCTATTCAATACCTGTGACTGCCAAAAGGAAGCCAACTCATATGGAAGTGGTCTATAATTTTCGGAAAATGTTAACTCAAAGGCTATGCATTTGAAAATCTTTTGGTTTGTAAAAAGCCACCTGCTCTGCAGGTGGCTTTTTACTGCCCCGGGTACGCAAAGGTAAAATTATATTGTCCATCACACCGATATTGGTTAGATTATTTATATTAAATAAAAGGGAATTAAAATGAGAAAGATATCTATAGTTGCTTTAGCGGTATTATTGGTTATGGCGGGGGTATTTCTTGACCGTTATTTGTTCAGCGCGCATAAAGCAGCAGCGGATGACAATGTCATCATTATCGCACAGACAACAAAAAATCAAACCGGTCAGTGGGTAGCAAAAATAGATAACAAGACGCTCAGTTTGGATGAATTTGGAAGGGAATTCTCTGTTCATGTTTATTCATTACCGATCGATGAAGTTCAGAAAAATATTTATAAAAATGACATTGGAAATAAAAAGAAATTTTTAACAAACTTGATAAATGAACACCTTATTTATCAAAAAGCCATTAATAAAGGATACGACAAGCGCAAAGATGTTCTGGACCTGGTGCAGGCTGTAAAAAGAAGGGCGATTATTCAGGTATATTTAAACGAGCAGATAGAGCCAAAACTGAAAGATGTCCCGGATGAACAGATAGAGGCAATATACAATCAAAACAAAAAGCTGTTCGCGGGCGTGGATGTAGAAGTCGCGGGACAGCAGATAAAGATGCAGCTTCTCCAGAGACAGTACAACGATTACCTCAACGAGCTGATAGACGAGCTCAAAGGGGAAGCAAAAGTCATCAAAAATGAAGATGTTAAATTGTAATTGAGCTATGAGCATAGATATCACAAAAAGGCTCTCAAAAGCTCTTGCACCTGCCCTCGGTATTTCCGAGGAAAAACTTTACCCGCTGATAGAAACACCCCCTGACGCCGGTTTTGGTGACTTCGCTGTTCCATGTTTTCTCTTTGCAAGGGAATATAAAAAAAACCCTGCTCAAATCGCATCGGGATTTCGAGATCTGCTTTTAAAAAAAGCTGACAACATCCTGATGATCCGGACAGCAGAAGCCAGAGGCCCCTACCTCAATATTTTTGTCAACAAGGCGTTTATTGTGAGAGAGGTAATCAGGGACCTGTTTCCGGGAACGAAAAACAATCTCCGTAAAACCGGTAATGGTAAAACCGTAATCGTTGATTTTTCATCGCCGAATATTGCAAAACCTTTCGGTATAGGACATTTGCGGTCTACAGTCATTGGCAGCTCACTGTGCAAAATATTTACTTTTCTCGGGTACCGGGTCATTGGGATAAACCACCTCGGGGACTGGGGCACACAGTTCGGAAAATTGATCACCGCGTTTAAGAAGTGGGGTAATGAGCAGGATCTGAAAAACGATCCTATAAAATACCTTTTAGGACTATATGTACGGTTCCACTCTGAAGCAGGAGAGCTCCCGGACCTGGAAAGTGAAGCAAGAAACTGGTTTTACAGGCTGGAAAATAATGATGATGAGGCTTACAGGCTGTGGGAAAAGTTTAGAGCGCTGAGCATAAAGGAGTTTAAAAAAATATACACCCGGCTGGGTGTTGAGTTTGACAACTACACCGGTGAAAGTTTTTACAGCAGCATGCTTGAAAAAACAATATCAACTTTAATAAGTGCGGGTATAACAGAAGAAAGCGAGGGAGCGCTGGTAGTGAAACTGGATGAGGATCTGCCGCCCGCGCTTCTAAAAAAAAGTGACGAAGCAACTCTTTACATGACCCGGGACATAGCGGCCGCAGTTTACAGGCATGAGAAATTTGATTTTGACCTTGCGCTCTATGTAGTCGGAAGCCCTCAAACTCTTCATTTCAGGCAGCTCTTTAAAGTGCTCGGTAAAATGGGCCTCGGGTGGAGTGAGAACTGTTATCACATCCCTTTCGGCCATATCAGGTTTGAGGAAAGCGCCATGAGCACCAGGAAGGGAAATGTGGTTTTTCTGGAAGATGTGCTCGACAAGGCAACTACGCTCGCGTTGAGCATAATCAATGATAAAAACCCCGGGCTCGAAAATAAAGAAAAAGTTGCCCAGGAGGTCGGGATCGGCTCGATAATATTTAATGATCTCAAGAACAACAGGATAAAAGATATTACATTCGAATGGAAAGATGCTCTGAATTTCAACGGCGAGACCGGTCCATATCTTCAGTACACGCATGCCCGTATAAACAGTTTATTGAAAAAGTATAAAAATACTCACGGACCGGTAGAGTTTTCAGATGACCTGACTTTCAGTGATGAAGGATATCAGGTTGCCGTGCTTATTAATTCATTCGAGGATTCAGTGTTACGTGCATCCAGTGAGTTTGAACCTTCCATAATTTCACGCTACCTGCTTGAGCTTGCGTCGGATTTCAATAGTTATTACAACACTCACAGAGTAATAACTGATGATAAATTGCTGTCTCTATCCCGGGCCCTTCTTGTGTATGGGGTCAAATCTGTGTTGAAAACGGGCCTGGAACTACTCGGCCTGACGGCAGTTGAGAAAATGTGACCCCGGCCCTGTTAATGAAATAATTGGGGACCTGAGGCTGACTGGGTGTGAACACCGGTAGATTGTCCTATGGGTAATAAAATAGATTACAGACACCCCTATTTGACTCGGCAGATCATTGCCTACATTGGGAACAAGAGAATTAGCCCAGCTGCTGGAAAAAATATTGTCAGAGAAAGAAGATGCGGCGTATTACACAAAAAAAATCCCGGATACCATCCGAAAGTTTGCGCATAAAAAATACAAGGATAAATATCATTTATGGCTGGAGAGGGTTAAAAAGCTGGAAGAATCTAACCCGGAAATTTACACACTGATCAGGGATAAAATAAATAACCTCGAAATGGTGGCCGGCAAAAGGTTTGCCGGTTGATAAAACCTGAACTAATTAGTTCTTGGTGAACAATAAATATTTTAATTTAACGAGGTATTCTTAAGATTAGTCGCGGTGAAACGGCCCCAATAAAGTGATTTGGTGCAACGCCGGTTTTGAACCGGCTGGTTCGGGGTGCCCGAAGTTGCACCAGGAAAATAATGATTTAAGTTTTGTACATAGTTGCCCGATATTATGAATGAAGGATTTTAATTAATTTCGAAAGGAGGTATTGGAAAGGGAGTTAACCCTGGCCCTCGGCTTTCTTTTTTGCCCTGGCGCCAAATCACTAGAAACATGGATGTTTTTAGTAACAACTACCAAGGAGGTGATACATTTTCTATATGTATAATTTATCGTAATCAAAATGGATTAGTTTAGCTATTTTTTTTGATTGCGATTTTTTTTTCAAAAAGCTTTACAGGCATGGATGCCGCAAAATATTTCAAGGAGGAAGATAAGAAATGATTATTAATCACAACATGAGTGCTGTTTTTGCAAACAGGATTCTCAAATTCGCCAATTGGGA
>SDBV01004526.1_pt1 | contig 19941 bp, 18 predicted proteins | sample 2277081 | NCBI WGS metagenome assembly SDBV01 (sample SAMN10402039, study PRJNA504765) | marine sediment metagenome | isolation source: marine sediment core GS10_PC15, 223 cmbsf | place: Arctic Ocean: Southern Knipovich Ridge | collected 2010 | reverse complement strand
CAATTTCTTGCTGATGGATGAGCCTACTAACCATCTTGATATTGCCTCGCGGGAGATACTGGCAGATGCCCTTGAAGCCTATCGCGGGAGCCTTTGTTTCATCACCCACGACCGGACGCTAATCCGCCAGATTGCAAATAAGATCATCGAGGTAAGGGATGGCAACCTGCAGGTATTAACCGGAAATTATGATGACTATCTCAATTGGAAGGAGTCTTTGGGACAAGGAGTTTCAGGGATTTCCGAAGTGCCGATGTCCTTAGCTACAGGAAAAAGTGCGACAAATAATAGACTGCGCCAGCGTAAGCTAATCGAGGGGGAACTAAGGAATAAGTATTACCGTGAGAGTGCCCCCACTAGAAAGCGAATAGCTGAAATCGAGGCTGAGCTTTCGGAGCTTGAGACACAGTTTAGAGAAGTCGAGAGCTTGTTTTCCGATAAAGAGCATTATAGGCATGGTACACAGGTTATCGCCACTATAGAGAAGCATCGCAGATTGAAGGAGAGTATAAGCTCGCTTACTGAGGAATGGGAGAGGCTTTCCACAGAACTTGAGCGGATGAAACGAGAGTCTGAGAAAGCGAAGGGTACCACCGAGACTTAAGTTAAGGTTGTGAGTTAAACTGAAAGCCGGCATGCAACCCACTGAACAATCCAGGCTTTTGTGCAATATAGTGAGACAGATAGTCGATATTACACTGCACATATTTTGCTGACGAACTTCTGAGCACCAAAAATTACAAAAAGGTACTGCAAGGTATAAAACAAGGCTAAAACAATATCTTCCAACTTATCCATCTGGAATTATGGCAGTACATTCTACTTCAATCAGTAGGGGAGGGACATGCTTAACAAGCTGCCCCTGGTTCATAAAACTTTTTACCAGGCTTGTCACTTCTACTGCTGTTGCAGCAGGATTTTTGTCTTGAGGAATATATTTTTCTCTTATCTCCTTCACCTTGCCGAAATCCTCAATATTAACCATAAAGGTCATCATACGCACAATATTATCCATAGAACTGCCGAGGTCTTCCAGAGTTTTCTGGATCTCCCCGAAGACGCGGGTGGCTTGCTCTTCTATGCTAGCACCGACAGTCTTACCGTGATCGTCCAGGGCAACCACGCCTGACAGAAAAATCCAGTTAGCTACTTTGTTTGCCCGTGGGTAGTACTGCCTTTTCTTCCGCTCTTCTTCAAAGAATATAACTTCTTTCTTCATCTATCACCTCCTTAGTGAAATCATCTGATAAGCGTCCCATCAAGCCTGGCAGCCAGCGAGATATGGGGGGGGGAAGGCGATAAGCAATCCTGACACTATTAAGTCACATGCCAGGAAAGGCAAAGCTGCTCAATAGATGTCTCCCATTGTGACACTGAGGAGCATTATCACTGCAAACCATACTGGACCGAAACCAGGGGCATGGACAACAGGCATAAATATCGGATCACCATCATCATTGCCACGACCTCCATAAAGCAACCCAAGAACACCAGAATAATCTACATGGATATGAGGATAACGATAACGGGAACATCACGGCTGGTAACAAATTTAACTGTGCCATTTTCGCTGACGATTTACAAATCTAGACCATGCCGTATCCTAATTCCTTTATCCCTCCCACTTTGAGATTTCTACCAGACAAGAGTTGGGTGCCATCCCTGCGGCATTTTTCGATATCATCCGGGACGGAGTGAGCAAATTGACACAGCCGCCCCTATCCACCGAATAGGGCTTGCCCGGCTCCAGGGGGTCATATATCCCCGAAGCCTGATAGGAATGAAGTACTCCCGGTCTTATTCTCTCAGTGACCTGGGCTATACCCAGCACGGCACCCCGGTCGTTATATAGCTTTATGATATCGCCGTCATTTATACCCCGCGCGCTGGCATCTATCGGGTGAATACGGGTTGTGTGATAGGGGTAACCATCTTTCACTATACGATGCCCCGGGATGTCCCACAACCAGGTGCAATGGGCATCGTGATGGGTGTGGTAAGAGTATCTCACATGCGGCACAATAAGTTGCAACGGGTATTTTTTGGCCAGTTCCGAGGTATGACCTTCCCAGCTCGGAATCCAGTGGGGCATTGGTGGTCTCTCCTCATCATCAGGGAAATGCTGCGTCAGGCTTTGCGAGACAAACTCTATCTTACCGCTGTATGTCCCCAGTTCTTTGCCCTTTTCCGTATTTTTCTTTGGATTATAGTCAGGGGTGTCGCAAGGCCTGTTTTCATAGAACCAGCGCAGCGCTGGCGTGGGTTTATAGTCTTCCGGAACCGGAATCACATAATAACCTTTTTCTTTAAACTCCTCAAAAGATATAGACTTGGGCAGATCAGAGAATTCAAACATCTTCTTAACCCAGTCTTCCTCTGAGTTGCCTTCGGTGTACTCCTCCTTGAAACCCAACCTTTCAGCAAGAAGGGTAAAGATTTCATAGTCAGGTTTCGATTCATATAGAGGCTCAATACACTTTTTCATATAGACTATAACACGGTGGTTGCATCCCACTGCATTGTCCTTGGAATATCCGCCACAGCTTCCCCATTCAGCGATGTCTGCCCGTTCGAGGTTAGTGCATGCCGGCAGAATAATGTCAGCAAATGTTGCTTCAGGTTCCATCCAGATACTCTGATTGACGACGAACTCAAGTTTTGGACTCTGATACGCTTTCACCCACTTGTTAGTTTCAGTCATGGTGCCAATAAAAGAGCCACCGTAGCGATAGAGCATTTTGACTTCAGGACTGTTGGGTTCTGGATAAGTATATGGAATAAACTGCTGTTCTATGGACTGAGTACAGCGACCTTCCCCTCTCCAATGAACTGGTGGATTCAGGATAGCCTCGGGGATAAGCAGGCGGTAAAGTTTTTGTTTGACGGGATTAACTGACTTCTTCTCTGCCAGCAAATCGAGCCCCCTCTCAGCATATCCGGGAAAGTACACCGAGGCGTTATATGGTGCCCCCATGTTAGCCCCCCAGATGTTTACCCCCGGCTTGCCCAGCCCCTGCATTGCCTGCAACAGCACCATCAGCCTGGCCCACTCATGACCATAGGCTTCCCTGCACGCACTGCCAAACCCTCCCCGCCGACCACAACCGAGCATGGTTCTCTTTGACGCCCACTCCTGGGCAAGGGTCTTTATCACCCGCCCGGGGACACCCGTGATATCCTCAGCCCACTTTGGAGTCTTGGGGGTCCCATCATCCTCACCCATAACATATTTCCTGAACTGCTCAAAGCAGATGGTATGTGTGGCTATGTAGTCTTTGTCATAAGTATCCTCGTCTACCCAAGTATAGGCTATGGCTAAAGCCATAGCGACATCAGTGCCCGGTCTGGGCGCTATCCATTTGTCCGCCAAACGAACAGCGGTATAGTTACAGAACGGGTCAATAAAGACCTGTTTTTTTCCTAATTTTCTAAGCCACAGACGCCACCTCGCAAATTCCTGCCCACCATATCCGTAGTCAGTAGAGTCAGGATCATTAGACCAGTGGACGATTAATTCAGCATTCTTCAGTCCGTCCTCAAGCAAGTCATATTGCTCTGGGGCGCCCATCCTCCAGTAAAACCCCCAGGCGTGGATAGCGCCCCATTGCCAACCTTCCCAGCTCTCTGGATTTTCGAAGGCTTCAGTATAGCCAAGTAAGTTGCGTGCTTGTATACTTGACTCAGGGTTAGGTTGGCATCACTTTTGTCAGTTCCCACCTCAATTATACTCTTTTAATACAGGTTTTAGAAGTGGTAGAATAGGGGTATGGGAAAGACTATTACACAAGTGGGATTTGCTATCATGAGTGCTGTAAATGTAGCAGTCCCTCTGTTTCTTGATGCACAGAGTCTATTCCCAACTTGGAATTGGCAGTACCATGCTTTGGTCAGTTTCCTCGTATTTGCCTCCATTATGGTCTGGATGGTTATTGACCGACAGTTGCAGCTTAATAAAGAGGCTCCACAGATGACTGTGGGAAACCAATCTAAAGCATCAGTGGTCATCAATAAACCGCAATCTGAAGTAAATATTATCTTAAACCTTCGCTTTCGTAATATGGGGACACGTTCAGCATACCAGTTTCGGTTAAAGGGAATGTATTCTCCATATATCGACCTGAGAAAACATACGAAAATTGAGGAAAGGTCGACAGCTAATCGCATCGACCCTGGGGGAGACCTCGAACGTGGATATGATTACACATTAACAGAGAAATATGTCGAGGAGGGGGGACACGGTATTCTGCAAAATAAGGGTTACGTTATTTATCTAAAGATTAACTATAGTGATTCTCCGTCAGGTGGTAAGCAATATGGTGAGGAATGGTGGTTTTCGCCAAGATTTGACAGAGCTGGTCTGTCCGAAATGTCGTTAAACCAAAAGCAAGAATATGAACCTTATGTAAGAAAAGTGTTCCCTAAGCGTGGGTGAGTTCTTTATATTCGAGGTTATCAGACTGAATAAGTTTAAGGAGTGTATCCCTGAATAGAAACGGATTGTTGCGGTTATTGAACCGCCATTCTAATTCATCTAGGTAGGCATCAAGATGTTTAGCAGAGAGTTTATGATAAGAACCGACAACAGACCTCTTAAAGAGACTCCAGACGTTCTCAACGGTGTTGGTATGGACATCACCCCTGACCCATTCCTCGGCACTATGGTTGACTGTCTCATGCCTTGTGTTATGGTCGGCAATCCCATCATAGGCACGCCAATCATCAGTGTAGATAGCCTTAGTATCAGGAGAAGTTGTCTTTTTGATGAAGTCGTGAAGCGTCTTGCGGTCTCTGGCACTCACTACCTGCATCCTAAGAGAGCCACCACGCTCAACAGCACCAACAACGGCGGTCTTATTCCCCTTGTAGCCATGTCCAACATCTTTTCTCTTGCCACCTATAAAGGTCTCGTCAACTTCTACAATACCATTAAGCGGTTCGGGGTTGTGCTCAGTCATAGCATTACGAATACGGTGGCAAAGATACCATGCCGTCTTATAGGAAACTCCAATAGTCCTCTTAATCTGATTAGCGGAGACACCTTTCTTAGCCTCTGTCATGAGGTATATGGTAGCAAACCACTTCCAAAGAGGCAAGTGGGAGTCATGGAAAATAGTGCCCGCAATAATGGAGAATTGATAGCGACATGAATTACAATCAAAGACACGGGGCTTTTGTATCCTTGATATGCTCATTGAACCACAGCGAGGACAAGCAACACCATTTGGGAAGCGTAGTTCCTCAAGATAGGCTCGGCACTTATCCTCGTTGCCAAACCTCTCTACCAGAGTTATTAGGTTTATGTCTTGCTTTTTTACCATTGGAGACCTCCTATGCCTAGAAAGAAAATAAAGATAACTGAAATGCCAGACGACAAAGCTATTAAGAAACTCTTTCCCAAGAAAGTGGTTGAAAAACTAAAGGAAGTTGCCCATGAAAAAGACTCTAAATAGTTATGATTCAGATTCATATACTAACTATAGCACAGAAAATACCCTTTGTCAAGTATATAATCACGGTAAGTTGAAGAACCTTTTAAAAGCACTGAGATGGTACCCTATATTGCCGTAAAGGTGGTGAGACGGGTGAATTGCTGTTATAGCCGCTGGTCCATAGGTATCCCTAATCCTCTTGATCTCACTGATAACTATATCCAGGGCTTCATCCCAGCTAATCCTCTCATAGCCTGATTTTCCTCTATTTTGCGGGTTCCTATCACCCTTAGGGTCAAAATCTATCCTTTTGAGGGGGTATTTAATTCTGGTGTCAGAGTATAATCGCATCCTCTCGGTAAGTGTATGAGGTGCCAATGTTACTTTTCTCGGTGGAGAAATCTTATTTCCGTCGACATCAATTACCCATGAAGGAGCATCCTGCTTATCAAAAGTGAGAGGCCGGATACGAGTTACTCTCCCATCCTTCACGTGAACCCGGATTGGACTGTTGACCGTGCAGCTAGTAAAAACCTGTTCTGACAAAGTTATGCCTCCCTTTCTAAAATTATTGGTCTTTTGACCTGCCCCAAATAATTGTGCCACTTTCTAAGAAAGCGTAATCCCAATAATACAGGCATCATGGGCTGGATACTTTCATCAAATAATATCCAGCCCATTTTCATTACTCAACAACTGTAAATCGTCGGCATTTATGGCACAACCTGATAATGGACACTTTAACTAGATGAATTAATCTTGTCAAGCTCCCTCAATTCGTGGAATCCTTTAATCTAATGATATTAATATTGCTTGACATTACTCTCATGTGAAAATATAATGTCCTACACGATAGTCGTAGAAGTTTGAATTTTAAGTCACTTTTACAACTACTGGGGGCAGGTCAAAATGAAGATTTGGTATCAAAGTTCCGCACCTCTTGGCGTCGATTCTACCTGGGATCCATATCTTAACTCCCTAACGCGACACACTAGTGCAGTGGCTAGGCCAGATACAAAGGTGGATATTCACGGCGTAAATGTAAGCCATTCAACTGTTGAACGTTCGGCATATACTAAATATCTGCATCAAGCTCAAATCATGGATAATGCTTTGAAAGCTGAAGCTGATGGCTATGACGCATTTTGTGTTGCTTGTACAATGGATATTGGATTTTATGAAATTAGAGAAATTGTTAGCATTCCCGTTACCTTTCTTTCTGAGAGCTGCTTCCATCTTGCTTGCCTTCTAGCTGATAAGTTTGCGCTACTTGCAAACAGTGAAAGCTCTGCAAAAGAACTAAGTGATAAAGCAAAACAATACGATTTGCAAGCGCGGCTTATACCTTCTCCTGCTTTTAATATTACTTTATTGGAAATGTTAGCAGGTTTTAAGAGGCCGGAAGGAATAATCAGCGTGGTAGAGAAAGCTGGACATATAGCCATAGATAACGGGGCCGGCATATTGTTACCAGCTTGCAATATGCTTAATATGGTATTAATTGAAGTGGGTTTACGAAAATCGACCTTGTACCGATTCTCGATACAGCCGGTGCAATGGTAAAAATGACGGAGTTAATGGTAGATCTTGAACGCATAGGCATCTCAAGGAGTAAAACAGGATTATATACGCCATTATCAAAAGAAGAACTTACCACCGTACAGGAACTATACAAATCTTCTCTACATAGTCACACATTCTGACGAATTGTTACCCCAGGCCAATTTTTCTGTACTTTCAATTTAGCTATGTATGAACCATGCTAAGGGAGTAGCCATCTTGGGCTACCTTGACTGAGCAATCTCAATTAGCTTAATGGACCTCTATGTAAAATAGTCTTTTAAAATATTACCAAACAGTCTCGTACAAACATGCTTGACGCGCCTTTTCATACTTGCTAGACTAAAATTAGAAGTTTACTATCGTAATCAACGTTTGTCATCGGTTGTAGAGGACGAGGTAAAGATGACACACCGAAGCCGAAAGAACCGGGCTCCGGTTCGTTTTTTTCGTAGTGTTGCCATGCAAGCCAAGTTTTGGTTTCTGACGCTGGTTGTGATCGCCACGGCGGTAGCAGTGCTGCTTCTGGTGATCGGCAGAAGCCAGAATCAGGATGTTATAAAGGTTAGTCTCGATGAAAAATCAGAAATCTCGCAACTCCAGCAAATAGGCAGCCGTGACTACACCCAGCTCGGCGGTAGCTCATTGCGGGTGGCCATCGCCGGAGTGCTATCTCCAACCAAGACTCTGGAGCACTATCAGGAGCTGCTGGCCTACATGGGGCGAAATCTGGGCCAGCCGGTGAGACTAATTCTGAAGCCAACTTATGCTGAGATCAACGATTTGGTTAGGGGGCAACGTGCCGACGTGGCCTTTATTTGCTCCTTAGCCTATGTCAAAGGCAATCAGGATTTTGGCATAGAACTTCTGGCCGCGCCACAGATGTATGGCGAAGCTGTGTATTATTCTTATCTGATCGTATCCGAGGAAAATAATGCCATGAATCTGATGGATCTCAGAGGTGCTAGCTTTGCCTTCACCGACCCGATGTCAAACAGCGGCCACTTAGCGCCATCCTACCAGCTGTCTTTGCTTGGGGAGACCCCTATTTCCTTCTTCAGCAGGTATATTTTTACCTACAGCCACGATAACTCTATTACAGCAGTAGCCGATAAACTGTTGGATAGCGCTGCTGTAGATAGCCTGGTTTATGACCAACTGGTTGCTGACAAGCCGGAGCTAGCCTCAAAGGCTAAAATCATCGCTCGCTGGGGACCCTATGGAATCCCGCCGGTGGTTATCAGCCCGATACTGGATTCTCAGTTGAAGCAGCAACTGCGAGATTTCTTTCTCGACCTGCACAAGTCTGATGAGGGAAAGACGATACTCGATAACCTGGACATCGACAAATTCGTGATTGCCTCTGAGGATATGTATGACTCTATAAGAGAAATGCAGATGAGACTGGGGTGGTGATGTGAAGAGCGAATTGCTGTGGTCGGCCTTTTGGTCTAGAGCAGGGTCAGTGAGCATCCGGACTAAGATCATGGGTATAGTGGCCATCAGCATTCTGGCGTCTGCTTTAGCCGTGTTCTGGTATGACTACCGTGATATCTCCACTACATTGAGGACGGAACTGCAGGAACGAGGTATTGCCATCGGCACCAGTCTAGCCATACAGAGCCGTGACCTGATACTTACCGATAACCAGTTCGCTCTTTATAGATTAGTTAAGGACACTCGCGATGCTAGCAAGGACGTTACCTATGCTTTCGTATTGGACGCTGCGGGTAATGTTCTCGTTCATACCTTTGATGGAGGATTCCCCACTGATCTACTGGGGAAAAATCAAGTGCCACTGGAAAAACCATACCGGTTTCAGGCGCTCCAAACTGAGCGGGGCACAATCCAGGATGTGGCTGTCCCGGTTCTTGGTGGCAAGGCAGGTGTGATTCGTCTCGGGATGTCTGAGGCATCCATCAGCGCCGCAGTTGCTGAACACATCCGCAATATTCTACTCTGGGTCGCGTTGATATTGGTGCTCGGGCTTTACGTTGCCTACGGTTTGGCCTCTATTCTGACCAGGCCGATTTCCCAATTAGCGGAGGCAGCACGGGCAGTAACCAGGGGTGACTTCAAATGGAAAACTCCTCCCTGGGCCAAGGATGAGATAGGCGCTCTGGGGGCTACCTTTAATGAGATGAGTGAGGAGCTGAAACGCAAAGAAAATCTCTACCTCAGCGCCGAGGACTGGGAGAAGGCCGCCTTGAATACGATCGGGGAAAAGGGAGTCAAGGCCGTAGCCGTCGAGCCGCTGGCCCGCTCCCTGGGCGTGTCCAAGGGAAGCTTCTACTGGCATTTCGAAAACCGGGACGCCCTGCTCGAAGCTGCCCTCGTCCGTTGGGAAATAGAAGAGTCCGAGGAATTCATTAGTGCCCTGGAGACGGTGGACGACCCCAGCGAACGGCTCAGGCAACTGATACTCCGGGTTTCAGAAGGCAGCTGGAACTGCTCACTGCACCGAGCACTGTCGGCCGCCTCGAACCACGAAATCGTCAAACCGGTTCTGAAGCGCGTCACTCAACGGCGCATAGATTACGTGCGCAAGTGCTATCTCGACATGGGACTGTCCGAACAGGCGGCCCAGAACAGAGCGTCACTGGCCTACACCGTGTATGTGGGCTACATCCACCTCAATCGGGAAGCGCCCGGGAACCTTCCCGGCGGCAAGGTCGGCAGACCCTACCTCTATCACGTACTCAAAACGATGATACCCGCGAAAAACGAAATCTTAGAGAAAAGGTATTGACACTATGAGAAAAGTGCGGTACACGGTAACCATGGTTGCCTTGCTGAATCGCGTAGTTCCAGTCGTACCTGTACTCGTGCTGAAAGGGATGCCCGCAAACCCGCCGCTGGAGGCATAGGCTATCGCAAGAACTGCACGGCCGTTCTCCTTCCGGGGGGGACGGCCTTTTTTTTGGAGGTGCTGACATGAAAATGACCGGAGCCAAAATGGTCATCGAAGCTTTGAAACACGAAAAGGTGGAGGTGCTCTTCGGATTCCCAGGAGGAGTCATAATCCCTGTCTTTGACGAGCTCTACGCAGAACCCACCATCCGAACCATCCTCACACGCCACGAACAGGGTGCCGTTCACGCCGCCGACGGGTTCGCCCGGTCCACCGGCAAGACGGGCGTTTGCATCGTAACCAGCGGACCCGGCGCGACGAACACGATAACCGGGTTGGCGACGGCAAACTTCGACTCGGTTCCCATAGTACTGCTCACCGGTCAGGTACCTACCAGCATGATCGGCAACGATGCCTTTCAGGAAGCCGACACGATGGGTCTATCCCGGTCCGTAACGAAGCACAACTACCTGGTGACACGCCGTGAGGACCTCGGCCGCATAATCAAGGAGGCCTTCCACATCGCTTCGAGCGGCCGACCGGGCCCGGTAGTGGTCGACCTGCCCAAAGACGTGCTTCTGGCTACGGCGGATGACGCCTACCCGGACAAGATCTCGATACGCGGCTACAACCCCGTCTCCAAGGGGCATCCCGGGCAGATCAAGAAAGCCGCGGCCGAGCTGAACGCATCGAAGCGTCCGCTGTTCTACGTGGGCGGCGGAGTCCAGATTTCCGGCGCCAGCGAGCTGTTTCGGCAAATAGCGGAGGCAACGGGGGTACCCGTTGTTTCTTCTCTGCTGGGCATCGGCACGATCCCGAGCGATCATCCGCTATACCTCGGCATGCTGGGCATGCACGGCACCTACACGGCCAATATGGCGGTAACAAACAGCGATCTGCTTTTCGGTATCGGCACACGATTCGACGACCGGGCTACCGGCGATCTCTCCAGGTTCGCGCCCCACGCCCAAATCATCCACGTCGACATCGATCCAACGGCTATAGCCCGCAACGTGCCCGTCAAGATTCCCATTGTGGGAGACGCGAAACTCGTTCTGGGGGAGCTCCAGCCCCTGGTGCAGGCTCTGGCAATCAACCCCTGGATGGAGCAAATCCGCAAGTGGCAGGAAGAGCATCCCCTCGCGGATCTTCCGAGCAACAACCGCGTCTCGCCTACAGAGGTTGTCAAGCTCGTCAGCGAGGTATTTCCGGATGCGATCATCTCCACGGAGGTCGGTCAGAACCAAATGTGGGCGGCCCTCTTCTACAACTACCGCAAGCCCAACTCCCTTCTCACCTCCGGTGGTCTCGGCACCATGGGTTACGGGTTTCCGGCCGCCATCGGCGCCCAAATCGGCAACCCGGACCGGCGGGTGATCGATATTGCCGGAGACGGGTCGATCCAGATGAACATCCAGGAGCTGGCCACGGCCGTGATGAACAGGCTGCCGGTCGTCGTAGCCATCCTGAACAACGGATACCTCGGCATGGTGCGCCAGTGGCAGGAGCTGTTCTTCGATCGTCGCTATGCCTTCACCTGCCTGATGCAGAAGGACTCGTGTCCGGCGGACTGCGCCAGTCCGGGCGATAGCTGCCCGATCTACGTGCCCGATTTCGTCAAACTCGCGGAGTCGTACGGGGCCGTCGGCCTCAGGGTGACTCGCTCCAAGGATGTGCGCCCGGCCCTCGAGCGCGCCAAAGCAATTACGGACCGCCCCGTACTGATCGATTTTCTCATCGACCGCGAGGCCAACGTGTGGCCCATGGTGCCCTCGGGAGCCGCAATAAACGAAATGCTGTTCCAGGAGGATTATGTCAAATGATACATCACATATCTCTGCTGGTGGAAAATCACCAGGGGGTCCTGGCGCGCATATCCGGCCTGTTTTCCGGGCGGGGCTACAACTTGGAAAGTCTCACCGTCGGCGTTACGACCGATCCCTCCGTCTCCCGCATCACGTTGGTCTGCGGCGGAGACGACGCCATAATCGACCAGATCAAGAAACAGCTCCACCGGCTCATCGACACCATCAAGGTAACGGATCTGACCTCGATCCCCTCGGTGGACCGCGAGCTGGCGCTGATCAAGATCGCGGCCCGCCCGAACAAGAGGGGAGAGATCTTTCAGATCGCCGACGTGTTCGGTTGCCGCGTGATGGACGTGGGCTCCGAATCTATGATACTGGAGTTGACCGGTTCTTCCGCTAAAGTGGATGACTTTCTGGCCCTGTCGCAGTCCTACGGCATCCATGAAGTGGCGCGCAGCGGCCTGGTGGCCATGGAGAGGGACAGAAAGAATAAAAAGAAAAAGCAGGCATAGCCGGGCCACCGTCGTAGAGCTACGAACCAAAGGCCTCCACCGCCCGCCCCATACCGTCGATGACGGATACCTCGAAGGGACACCGGGTCTCGCACGCGCCGCAGGCGGTACAGGCGGAAGCCTTCACGGTCAGCTTCTCGTAGGACTCTCGGACTTCCGCGAGATTCTGTTGCCCCTTCACCCGGTCCAGGAGCATCAACGTCTCGCCTATGTTTATTTGTTCCGGGCAGGGCAGGCAGTGGTTGCAGTACACGCAGTCTCCCTTCCCGGCCGTCAGGAGCTGCTCCGCATAATCCGCGAGGGCCTTCGCCTCCGGCACTGTCTCCATACCCTCGACAGCACGGCTCAACTCCTGCTCGCTCTTGACGCCGGCGATCACCGCCGAAACCCGGGGGTCGAGCAGCGGGTACCCGACGAGCCTGCTCGGGTCGATATCGAGGGTTTCGGCGTGCCGGAAGAGCCTCCCGCCTCCGAAAGGTTTCATTGCCACGACGCCGACGTTATTCCGCCCGCAGGCGTCGAAAAAACCTTGCTTCGGCAGGGGAGCAAGCATGATTCCCAGGGGGTACATAATCACGTCGAAGGCCCCGGAACGAGCGGCCCGCTCGGCTGACGCATATTCATGAATGCTGACACCTATATACCTTGCCTTGCCGATCCGGCGCAGCCGCTGCGCCAGATCGTAGAGACCACTGGAGCCCATGACCCTGTCGTAGTCTTCGGCTGTATCCACAAACTGGATCATCACAATTTCCACCTGGTCGCTGTTCAGCCGCCGGAGCAAATCGTCGAAAAGCTCTTCGCACTCGCTCGTGCTCCTGGTCTTCCGGTATTGGCCCTTGGTTTCCGCACAGCCGATGTGCCCGGTAACGACAAACCGTTCGCGGAGCCCGCGCAGCGCAGCGCCAAGCCGATCACGGTAATCGGCAAATGCATAGAGAACGTCGATGTAGTTCACGCCGTTGTCCGACGCGGCGCGGACAACCCGCCGGTAGGTCGCCGCGTCCTGGCCGTTCAGGTATTCCGTGCCCAGCCCGAGGACCCCGACTTCCAGCCCTGTTCTGCCGAGAACACGGGTCTTCACAGAGCCATCCCCTTCCTGTTCGCATTACCCGTCATGACCCGGATGCCTCGGTTATCAACTGCTCGAGCTGCCCGGCTGAAAAGCACCCGGGCCGAAGGCCCTCTCTGGCCATGCGATTCGCCAGCTGCTGCAGCACCTGGTTGGCCGGCGTAGGTATGCCATGAAGCCTGCCGAGCAGTACGATTTCGCCGTTCAGATAGTCGCTTTCGATCGAGCCCGTGCCCCGGGCAATGCTTTGCCACGAGGAGCTCCCGGGGCGGGGTTTGCCGTCGACCGTTCCCAGCTCGAGAGAACTGCCGCGCCGTTCGGCGACTTCGTCTTTTCCCGCCCACTCGATGCCTGCCGCCTCATAACATTCCAGAGCCTCGCGGCTCATCATCTTCGCTATGCCCTCTGCTTCCGCTCTCTTCTCACAGAGCCCTCCCAGCGCATTGCCCAGATTGCCCAAGAGCTTGGCGTACTTCCATCGCATCACATCAGGCACAGCCCGGCAGAAAAAATTGGAAGCCGAGAGGGCCTGCGCGGTTTCTCGAATCGTCTCATCGACACCGGACGGATAGCGGCCGATATCGAGAATGCCTGTCGTCGTTTTTGCTTCCGTCTGAACGATACCGGGCTGAAGGTGGCTGGCCGGGACGAAGACGGTCATGCCATAAACGCGCCGGAACAACCGCAGCGCCATGCGTTCATTGGCGACACCATTTTGGCCGCAGGCAACCGGGGTGTTTTCCCCTGCCGCGTCCCTGAGCGCTTTAAAGGCCTCCGCGGAATGCTGGGTCTTCGTGGTGATGAGCACAATATCGTCGGGCCGAAACTCGATGTCTGAGGGGTGCCCCACACAGTCGATGGCAAGCGCGACGGTCTCCGCCGGGCTCTTGAAGATCAGGCCATGCTTTTCAACGGCTTGCAGGTGCGCGCCGCGGGCAATCAGCAAGACATCGTACCCATGCTGGAAGAGCCGGGCGCCGATCGTTCCACCGATGGCACCGGCACCAAAAATAATGTATCGCATCGTTTTATCCTAATCCACTCGAGTCGCCTCTGAAAATCGCGACTGAGAATCCCGTCCGGACAGAGACAACTCCTTTTCGATCCTCTGAGAGGTCTCGCGGATCAAGGCCAGCTCTCTCCGCGGAGTATCCTGTTCGCCGTCGAACAACGCCGCCGTTACGGTGTAGAGCTCGAGCCCGGCTTCAACCTGGCGCATCAACCCGGGAGGAACAGCGCCCGGTCCGACAGCGTAGCTCTGTTCCCGCAGCCTGGTCCAAGGGCTGGCGCGGCCCATAGCGGCGGCGGTTTCATCGTATTGGGCGTTGTCACCCGAAACGCAGATCCCCTTCAAGAGGCGTACGACGCCGGACATGCCCCACGACAGGCCGAAACGGGCATTTAAAAGGCGTCCGACGTGCCCCTCCAGCAAGCCTTGAAGACCCTTGTGCACCTCCTCGATCCACCCGACCATCTCTTCGGCCGCCTTACGGACACGCCTGACCGTGAGCTCCGGCGTCCATCTGAAGGACCGGGCCCTGTCCTGCAGCGCCCGGAAGTATCCGCACCGGTCCACCAAGGCGCGGCCGCTGCGCAGCCCGGCCAGGCACTCGGTAATTTTCTCGGGGTCGGTGAATATCGCTTCGGCCTGCTCCGGGCTCACGTCGCCGACCACGATCAGGCTGCCACGCTCCAGGTAGGAGCCTTGGGCCTGCAAACCCTCTGCTTCTGTCCCAGCCAGAAAACGTACCAGGTCTACGTCGCTGAACTCGCCGGCATCGCCCCGCGCGTAACTGCCCATCAAAACGAGAGATTCTACCGTTGGCCCGTCGAATTTCTCGAGCAGCTCGTTTATGTCCACTGGCAGACCCATGCGCCACGATAGAACAGGCCGGCTTTGCTGTCAACAAGGGGCAGGTAGCGCCAGCAGTTCTCAATATGCCTTTGGAGGTGGGATAGGTTCCTCATTTTCCTGCGATCCGCATGCTATTATAGGGCGGATCGCCTTGAAAATGTTCGAGTAGGCTGGAGACTCCCCTGGCTACAGGATAAGGTTTGTTTTCTCTGTTTGCCGCCTGGTTTCCCGGCGGTGCCACAATATTTCATCCATACCAGAGTTGCACTCCAGCCCCTCTCAGAACCGTACAAGTGGCTTTCCCAGCATACGGCTCCTCGGTCTGCTATTCAGCGTGCCCCCGCTTGAAGACACGGATTCAAGTTTTTACGGACTCTCGGCTTTGGCCAGTCCACCCGTGCTAACGCGTGGTTAAATCCAGACCATGTATATGCCCTACGCTGGCTCTTGCGGTTGATCCATTTGAATAATAGACGGGTCGCGTAAAAGACATATTTGCCACATTGTTCCGAGTTGTCCGTGATGGCGTAATAGTTCAGATGCCCTGTAATGCGCATCTTAGCTTGCCGCAGCATCTCGCCTTTCCTTAGCACATTCCGTGCTTTGCATGCCCAGTCTGCCAACTTCTGCAGGCTTTGCCCCAACTTCTTGCGGCTTGTGCGGCGTTTGACCTTGAAGTAACCTTTCTTGGTCTTCCCGCAATAATGCGTAAAACCCAGAAAGGTGAACTCCTTTGGTTTCTCGCCTCTCTTGTACGCACTCACCCGAGCAAAGCGTCCGAACTCGATGCATCGTGTTTTCTCCGCTGCCAGCTTCAGCCCAAATCCGTTGAGCCTTGCTGATAGCTGCTGTAGGAACGCTTCTGCATCGTCCCGGTACTGAAAGCACGCGAGAAAGTCATCGGCGAAGCGAAAGTAATACGCCTCGCCACGACACTGCTTCCGCACTCTGTGACTGAACCACAGGTCCAGCGCATAGTGCAGGTAGATGTTTGACAGCAGCGGGGAAAGGATTGATCCTTGCGGGGTACCCGCTTCCGTGGCCTTAACAAGACCTTCCTCTAGGATTCCACCCTTTAGCATCCTGCGTATCAGTCGGATAATCCGTGGGTCTCCAATGCGGTGTTGCAGAAACTTTACCATCCATTCATGATTGACTTCGTCGAAAAAGCTTTTGATATCGGCTTCAACGACATAGCTGACTCGTTCCTGCTGCATCGTCCTCCCCAAAACATCCAAACACGTGTGCTGGTTGCGTCCAGGACGGTAGCCATAGCTGCTGTCTTCGAATACGGTTTCGTAGATAGGTTCCAGTACTCGCTTGACCGCCAGTTCCACTATCTTATCTTCAAAGCAGCTTATACCCAGCGGCCTACCCTTCTCACTGCCAGGCTTTGGGATGTAACTCCTGCGCTTCGGCTGAGATGATATCCCCCTCGCCTTAGCCTCCCTGACAGATCCTGAAGGTTTTCTTCGATGTTTTTGCCGTATTCCTCCTTCGTTACGCCATCCACTCCCACTGCCCGAGCCTCGGGCAGTGCCTCGTAGCAAGCTCGCAGGTTATCCACGTCAGTGACGTGGTGAAACAGGCTGGTAAATACCAGCTCCAATTCTTTGCGAGCCTTTTCGCCTATCCGTCTCAGATCTGTGCTCACTGCTAATTCACTCCTTGCATAGTGGCAGTGTTTCCTCCTCCACGGACGACAGACCGTGGGGACCTTCGCTCAGTGGGCATTACCCCACCTCATAGCTAACCGTTACGGCATACCGATCCCCATCACTCGCGACGCGGCCATTTGAACACCTCTTTTTACATTGGTGGTCATACTCGGGTACTTTACTTTACGCTTTTCCCCAAGAGCCCTCCGTCGCTCGCCTGGTTACTTGCCTGCCGTTGTGCAGCTCGATGCTGTCTGCGACCCCGGGGGGGCAGTTGGCACTCGTCTTTAGCGCGCCTTCTGCATGGCCTGCGCCCTGTCTGACAGGATCGGCCCTCACCCAAAATCCAAGTTTCTCGGAGCTACGGTTCAGATTCAGAGCATACACTCTTCACCTCGCTACACGCGCTTATCTTCCCTTCCGGCTTCATAGCTAGTCCTCCAGGCCAATTTATGGCTGCCATCAGCCATCAGCACTGTCGTTTAAGTGCCTGCTGTGGGCACCCTTTCAGACCCTATGCTATGCCCTCTAGTCATTACGCTTCCGAGCGGCTGACTAAACCTTACTCGGGAGAGCTTCCCGCCGCAGCGGCTCTCTCACAGCTTGCAAACATTGCCAGGTCACCCAGACATATATCAAAGTTCAAGGCAGTTCTCATTTTTCCTTCGTCAAAATGAGAACTGCTCAGATAGCGCCGCGAAGCCCGGTGATAGAACTGTAATTCCACGGCTCTCTATGGTAGTGTAGTGCATCATGGAATACAACTTCTTGTCCGGGCAGCCCCTGTTCTTCGCGCCCAACCGCGTTTGGCGCTGCTATACCGGTGGAGTGCTGTTGAACAGCTTCGTCGGTGAACCCGGCGAACACGACACCCATTTTCCGGAGGATTGGCTGGCTTCCACGGTCCGAGCCTTGAACGGTGAGCATTCTCAGGGTCCGGACGAAGGCCTCGCCCGTCTGGCGGGGGGTGACGGAACCCCGGGTGAAATTTTCGCCGACCTGCTGAACGCGCATGGACGGGATACCCTTGGGCCGGACCATTACGCTAGATACGGCGCCAATCTCGCAGTGCTCTGCAAGTATCTCGATTCCGCCGTGCGTTTGCCCATTCAGTGTCACCCGGATGTCGCAATGGCAAAGACGCTCTATGGAAGCGACTTCGGTAAGACCGAGAGCTGGTACGTGCTCGCCACCAGGCGGGTGGGCGATTCAGATCCCTATCTCTTGATGGGCTTCAAGCCCGGTGTTACGTCCAAGGCCTTCGCCGCGGCGGTGGCCGCCCAGGATATCCCTGCCCTGGAGTCGTTTCTGCACAGGATTCCCGTAACCGCCGGACAGAGCTTCTTCGTACCGGGGCGACTACCCCATGCCATAGGGCCCGGGGTTTTCATGCTGGAGGTGCAGGAACCCACCGACCTCGTCATTCAGCCGGAACGCTGGTGCGCCGGCACACGGCTGTCGGACGGCGACATGTGGGGAGGGTTGACCGAGCAGCAGGGATTGTCCGTTTTCGATTACACCGGACAGGAACGCGCGGCCTTGCTAGAGCGAGTTCAGCCGAGAGAGAGGGAAGTTCTCTCCGCGCAGGAGGGCTCGATCACCGAGCTGTTCGGGCCGACTCAAACCGCGGCCTTCCTGCTTTGGAAGGCGGAGATCCGCTCACATATGACTGTTGAGCTGCCCCGGCCTTTCGGCATCGTGGTGGTGGCTTCAGGACGGGGTTCCATCGAATGGAAGAACGGGCGCAGACCCATCGAACGCGGCACCTACTTCCTGCAGCCCGGCAGCCTCGAGGGGCTCGAGTACCGGGCCGAAGAAAACATGATTCTCCTGCTGGCCATGCCCCCCGAGGCAACCTGAATACCAGCAAAACCCAGGACTCGCCTTTGCCGGATTGTAGCAGGCCGTCAGGCAAGACAACTGTCAGGCAAGACTATTAAGCACAATCTCCAGCAATTCCGGATTGGCGCGGCCGCCGGGTCCGCCGAAATATCCGGGATTCTGCACGATGACGAGCTCGAGGGAGGGAAAAACGGTTATGAAGTGGCCCCCGGCCCCGCAGGCGGAAAAACCGTCCCGGGGCAGACGGGGCCAGAGCACGCCCCTCTCGTTGGTCCAGAACCCGTGGCCGTAAACCCAGTCCTTTTCAGGCGAGTTGGCCAGAATATCGGGAGCCACCGCGACGATCTCCCGCATCCAGGTCTCAGACACCACCTGCTCCTGCTCCCAGCGGCCCCGGTTGCACCAGAGCCACCCCAGCCGGGCGGCGTCCCTGGGCGTGGTGTGCACCTGGCAGTAATACCCGAATATGGGCACCCGGGCCTTCTCCTGCAGATCGAAGTTGGCCAGGGAGTAGTCGAAGTGGGCCCCGATAGGATTGGCCAGCTTTTCCTCGACCAACATTTTGAAGCCGGGAGACCCTTCCGGGTCCTCCACATCGTAGTAGCCGTAGAGCCTTGCCAGGGAGTGGGTCAGGATGTTCATGCCGTACGTTTGATAGTGAAACACCTTTCCAGGCTCTTCACCGGGCTTCATGTAGCCGGAGGTGTTGCAGATAAGCTGCCGGAAAGTGATATGCCTGTCTTTTTCGAACGCGTGGCGGCCCGGTTTGGGCCCCTCGCCATCGGGCACGTCCATGAGCTCCGGGTAGGTATCAATGACCGGTTCGTCGGCACTGGAGATCTTAGCGTCCGCAATCACGGATCCAAGCACACAGGCATAGAGCGATTTGGCCGCCGACGCTATACGCGGTTTTTCATCGAGCGCCATGCCCCGGTTCCACTCCAGAACTAGCCTGCCGTGCCTTACAATGACAAAGCGGAAAGGGCTGTCCCCGCACTTTTCCTCCTGCCAGCTGCGGGCCTTTTCCAGTTTGGCGGAATGGAAACCAGCCTGCTCCGGGGTTATGGTTTGCCACTGCGCGTCCGGGTACGTGCTGTTGCTCATGATAGCCTCTCTTTGGCCGCTGCGGCCGGGGTGCCCGCCGGCAGGCTGGCACCTGGAACCCAACGGGCCGTTAAGCAGCCTACCAGATTTACGCCGCCGCGCCTATCCGGCCGGGACGATGCCTGCGCAGCAGTTCTCAATATGACCGTAGCGGGCAGTCAGGTGCTTCATTTTCTAGCGATTCGCAGGCCAATATTGGGCGAATCGGCGAAGCGTCGCACCGCCCGAAAATGCGGGGTTTTATCAATGT
>SDBV01004525.1_pt1 | contig 19942 bp, 23 predicted proteins | sample 2277081 | NCBI WGS metagenome assembly SDBV01 (sample SAMN10402039, study PRJNA504765) | marine sediment metagenome | isolation source: marine sediment core GS10_PC15, 223 cmbsf | place: Arctic Ocean: Southern Knipovich Ridge | collected 2010 | reverse complement strand
GTATAAAGGTATAAAGGTATAAAGGTATAGGGTATAGGGTATAGGGTATATAAGTAAGTGATAAGTTGTAATCGGTAATTGGTAAGAGGTAAGAGGTAATCAGTAAACGGTAATCTGGTTTAACGTATAACGATTTTAATGAAAATTTAACAGATATACGTCAAAAATCAAAAGAGAAACGTCAAACCATTTAACCATTTAAGAATTAATTTAACAAACTAATAATTAACAATAAAATAACCATATAACAATTTAACAATAATTTTTAATTTTTTAATTGAACAATGGAACTTATCTTAAAACAGGATATACCTAATATAGGAAATAAGGACGAGCTGGTAACTGTTAAAAACGGTTATGGCAGGAATTATCTTATTCCTAAGGGCTTTGCTATTTTAGCTACAGGAGCGGTAAAAAAGGTTCATGCTGAAAATGTAAGACAAAGAACAGATAAAGAGGATAAAATTAAGAATGAAGCTCTTAAGCAGGTGAAGAATCTTGAAAATATCACACTTACTATTGGCGCAAAAACAAGTTCTAAAGGCAAAATATTTGGCTCTATTACTACTATTCAGATAGCTAATGCAATTAAGGAAAAGGGCTTTGACATTGATAGAAAAAGTATAACCATCAGTCAGGAGTCTATAAAAGAAGTTGGTGAATATACTGCAAACATTACACTGCATAAAGATGTTAATATTGAAATTCCTTTTGAGGTTGTAGCTGAATGAATTTGCATAGGGTTTAAGGTATAGGGTATAGGGTATAGGGTATAAGTTTTATATACTTTTTTAACTCATAATGAAATTTATCGGTGATTTTCATATACATTCACATTATTCTCGTGCAACAAGTAAGAAGCTTATTCCTGAATACATTGATTACTGGGGAAGGGTGAAGGGTATAAAGGTTATTGGAACAGGCGATTTTACTCATCCCGGCTGGCTGAAAGAACTTAAAGAAAAACTTGAACCTGCAGAACCTGGACTTTTCAGACTAAAAAATCAATATAAATTAAATACTGACCTGCAAAGTTTTACTTCTTCTGCTCAAGAGGTGAGATTTATCCTCACTGCTGAGATAAGCAATATATACAAAAAGTTTGGAAAAACACGAAAAGTCCATAGTCTCATATTTGCTGAAAATTTTGCTGATGTAGAAAAAATTCAGAGTGAATTATCCAGACTTGGCTTCAACATCACTTCTGACGGCAGACCTATTTTGGGTCTGGATACAAGGGATTTACTTGAAATAGTACTTAATTCATCTGATAATATTTTTTTTGTACCCGCACATATCTGGACACCATGGTTCTCTGCTCTTGGAAGTCAATCAGGTTTTAACTCAATTGATGAGTGTTTTGATGATCTTGCAGACCACATTTATGCTGTGGAAACAGGACTTTCTTCTGACCCGCCGATGAACAGGATGTGCAGCTTTCTTGATAAATATACACTTATTTCCAATTCCGATGCTCACTCGCCTGAAAAATTAGGAAGAGAAGCAAACCTTTTTAATACGGAACTTTCTTATAAAGCTATTATTCAGGCAATAAAAACAGGAGCTCCTGAACATTTCCTTGGTACAATAGAGTTCTTTCCCCAGGAAGGAAAATATCATTACGACGGACACAGAAAATGTGATATAAGCTGGAATCCTGTTGAAACATTAAAACACAATGGAATATGCCCCGAATGTGGTAAAAAGGTTACCATCGGTGTAATGAATCGCATAGCGCAACTGTCAGATAGAGATAATATTACCGCTAAAAAAACCGAAATGCCATTTTATTCACTTATCCCGCTTAAAGAAATTTTAGCTGAGATTACAGGTGTGGGTCCAAGCTCAAAAAAGGTTGAGCAAGCTTATAATTCTTTAATTAAAAAAGCAGTAACGGAATTTGATTTGCTTCATAATCTGCCTGTTGATGAAATAAAGAGGGTAGGGGATGATGTGCTGTGTGAGGCAATAAGAAGGATGAGGAACGGGGAAGTTTTTATTGAAGAAGGTTTTGATGGGGAATATGGAAAAATAAAAGTTTTTCAGAAAGGTGAAAGTAAATCATTTACCCGGCAGGAATCCTTATTTAAGGATATGGTACAGGAAAGTTACAACAACAATTACAAGAAAAAGAAAGTTCTGCTCAACTTTGAGCTGGAAGAATACAAGCGGTTGGAAAAAGCTCAGCAAAATCAGAAATTAGTTGCTCCGCCTTCGCATCCCGAATTTGTCGGGACGAAGATTGAAAAAACTGATAAACCATTTTTGAATACTCAAACGGATTTACTTCTTAAAGAGCTCAATACCGAGCAGCTCAAAGCAGTAAAACACTTCAAAGGACCCGCACTTATCATTGCGGGACCAGGCACCGGGAAAACACGGACACTTACATGCAGAATAGCAAACTTGATTCTGAATAGAAATATTAATCCTGAAAATATTTTAGCTGTAACTTTTACAAATAAAGCTGCAAATGAAATGAAGGAACGATTAACAGCATTGTTTACAGATAAATCTATTATTTCTAAATTACATGTATGCACTTTTCATTCATTTGGCTTTTCCATACTAAAAGAATATAGTGAAATATCAGGACGGGATAAGCATTTTTCTGTTATTAATGAAGATGATAAAAAATGGATACTTCGGAAGGAATTATGCTGTGATAACAAAAAGATTAATAAAATTTCCACTGAAATAACCGAAGCTAAACAAAAACTTAAGCCGGCAGATGAACTTGAAGATAAATATATGGCAGAAATCTTTAACAGGTATGAAATATTCTTAAAGAAAGAGAATATCTTTGATCTGGATGACTTGCTCTATCATTCTGTAAAGATTTTTATTGCTCAGCCCGAAATACTTTCTTATTACAGAAAAAAATATCAATGGATTTTGGTTGATGAATACCAGGACATCAATTTCGCACAGTATCAAATGCTCAAAAATTTGGTGCCTGATACAAATTTCAATTTGTGTGTTATAGGTGACCCGAATCAGGCAATCTATGGCTTTCGCGGTGCTGATGTAAAGTATATTAAAAAGTTTATTGATGATTATAAAGGAGCTTCAGTTTATAGGTTGAAAAAAAGTTATCGCTGCTCAGAGCATATTCTCAGGGCATCAAACGAGGTTATTAGCCCACCCCCAACCTTCGCTGAAGCTTCGGTCGGCAAGCCCGACTCCCTCCCAAAGGGAGGGTCCGAAAGGGATGGAAAAGTCCTCCCCTTTGGGGAGGATTTAGGAGGGGCTGAAAGTCTGCTGGAAGGTCTTAATAAAGGAGTGAAAATAAATATTATCCAAAATAAATCGGACAGGAGTGAAGCAGAATTTGTTGCAAGAACCATTGAGAAAATGATAGGGGGCTTAGGATTTTTTTCTATTGACAGTAAGATTACCGAAGGCAATAAGGATGCTGAAATTAATAGTCTTTCTGATTTTGTTGTTCTATGCAGATTAAAAGAACAGATGGAAGCATTAACCAAAGCTTTTAACGACCATAGCATTCCTTTTCAGACAATTGGAGATATTGCTTTTTTTAAACAGGAACCTGTAAATCACATTATTGATATTCTTAAATTATTGCTCAATCAAAAAAACAATTTCTTAAAAAATAAAGTGGGGGAGTGGAAAATAATTAACCAGTCAGAACTTGCGAAATTAAACGATGTGATAAAAAATAATACAATTAAAAATACTATCATAAAAATTATTGAAAATTATTTTAGAAATGAGAAACAAAAAAATGAAGATTTATTCAAAAAACTGCTTGATTTAGCTGATGGTTTTGGAGATGATATGGAAAAATTTTTGAAATTTGTAACCCTTGGCACCGGAGTTGATACTTATAAGCACAATATAGAAAATGTAACCCTGATGACACTTCATGCTGCAAAAGGGCTTGAGTTTGAATGTGTTTTTATAGTTGGCTGTGAAAACGGATTACTGCCTTATTCTCTCTTTAATTCGCAGGAAGCTGACAATAACGAAGAAAGACGGCTTCTTTATGTAGGAATGACGCGTGCAAAAAAGTTTCTGTATCTTTCGCATGCTGAAAAAAGATTTATGTTTGGAAAAGAATACCATTTGGAAAAAAGCCCTTATCTTAACAATATTGAAGAGGAATTAATAGAATTACAGAAAAGTGAATATATAAAGAAAGAAAAGAAAGATGATGGGCAGTTGAGTATGTTCTGAACGCCATTGACTCAATACAATTTGCAAGATAAATTTCACACAAATCAATATAATTAGTGTCCGTTCATAATGTCAGGAATATATTTAATTTTACAAATTCCAAGCCCCGAATTCAAGTCCCAAGTCTCAAACTCCAAGAGTATTTTGAATTTGGGTCTTGTAATTTGGAATTTGGGATTTGGAGCTTTATAGTATGAACTTAACTTTATAGACAAACTCTAAACAGGGAGAATTGGCAGAGTGGTCTAATGCGGCGGTCTCGAAAACCGTTTCCCGAGCGATTGGGACGGGGGTTCGAATCCCTCATTCTCCGCCATACTACGCTAAAGCTTCGTATGGCTTCGCCATTACGCTCAAAACTTTAGTGTAGGTGGAAGCATAGTTTATAATTTATAAAAAAATCAATAAAATGTGGTATGTATATTTTATTAAGAGTAAAATAAAAGACTTTTTATATACAGGAACAACTAATAACTTGAAGAGAAGAATGCTTGAACATAATACAGGCTTGAATTTATCAACTAAAGTATATAAACCTTTCAGGTTAGTTGCATATATAGCGGTAGGAACAGAAAAGCATGCCAGACAGCTTGAAAAATATTTCAAAACAGGCTCTGGTAAAGCTGTACTTAAAAAGAGAATTTTAACTGACGAAGCTTTAGCATAGTCAGTCCCTCATTCTCCGCCTTCGCCCGCCGTAGCCGTAGCGTAGGCGGGCTTTAACATAAGTTGAGTATTTATAAAGATACTTTGTACTTTTAAGTTAATATGGCTACGGCGGACGCTGTCCGCTCTTATGTCTTAATTTTGTAGTATTGTAATGGCAGCAGTTAATACATATAAAAATTCATGCCTGCCTTCGTTAAAACTACGACAGACAATGTGGTATGTATATATTCTTAAATGTTCTGATAATCTTTTTTCGGCTAGTGTAATGGTTACTAAGTTAGTTTACTTCTTTTGTCGGGTGGAAACACCCGACAACACATAAAGAATAAATATTAGGCTAATGATCATTTTACTCTTTCTATCCAGTAATTTGGTTTTCTACTCAAATGCATTATAGCAACTACAAAAATACAATCTTTTTTGATCTGATATATAATTCCGTATGGGAACCGTTTAAGTAAAAATCTTCTAAAATTACCTGATAAAATAGGCCAAGTATTAGGTAAATTTAGTATTAGTGAAAATGCCTTATCTAATTCATTAAGTAAGTCATCGCCTAATCCTATAGACTTCGACTCATACCAGTAATATGCGTCATTAAGTTCTTGGTAAATGTCAGGATGAAATTTAAGTTTTAACATTTCTAACTTTCTGTTTTAAATCATTCCAAGAAACTGGAGTTACTACATTATTTTCTAATTCTGATAATCTTTTTTCGGCTAGTTTAAGCCATTCTTTATCAACATTCTCTTCTGTTGGTTCATCCATACTTGAAATTAAACAATGGACAATCATTGCCTTTTCTGTGGGACTCATAGATAACGCCTCGTTTAATAAAAATTCAACTTTAGAAGCCATAATTTTAATCCTCATTAATAGTTAAAATAATTTAATTGTCTTTTTTACTATAAAGTACAAAGGTATAATAAATATTTAATTATAATCCAGAGAACTCGGAATAAAATTATTTTGTTAAGGTATTTCAATGATATTATTTTCAGTTAAATAAATAATGGATTTGAGATCCCCGATGTCGGGATTAACTAAAACAATTCTTGTTTTTTCCTGTCTGCCAGAGGCGGATTCGCCTTCGTCAGAAATGATTTTTTCCTGTGTATTCTGACAATAATAGGAAGAAACACCAAAAAAAATAAGAATAAATATAAGTAAGTATCCGGCTGACTTTTTCATTTCTCTTTTCTTATTCGCCTCTTTTTACCTTTCTTTGATAACTTGCTTTTTTCCCAAATAGAAAGTTGAAATCTTTTCATAATTCTTCCAGATTGAGATAATAGTTTAGTTCTTTTTTAGAAAGAAAATCATTAGAAATATCTTTGATAGATGATAACTCAATATCTTGTTCAGATGCCTCAATTTTAGTATCTTCGAAGACAACTATTACTTTAAATTTAACATTCTTCTTTTTAGTAAATTCTTTTGGACAATACAGATGACCACCAGGTAACAATTTACTTTCAAAAGCTATTGCATTCATAATAAATTCTTTTATTTTAAGACATTAATTAAGAATAGATTAAAAATATTTGTAAAAATACAAAAAAAAACATTCTTTTACAGAATAAAGCTATGAAAGAAGAATTAAAAACAAAACTATTTCAGGAAGGAAAAGAATCATTTCCTGCCTGGTGGATAACTCTGGAAAATATTGGTTTTATATTGAACTGGGCGATTGGATTTTATTTACTGTTGCCTTTTAAATGTTGTGGCATACCGATAGTTTCGTGGATTTATCTAATTATTCTAATTGTTGTGCAAATTTTACTGAAGTATCATAATTGCACTAACTGTTATTATTATGGTAAATGGTGCCATTTAGGGTGGGGGAGGTTGACCGGTTTAATGTTCAAACAGGATTCAGGAAATCTGGAAACAGGTATGAAGCTTGCCTATTCTTACATTTTACAGCTTCCCGTTATTCTTATTGCAGCACTTATAGCAGGTTTTATGTATGGTTTTAGTTTCACAAACATAGTTTTGCTTGTGCTCTTTGTTATAATTAATCTTTTACAGGGAGTAGTTTTGAGAAAGAAAGGATGTGAAGTTTGCAAAGCACGGTTTATTTGTAAAGGAAGTGCCGCACACTAATTAGTGCCTGTCTTTAAAATCAAAAATTTACATAAAATGAAGCAAAACAACATATTAGCAATAGTGATGACATCGCTTGGAGTGATGTCATCACTTACATATGGTTAAATGGCTTTCTAACAACAATTTAACAATTCAGCCATTTAACAATTTTACCAAATAATTAAATGTTTATTTGCGATTTCAAATTTCAAATAGATGCCTTTTTAGTGGATTGTGAAATTAATCTTCTTTTTCCAGCTCATCCAGAATTTTCTCCAGGTCTTTTTCAACTTTTTCTATTTTGCTTTCTTCGTCTTCTAATGATTTTTCTATATCCTGATGAATTTTTTCAATTTCAGTACCATTTATATCCTGTAAAGCATCATTAATTTCTTTTTTTATTTTTTCAAAATCTATTTCATCAATTTCTTTTAATGCCTCATTAACTTCTACCTTTATTTTTTCCATATCAATTTTGTTTGCCTGCTGTAATGCTTCATTTATTTGTTTATTTAGCTCTTCCATATCAATTGCATCAATTTGCTTTAATGCCTCATTAACCGACTTATTAATTTCTTTCATCATTTTTCCAAAATCAATATTATCTATCTCTTTCATAGCCAATTCTATCTGCTTGTTAATTTCAGAAAAATCAATTTCTTCCACTTGCTGCAATGCTATTTCTACTGTTTTTTTGATTTCTTCAATTTCTTCCGAGCTTATAATTTCGTTTGTGTCCGGTTGCGATATTATTATGTAACCGGCATTGTCGTAACACGGCTTTAAATCATTAAAAGATGTAAAAGCACATAAAAAAACGAACAAAATACCTGTAAATAAATAAACAAGTATTGACTTAAGCGTAAAGCCCGGTTTAAATTGCACCGGCTGCTTTCCTGCCTTGCTTTGCCTGTCGGCAGGCAGGGACTTTTTTACTATATTCAATATGTTTTTCATTTTTACCTCCGTTTTATAGAACACAAATTTTATTTAAAGACTTAAAAAAAAGTAAAGTGCTGCATTTTTTTTAATTTTTTAGCAAAAATAAAACATTTTTTTAGAATTTGTAATATGACTAAAAAAGACACTGTAAAAATATTTGAAGACAGCACTATTCGCACAGTTTGGGATAGTGATAATGAGAAATGGTATATATCTATTGTTGATGTAATTTCTGTTTTAACACAAAGCATTGACCCAACAGCCTATTGGAGAAAGTTAAAGCAAAGACTTAAAGAGGAAGGAAACCAAACCGTGACGAATTGTCACGGTTTGAAAATGCTTGCTCCTGATGGCAAAATGCGAATGACTGATGTGGCTGACACAGAACAGCTTTTTAGATTAATACAATCAATACCATCGCCAAAAGCAGAGCCTTTTAAACTTTGGTTGGCACAAATTGCATCAGAACGTATAGACGAAAGGCAAGACCCCGAATTAACTATTGACAGGGCATTAGAGCAGTATTTGCAATTGGGATACTCAGAAAACTGGATTAACCAAAGGCGTAATCATTCACAGCTTAATAATGAAATGAAACCACAGATTTCACAGATGAGTTCCTCAGGTTAGAAATCCTAAAGGAAATTTCATTACAGATAAAATTAATTGGACTCGAATATCTGGATTTTATAAAGCTAAAGGGGGAGAGGGTTATTTAAGCATTGGAAGCTTTAATAAATCATATAATAAGGAGCTGACAGAAGCATTCATTTTGCGAAAAGACGCTTCTAAAAGTAGATATTACTATATTGATGATGTATATATTGGAAATGTACCTCAAAATCTTAAGTACATATTTTCAAATATTGTATTTAAAATTGATGAAAGTGAAATTGTTCAAGATTTTATTCCTCAACTAGATTTGATTTATGATTATCTCATTGCAAATAGGACTACTAAAATAATAATTTCTGGTCATACTGATAATGCAGGATCAGAACTGCATAATAAAGAATTATCAATTGAAAGGGCAAAATCTGTCACTAACTTTTTAATAAATAAAGGAGTAGATGTAGCTAGGGTTTCTTATAAAGGATATGGAAGTGAGAAACCTCAATAAACAAATGAACCACAGAGACGCACGGTTGCAAGCCTAATTCAACAATTTTACACTCTCCTTACTCCCATATGCTTTAGCAAGATCTTTTGCCGTATTACCTTCATTATCCATAATATCTTTCCTTGCATTATGTTCTAAGAGTAGTTCAATAATTTCTATTTCATCATTTCTCGTAGCCAGCATTAAGGGCGTCCTTCCTTCATAATCCTGGTCGTCTACTTCGATTCCCGCATCTAATAACATCTTTGCTGATTCAACATTTCCACTGTCGACTGCAATATGCAATGCCGTTTTCTCCTCTTCATTTTTATTATTTAATGAAGCTCCTTCATCAATTAGTTTTTCAACAGCTATATAGTTATCATATTCTGCAGCCCCCATAAGAGCTGTCGCCCCAACTTCGTCGGTAGCATTAACATCTGCTCCATCATCAAGGATTGCCTGTATTTTATCACCGGTAGAATCACTAGTTGTTGCTACGCGGAATAAATCTTCATTTAGCTGTTTTTGGGCTTTGGGGCTAAGATCTTTTTTTCTTTTTTTCTTATCTTCCTTTGAGGGTATACTCATCCCCCTTTTTTTCAATGCTTTTACTAGTTTTTCATTACCTTTTTCAAGAGCATAATCAATTACTGTTTTACCTCTATTATCTTTTACATTTATATCTGCCCCTCTCTTTAACAGCTTTTTCTTTATATTACTAAAATATTTTGTTCCGTACATAAGGGCTGTTTGCCCTTCTTTGTCTTTTGCATTTATATCACTATATGCAATTAAGGTCTCAAACCCTCTAATGTCACTTTGGTTTTGTCGTACCCTGTATGCAAAATAGGCCAAAGCTGTGCGTCCATCATTATCCTTTGCATCAAAATTTGCTCCCAGCGCTTTAAATAGTAAAACAAGCTGGTATTTCATTGAAAACTTCCGTTCTATAACATAAAAAAGAGGCGTTTTACCACCATCAGTTTTTAAATTTACACTTGCCCCTTGCCCCAATAATTTTATAATATGATTAAATTCAAATTTACCTACAACGTTAAGTTCATGGGTAAGCTTCCTTACATCACTTTTATTCAACTTTGGCTGTTGCATTCTTAACTTTTCAATTTTATTAAGCTTTTTTCTTAATGAAGGAAACCCTGTTAAAGGATCTCGTAACCTTATTCCTTCTCTCAATTTCCTCATATAAATCTTTTTTCGCAAAAAAGCGAAAATATTAGTGATAAATATGTGTAAAACACTCGTAATCAACAATGCGTTGGTATAGTCGGATTCAAATGAAAATCCAATTACCTCCTTTAAATCAATTCCGTATGGCTTCAAATATATGATCTGTTGCATTATAAAACTTAAAGCCAGAACAGTGAATATAAAATGGAACAGTCTATAAATGGGTGCCCAGACTGAAATCTTCCACGTAATAACTAACAGGACTAATAAATATACACTAGCCAAAGCCAAGTAGGAATTCATTAAGGTTTGAAAAGTTTGTGATAACATAATTGTAAGATTTTATTATGCAATTTACATTATTTGTTATTGTTAATACCCTTTACAAAATCACCTTTTAAATTGAACGTGTATTTGTAGTCGGTTTGCTCAATCTCAAAGGTATAGCCATTTTCCACATCATAGAATATATTCGCAACAGCATTCTCTGATGGAGCACCCTGCTCAATTGCTTTTTGCCATATTAAACTAAAAGAGAGAGGAGGTGAAGCAACCTCACCAATCCTATAGGAGTGCTCCCAAGAAGAAAAACGGTATCCTGCTTTTACAACTTTTTCCATTCCTGCGTGCTTCATCATGCGCGTGCCTTCATATCCGGCTTCCCTTACATTCCTTTTTTCTGGTTTGAGTATAAATATCTGTACGTAGTCTACTCTTTTCACTGTATCTTGAATCTCCTTTTGGGCACCTAAAGGCACAGTAGACCTTTCTTTCTTTTCCTTTTCAGGAACAGGCATAGCTAAAAATTTATATCTTGCTGTAGGCTTATACTCAGCTTCAATATCCATGGTCCCGTTTGGTCTAATAAGTCTAGCTTCAATGGATAGGAGAACAACCCCTTTTATCGACTTGGAGAAATCCCAATTAACAGTTTTACCAGCAAATACTGCTACTTTGGGAATGGCTGCAACTGGATCAAATGCATTAATATCACCTGGAATATTAGCGGTATTATCGATAGGAGTACGGCAAGAGAAGACGCCAAGAGTAATTATTAACATAATAATAATGGCAAACCAGTTTCTTTTTCTATTTTTCATTTTGAGTCTTATTATTAGTTATTTCCTAAAATTAGCAAGTCTCAAAAATAGTAAAATTTTTTCTTATCAAATAATATTTCATAGTTTTTATTAGTGAATAGTTTTAATTTCCACATTCTGCCTCTATAATTCCATTTTGAAGCTACTGTTATAAATCTTAAAATAAATTTTTTCAATCTAAAATTACTTTTAAACCAATCTACTTTATTTGAAAGCCAATTAGCCAAATATTTATAGATGATGTTTGTTAATGCTGTAAGTTGCATAAATACAGTATTTTCATTCAAAAAGGAAAAAGGCACATTTGACCAGTTAAAATCATTATTTAATACATCAAAGTTCTTTTCTTCACCTCCTCTATCATTATAAAACTCTGACAAATACTGCACAATAAGACAGTAAACACAGCAGGTAACACGGGGTTCATACAATTGCGGGCGAGGTGCACTATGAAAGTAAAACAAAATAAATTAACTTTGGTAATGTGGGAGACAGAAGCAGCTATTAACACCGCAACTGTATAAACCCCGAACCCGTTACTATTAAAAAATAATGATAGAATAATTATTAAGTAATTTATAATAAATAGCTCACATCTCTTTTTTCTAATTTTATAAAATAATCTATCCCATCCCTAATTCAAAATATTTACTATTTTTGTATTTAAAAATAAAGTATAAAAAAGATGAAATTTACCTTTTAGATCAAATGGTAACTGTATAAACGAGTTACCTGCAATGCGAGTTTAAAATCAGCATTCAACCTAAAATCTAAACTTTTTATTTAAAAGAAATTATTTGTCCCATTATTTTACTATTTTTGGGACAAATTAAACTTTGTAATGTCAGTATTAAAGAAAATAGAAAAAGAAATCAGAAGAAAAAATAAAGGGGTATTACTTTTTATACCAGACTTTTCCGATGTTAGCGATTATGATACAGTTCGAAAATCGTTACAACGACTAATGGAAAAAGGATTGATAATCCGCTTATCAAAAGGTATTTACTATTATCCTAAACACGACGAAATACTCGGTATCATCTACCCTGCTGCCGAACAGATTGCAAAAGCTATTGCTAAACGAGATAAAGCCCGAATAATTCCGACAGGTATATACGCTTTGTATTTACTTGGTTTATCCACGCAAATACCAATGAATGTCATTTATCTCACTGATGGTTCTGCACGAAAAATTAAAGTTGGTAATCAAACTATTATCTTCAAAAAAACAAGTCCGAAAAATCTGGCAGTTAATCAGAAATTAAGCAACTTGATAATCCAAGGACTGAAAACTATTGGAGAAAAAAATCTCACAGAAAATGAAATTGCTAAAATCAAAGGAATAGTTGCTAAAAGTGGAGAATTAGAAAAACTGAAAGAAAACATAAGATACGCACCCGTTTGGGTACAAAAGATTATTTTACAAATTGTTAAAGAGCTTGATAATGAAAAATTGGCTTGACTTACCTATACAAAAACAGATTGACTTATTCAATCAATTAAGTGCTCGCACAGGAATACAGCCACAAGCCATTGAAAAAGACGCTTGGGTAACATTGATATTGCAAATACTGTTCAGTTCTATTATTAGAGAATATTTGGTGTTTAAGGGTGGAACATCGTTGAGCAAAGCATACAAATTGATTGAACGATTTTCAGAAGATATTGACCTTGCTATTAACAGAAAATATCTTGGGTTTGAAGGCGACTTAACAAAAATGGAAATCAGAAAATTAAAAAGAAAATCACACGATTTCGTATCTTCAGAAATGGTCAAGATATTAGAATCGCAACTTGATAATTACGGTATTGAAAGAGATTTATACGAAATTATTGTTGAAAACACCCAAATATCAGACCAAGACCCTGAAATAATTCAAATTAACTACAAATCTGTTTTTGAGGAAATTTCGTATCTACCTCAAAAAGTGTTAATTGAAATAGGAGCTCGCTCATTAATAGAACCTTATGAAAAAAAGAAAATACAATCAATTATTGATGAGAATTATCCTAATGTAGATTTCTCGGAAGATGAGTTTTATGTCAATACCGTTATTCCTGAAAAAACATTTTTAGAAAAGTTAATACTATTACACGAAGAATTTCAAAAAACGACAGGAAAAATCAGATACCAAAGAATGTCGAGACATTTATACGACATCGGGCAGATAATGAATACCGAATATGGACAGAGAGCTATTGAGAACGCTAAACTTTTTGATGAAATTATTCAGCACAGAAAGAAATTTACACCGATAAAAATCGTGGATTATGAAAATTTGACATTACAAAGTTTGAAAATCATTCCACCAAATGAATTTTTAGAATTATATCGAAAAGATTACAAAGAAATGCAGGAAAATATGATTTATGGAAAAAGTTTAGATTTTGAAAACTTGATTGAACTCATTAAACAAATTGAAAGAACGCCCAGCAGGTAACAGCAAGCAAAAAACATAAGGCGGAGATAGAGCAATTATGTAAAACGTTTACTATTCAATAAGTGAATAAAATATTTGACCCTGAAAAATCCAAAATATTAATTCAGGAATGGAAAGATAAGGAAACTGAAAAACCTGTAATAATGGAAATATCAGTTATGTATCAAAATGGAAAAATTTTCTTTGAGCTGACTGAAACTCCATTCGTAATGGAAGTTAAAAAACCGGTGACAGAATAATTATTAAGCTTCCCGTTGTGCATAGCACCATCCTTTGATTAACTACCAATCCCTCCTCCAAATCAACTTATCTTTGTAAGAAATTTTGAAATTACAATAATAATTTATTTCTTTATAGTGTTAAAAAATATAAAAATTACTATCAAATATATGAAATAAAAAATATTTTTAACTGTAATCAACAATGAAGGAAATATTATTGCAGACTCTAACAATTGCTTATGCCGGAGTAGGGGTTGTCGCGCTTATTGCCTACTGGCCAACGATAAAAGACTTGTATTACCATAAAAAGCCAAGTGCTAATACAGTTTCGTATATACTATGGACGACAACTACTGGAATCGCATTTTTATATAGCTTATTTATTCTCCCGGACTTGTTTTTTAGGATTGTGTCGGGAATAAACTTTGGAGCCTGCGCTTTAGTATTGTTTTTAAGAATTAGACTGAAGAATGGCGACTAAAAAATATAAAAATTACCTTTTAGAGCAAATGGTAACTGTATAAACGACTTAGGTGCAACCCTTAAAGACGACATGACAGAATGAACAGACTTTTATCAATACAATCAACGGACGACATACTTCCAGAATACCGACAGACACCAATCGGACTACTTTTAGAATATCACAATCTTAACAGACCGCCTGACACTTACGACAAAGCACAACTGTTAGTCGGAATGTGTATGGATAACAGAAAACATTTACACATACCCGACAACTTTGCTTTTATCATTCGGACTGGCGGAACGAACTTACGATTCAGTGAATTTAATGTTTCATATACCATTGCTGTTGGACAAATCAGACATATTGCACTTATCGGACACAACAACTGCGGAATGGTCAATTTAATTTCACGCAAAGACGAATTTATAAAAGGGCTTGTGGAAATAGCCGGATGGGAAAAAAAAAGAGCGGAAGAACATTTTATGCACTTTGCACCAATGTTTGAAATTGGCAATGAGATTGGGTTTATTTTAAGCGAGACAAAGCGGCTTCGGCTCCGGTATCCGAACATTATAATTGCTCCAATGCTTTACCTGGTTGAGGACAATAAACTTTACTTCATAAAAGAAAATTAAACACTAAAATAGCCAATCAAAAAGTTACAACAGATTGGTACAAATCAACTTTTTTGTATTATTTTTGTAATTGAATTAAATATAAAATTCTAATACGCTAGTGTTGTTTCAATGTTAAATTGCCGGGTGGAAACACCCGACATCACGCGTGTTGTCAGGTGTTTCCACCTGACATATGCGAAGACCAAATGTTGACATAACACTATGCAAAATAAAGAACGAATAATGAAAAGAAAAATAACGCTATCCCTAATCATTTCAGTGCTTTTATTCATTTCCTGTTCAGCTCAAAAAGATAGCACGAACAACAAAGAAATTATCACAGTTGAAAACAATGAAGATTTAGAGAAATATGTTGGAGAGTTAATTACGATAAAGGGAGAAGTGACAAATACTAAGATTCCTACGATTATTGGCGTAGATATTTCATCTGATTCTCCGGATCTAAGAGGGAAAATTGGAATTGCCACAGGAATTTTAGAAAAACGGGTTGTACCGGAGGATGATGTCGATATATATTCAGCCAATAGGGGTGCAGGAACCTTTTATCGTCTAAGAGAGCCAAACTCAAACTATGAAGCCCAGGTGCAGGAAATTAAATAATATGCATGGCAGTGCCTTCTTAAAATATTATTGTATATAATATTGTTAATGGTACTTTAACGTGAGAATGTTCAATTGTTAGATGGTTAAATTGTTCAATTGTTGAATTGTTATTTTAATCAAGCTAATCAGGTCAAACAAGGGACAGCAACGCTTTTTACTTCAGGTGTTGGCAAACATTAAAATGACTGGAATAACAAAAATTGAAAGGATATGATTTTAAAGATACTCATAGGACTGGCAGCTGCTTTTGCGCTTTTCTGGACAATTAAGACGAAAAAGACATTTCCGGCTATTATTACGCTGGGAATGATTGTGGGTATAGTATTGGTATTCTTTCCATCCAAAACAATACAGACATCTGGATTTTATGTATATATGGGATTTGTGGCTCTTGCTTTTTTTTACGGACTGATAGTTAAAGAAAAGAAAATAGGGACACGAATAACAATCTGTCTGATGTCTGCTTCAATATTCGCTTACTGGCTATGGGTACTGAACCACTGGCATGGCATCACTGTATTACTTCCCATATTTACACTTTTAGCAGGATTAGCGGGCATTTTTAGCAAAGCAAAATTGAAAAACGAATTGGGCTTTATAACAATACTTGCAGTTGATGCTATTGCTATTATCATTGAGAACTGGTTGAAAGCAAACTGACAAGTTATTGAAAAGAAAAAAACGTTTGCCGGCAAGAAAGTATAAAGCATTAAAACGCAGTTTAGCCAAAACGTTACTTTTAAAAAACCGGTGACAGAATAATTATTAAGCTCCCGTTGTGCATAGCACCATCCTTTAATTGACTACCAATCCCCCCCCCGCACAAATAAAATTATCTTTGTAAGAAATTTTGAAATTACAATAATAATTTATTTCTTTATAGTGTTAAAAAATATAAAAAATTACCTTTTAGCTCAAATGGTAATTGTATAAACGTTAAATTTTATATTTAATTCAGTTTTTAATTCTAATCATCATCACAAATTTTTTTAAGTTTATTTCTTTCATTAAACTTTTTTGTATTACTTTTGGAATTGAATTAATCATAAAATTCTAATACATTGTGCACAAGGCAATTCAACAATCCCGAAAATTTCAAAATCATAGCTAAATTTAAACATACAGAAAAACTGATTTTAATAAATATTCGAGCTGTTCAAAAAAAAGTAACAGAGAGGTAAAACGTAATCTTGATTTTTACAATCTTGACGTTATAATATCTGTTGGATACAGGATGAAATCTGTTCAGGCAACGCATTTTAGAATTTGGGCAACTATAGACTAAAACAAATATTATTATTAAAAACTACACGTTAAATTGTAGTAGGTAATTAGATTACTTTTTAGTAAATTTGAAAAATGGCAAAAAAAAAATACAAAATAATAGAAGGGGCTCTTGCCGGAGGTATTATTGGTGTGACACTTGGTGCTTTATTAACAGGAAAAAGCAAAGGTGCACTAGCTTCATTTATTGTTGGTACAGCAATAGGAGCTTCGCTTAAGGCTTTAAAAGAAGCTAAGAAAACTAACATTCCGGTTCTCTATGAAGAAGATGGGGTTATATACAAATTACATTCCAATGGTAAGCGTGAGTTCGTAAAGAATTTAGAAAAACAAAAAATAAAAATACCTTTAAACTTTACGCTTGAATAAACCAAAAACAAAACGTTTAAGAATATTTGCAGGTCCAAATGGTTCAGGGAAATCTACACTTGCAAAGGATCTTCAAGAAAAAATTCCATTAGGAGTTTTTGTAAATGCTGATGAAATTGAGAATACTCTAAATCAAAAAAAATCAGTATCCCTTTATAAGTATAAATTTACTTCTAATACAAAAGTATTACAAGCATATATCAAGAATTTTGGTATGTCTTCAAAAATATTTAAAAAACTGGATGTTTATAAAAAATTTAAAATAGTTAAAAATAAAATCTATTACTCCGGCAAATACAATTCTTATATTACTGCCAATATCGCAAGTTTTATATGTAGTCAACTACTTCTCAAAGGTAAAAGTTTTTCCTTTGAAACTGTTTTTTCTCATAAATCAAAATTAGAGATAATGAGATATGCCAAAAGCTTAGGGTACAGAGTTTATTTTTATTTCCTCACCACTGAAGATCCTGAAATAAATATAAATAGAGTAAATATTAGGGTTGCACAAAATGGGCATCCTGTACCTAAAGAGAAGATAGAAAAAAGGTTTTACAGATCCTTAGAACTAATGTATGATGCTGTAAAATTAAGTACAAGAGCTTATTTATTTGATAATTCAGGGAGGTATTATGAATTGGTAGCACAAGTTGATTATGGAAATAAGGTACAAATTTACGTTAAAAGTATTCCGATTTGGTTTGTAAAATACTTATATGACAAGGTTACTATTTAATATAATATTGACGTACAGAAAGAATTCTAAAGAAAGTAAAATTTACCTTTTAGAGCAAATGGTAACTGTATAAACGAGTTAGCGGTAATGCTGAAATAAAATTGATATTAAATTTCTCTGCTTTTCCGGTGTGTTTTTTGATTATTCTTTTGACAAGAATTCACAAAATGAAAAACCTGGTTGTTCTTATTCTACTCCTCATTTCCATTGCTGCATACCCTCAAAAAGGCGATACTGTAGCCGTAGTTGATGCCGTTGATGTTAACCAGGTTGCCCGAAACTGGAAGGGGAGCATAAATGTTGACTTTTATTCCCAATTCCCTGACAGTGCCATTGCTGATGACCAAAGCAAGTTCCTGAACATTGAGAGGAATGGCAATGGTTATTCCAACCTTTTCCCTGCCCAAACCAATAACCTGGTTATAATAGGAGATAAAACCTGTTTAAAATTCCAGCGGTGGGCTTTATCAGGGGCAAAGAACGATACGCTCACTCTATCCTATTTGTATCACCGGGATTGCAATTACGGCTATGACCCGGTAGGGCCTGACCCTGGCAGACCTAAACCTGTTCCGGTTGCCGGTAAATACAAAATCTTTAAATTAACCGATGAAGAACTTGTGTTAGGGAAAATACAAGGCAATGATATTGCTGACACGATACAATTCATCACGCAGCAAGGAAGGGAGAACCAGGTAAGGACTATACAAAATGCCCGGCTTAAACGGGCAAATGCAGTTCGGTTTATTGATCTGGAAGAAAAGGATGGGACCTTCTATTATCGCGCTGAGCCCTATACCGGCTATACTATCTTGTTTCACAGGGTTGAACCGGGTTACAGGAAACACCGGGCAGGAAAAATGCTGAAAGGTAAGAAACACGAAAAATGGATAGAGTTGGAAAGTGATGGCAGGAAAATAAGTGAAGAGCATTATAAAGCAGGCATAAAAGACGGGAAATGGCTCATGTATGATGGCAGGGGCAATATGATAATCGAAAAGAACTTTAAGTACGGACTGAAGGATGGGAAGTTCACTACTCGGTATATGAATGGTGAAGGTTCAGAATGTACATACAAAGCGGGCAAACTGCATGGGAAATGGGTGGAATGGGACGTAAAGGACGGTTACCGCAATGACACCAGAAAAGTTGCCGGATACTACGTAGAAGGGAAGAAGGACAGTGTTTGGACCTATTGGTATACCTTGAACCAAGCTGTAAGGAAAGCAGTATCAACGAAATTTTACAAGAAAGGCCAGAAAAGCAAGGCTGAAACTTACAAGAACGGAGAACTGCATGGCTCTTTTATTGAGTTGTATTTTAACGGCTATAGGAAATTACAGGGAAATTATAATGAAGGGCAATCGAATGGAACATGGACCTACTGGAACCAGAAAGGAAAAAAAGTTAAGGAAGAAATGTACCAGAACGGCAAGCTGACAAATAGTATAGAGTATTAGAACAAAAGCACTACCGCCAACAAAAAATAAACTGCATTAAAACGCAGTTTAGCCAAACCGTTACTGTTAAAAAACCGGTGAAAGAATAATTATTAAATTCCCGAAAAATAAAAATATAGAAAGCCCATAGAATAATTTTATTTCCGGGCTCTTTCTACTAAAAATTAGACGTCAGGTGCTTTGGCGGTTTAGTCCAACTAAATTTTATATTCAATTCAATATTTAATTCTATTTACTCACAGAATTTATTTTAAAAGACTTTTTTATTTTCAATATCTTTGTTTATTTTTGTATTGAATTAAACATAAAATTCTAATACGTCAGACTGTCTAAAAACCTAAAAACCCCAACGTTATTAACAAAAACCGGAAACTTACGAACAATAAACGATTTTAGAAGAAAACCTTTGTTTTTATCAGTTTTATCAGCTAATTT
>SDBV01004524.1_pt1 | contig 19943 bp, 29 predicted proteins | sample 2277081 | NCBI WGS metagenome assembly SDBV01 (sample SAMN10402039, study PRJNA504765) | marine sediment metagenome | isolation source: marine sediment core GS10_PC15, 223 cmbsf | place: Arctic Ocean: Southern Knipovich Ridge | collected 2010 | reverse complement strand
ACATTCACGACAGAGGGCAAGTTTGATACGGACAGTGAAGTGTTTGATTTGTTCCAGCCTGGAGATATTGCGATTGGCACCCTTTGGCTGAATACAACTCTCTATTGGGATTTCCCAAGAGCCCTCAATAATGATTTCGCTCTTACTGTTGATGTTGACACAGAGGAAGTTATTGGTTGGACAAGTGCTTGGGGTGCTGATGGTGTATTCCATTATCCGGGTGAAGCTGGAGCAGCGGCTAGAGTCCTTCCGTAAGACAACATGATTCTCTACTGGAGGGATTTTCAAGATGTCGCTTAATGAACGTGACGTAGAACGGATACACACCCGACTAGACGAAATTGTTTCTGACCTATCAGAGGCCAAAACTGATTTACGTGTTGTTGTTGAAAAATTAGAGACACACGACAGAATCATTATGGGTAACGGAAAGGATTCTGTTGATAGTCGTTTGACAAAACTAGAGACGGTTAGTGGTGGCAGGTCAAAGGGAAGTTGGATAATCTTGGCTGCTATCATAGGAACCGTTTTCAGTTTGATAGTTTCAGGCGTCACTGTCCTTGCTGGTCATTTGATAACAGGGAATTGAACAATGAGTGATATTCTAATAGTACGAAAAGAGGAACATCATTTATGGAGGACTTGCCCGTGTGATTTATGTGCTGCCGAAAGAGATCGAACCACCTATTCTAAACCTACCCTTCCTTCCACTCGGAAAATCCCCGTGGATGCGGCTTATCTTTTTGGCCTCATCCCTTCACGAAATCCCCACGGTTCGGTTGCTAGAGAATTGATGAAAAAGACTGTTTAGAGTTGTTGCTAAGACCTACAATTTATTAAGGGGACATTACCATGTCAGAAAAGATGGCTCGTGCATTGGGTGCGGGGGGTTCTACTATCGTTATGATCGCAGGGAAGGAATGTATGCCTAGACCATTGGGCATTATGGAATTGTCGGAGGTAGAGCGTGACTGCTTGGAACGATTTAAGAGATCGTATCTAAAGACATTCTCAGATAATGCTGACTTGCTGCCTGAGAATGAGGGAATCAAATTGTTAAGGGATAAGATGGAAGAGGTGGCTACATGGGATGTGGGTGATTTGCCAGCCAAGTATGCCCATGATCCGGATAAATTGTCGATAACAAAGGGATTGCGGAAGTGGTTACAAAGTGAGATGTTGGTTGACAAAGATGCCCCTTCTAAGCAATTGAAAAGGGTATGTGCAACTGCATTAGATCGAGAAATGTTGTCCGCTGGGTTGTATGAAAGAAAGACGAAAGAGAAGCCCGCAAAAATGAAGGTGCCCTATGTCAATTGGTGGATTACTGGTTCTTTTGCTGGGATGATTTCATTGGTGTGGACTTGTTTTAAGGGCAATGGTGTTACAAGGGAACAGGTGGCAGATGTGATGGCTAAAGATCCAGCTATGCTTGCTGGGTTATCAAGAGAGATTGAGCATCTATCCGCACCTGATGTAAAAAATGGTTAGGGGCTGCTACTGAAAAGAGTAGTGGCCCGGAACAAGAGTCGATTGGTGGATTGCTATGTGGATTGACACCACATCATATCCGATTGTTAGTGGATGACCCGTGGAATGGTGGGCATGGTCAATCCTTGAAAGATGTAAGACACTTTACTTTAGACCAGGTGCATATGATGTTAGTAGAACGAAAGCATTTGAAAGAACACGATGATGGTGTTAGGACGAAATCTGTTGCTAGTTCGGATGTGGCGGCAAAGGTCGATGCCGATGGGATGGTGGCAGCACGAGCTGAGGATGGCACACAGCTACGTCTGAAGACCGAGGGCAAGTCCTTGGCTAGGAGACTGATGGAAGAGGAACAGCGTAAGAAGGAATGTAAGGGCCATAGGAAACGACGCAAGAGGTGATGGAAGGAGGTATAAGACGGTGGGAATTGAGCTTGCCAAAGCGTTTGTAACGATTAGGGCGGATTCTTCCAGACTTTCCAGTGATTTTAGTAAAGTCCAGAAGAAAACCGGTCAGTTAATGTCTGGCATATCGTCACAAATACGTGGCATGTTAGCTGGACTTGGTGTGATTGGGATTGGTGCGGCTTTTGCAGCAGCCGGTAGAGAAGCGACCACTTTTGAAGATACTATGGTTAAGGTTCGCATCAATGCACGTTTGTTGGGTAAGGAAGGTGAAGCCTCTTTCAAGTTATTAGAGAAAGAGGCTAGACGATTAGGAGCAACAACGAGGTTTACTTCTGTAGAGGCTGCCGATGCTATGAATAAATTAGTGTTGGCTGGTTTGGATGTAGATCAGACTTTGGTTGCTACGGAATCTACTTTGAATTTAGCAGCAGCCGCAGATATTGGATTGGCTGAAGCGGCTGCTGTTGCTACTAAGAATATGAAGATTCAGAATTTAGAAGTACGTGAATTAAGTCGTATTTCAGATACACTAGTTTCTGCCCAATCCAGGGTAAATGCAACTGTAAGTGAATTAAATCAAGCTGTAGTAACTGCCGGTGCCATCGCAAGGAAAACGGGATTAGATTTTGAGGAATTAACAGCCATTTTAGGATTGATGGTAGAAAGATCGAATGATGCAGGTACGTCCGGTACGGCATTAACCATAGCTTTATTTCGTCTTAGTAAACCACCAAAAGAAGCCTCTGATGCATTAAGAGACCTGAATGTAAACGTGGAGGATTTTCGTAAGGCTAGTGGTGAGATTGACATATTACCATTATTAAGTCAATTGAGTAAATTGAAATTAACTGTAGGTCAAGTGGGAGCCATTTTTGGTGCTCGTGGTAAAGAAATCATCAAATTATTTGAGGCAGTAGATAGTGAAGGTCGCGTGGGCATGGATGCTGCTATTGCTTTGGCACAGGCATTAAGGGATGATGTAGGTTTTGCTGCTGAAGCGGCATCCGCCAGAATGAACACATTTCTTGGAATTCTTTTAAAGCTCAAGTCAGCATTATCAGAATTGGCTATTGCGGGTCTGACACCAGTTTTGAAGGCTCTGGAACCACTTGTTGGTGTTTTCACAAAATTGACGGGGGCGATTTCTTTCCTAACAGAGAAGTTTTCTGATTTGAACAAAATGACCGATGGATTTATAGCGAATGCCTTATTAGCTACATTGGGTGTTCTTGCTTTTGTTGAGGCGATTACTTTGATTGGGCCAGCAGTAGCAGGAGCAGTAATAGCAGTAGAATTAGCAACAATAACATCAGGATGGGGTCTTATGATTGTTGCTGTAGGTCTTGCTATAGCGGGTATTATTGTATTTGTAAGGTGGTTAAAGAATACTGAAGTTGTTCAAAGGGCATTAAGTAAAAACACAGACAAATTTAGGATGGTTTGGGAACGGTTGAAACAGGTGTTCGTTGCAGTAGGTGAGGTTATAATAGAGACATTCAACAGGATAATTGCTAAAATTGTAGAAATGACAGATACGGATATTCCAAAGATTGCAGATTCAATTGAACAAGCAACGTCAGATGCCATAGATTTTATAGCTGAGTTTGCATTGGACACTGCGGAATGGTTTTTAGTTATTGCAAATAATTCAGATAAGGCATGGGAAATTGTAAAAGATGGATTCAAAGTGGCTATTTCGTTTATGGGTGATGTTTTATCAAACTTTGTTAAGGCATGGAAAAATGCTTTGGAAAAAATTGGGAAGACCACTGCCTCATTATTTGGAAGTCTTCCCAAATTGATAAAGGGTCTTGCAAAGGGATCTTTGCGGAGAGTGGATGTTGCAGGAGAAATTGAGAAACTTATATCCGAAGGAATGAAAGGTACTCTTGAGACCAAGGGATTATTAGATCCTAGTAAACGTACGAAAGAGCTAATGAGAGATATTATGGAGGGTGCTGTCGGTGATCTTTTGGAAGAGAAAGCGACGTTGGAAAGAGGTAGGGGGAGCTTGTTACCTAAAAGGATCTCTGAAGCAGAAGCAGAGAAACAAGCAGAGAAACAAGGGGAGGTATTTGGACAGGCTGCTGGAAATCAGATAGATGATATCTTAACTTCACTAATAGGTGAGCGATTGGGATTTAGAGAATTCGGTAAGACTATTCAGGATGCCCTGTTAAAGGGAGGTAAAGATGACAAGGATGAAAAGAGAAATAGTCTTTTGGAGCAGGGTATCAAAAAGCAGGATGATATTATTAAGGCTATCAAGGAACAGGAATTGGTACAGGGAGCTTTAATATGAGTACAAACACGGACCCGTCTACTTGGCGATTGAGAACGGCCGGTGGAATTAAATACAAACTGTTTGAGGGTTCCCCTACTGGCATGTTCGATGATGAAGATGCCACCGCCCAAGAGCAGTATATAATAGAGGCACGTAATCTACTTGCCTTCGCGATTGAATCATTCCCCGCACCGGTCTTGTTTGGTAATTTTTATATCAACAAACCGAAACGACCTCTTCCATCATTGGGGACTCTTCATACTAAACGAATATCCTATAAGCCATTTGAAGAGGGAAAACCAACCGATCCGTTCGGTGCTGATCTGCTCGCACCTAGTGGCACGTACACCAACTTCTTATTGGTAACGATTAGTTATGGTACAGGTAAGAATGATGAGACTGTCTTTTTGGAGGTATCATCTAGTGCCACGGGTGAGGTTATTACAATACCTACAACTGGTAACAACTTTGGTTCACCCACTGGCGATCCAGTCCAAGATAGTGTTGTCCCAGTATCACAAATCATACCTGAGACGGAATGGACGGTGCGGTGGTCACAAATTCCTAATGCTTTCTTTAATACGTTACTTGATGTGATGCGTCCTTTGATGGGGCAAGTGAACAGTGCTCCAATGCCATTACTCAGAAATGCCGACGCATCAACTATTTTATTTATGGGATGGTCACACGAAGAACAGTTTACGTGGAAGGAGGGTCTTGTAAATACGCCACCTATTCAAGTAGAAATGCACTTTGTAGAGAAGAATCTTCGTCTCGATGGATTCACTATAGGACATAATCATTTCTATAATCCAAAGTCTGGGGCTTGGGAAGAACTATTTAATGCCAAAGGCGAATTGGTCTACCGCTCGGATAATCTCAATAAAATGTTCCCGCCTTCGGTTGGGTAGTTATTATGGCCCGTGAAACCTTCCCCAGAAAAAAACCCGGTGATAGCTTAGAGGCTTCCCATGTCAATAAGCTATCACGAGTAGCAAGGCGTCTTTCCAATTTCCCGATAGGTTCCCATCAGATAGGCAAGCAAGGTGGAACATTTTCTGGTTCCGGTCCATACCCTCATTGGACGCAAGCCCCCGTTGAGATCACAAATAAGAAGATCGACTCAGACGATTCCGAAAACAGTGGATTATATTTATGCAAGATACGTTATTTTGATGGAGAAGAGTGGCAATTACAAGATCAGGAATATCAATTAGATGCTAATTCCATTAAAGAAAAATACGAAGTAGAGGATATTGTCACAGCCTATTTTTCACGTCAACGTGGGTTGTGGTTACCCATCACCTTTGTCGCCGGGATTCAATCCTTCATAGAAGTAGAAGGGGTCACGACCACAACAATCGAGAAAGAAACGGGTGAAGATAGTTACGAGGTAGAATTCTGGTTAGAGCGTTCCTCTGGAGGACCATTCACTATAGTCGGTGGTCGTACTTTCTTTATCAATGCTTACCATGAATCGGAGGATATTTCTGTAACTGGTGTGGGTTTCATTACATTCTTAGCACAACACAATGAGGTATTCCGATTGGTGGTAAGAGTATCAGAAGTGTTAGAGGATGTTTCCAGTGTGTTGGGAGTAATGAAGTTCACGTCATTAGATAAGGATGGTATAACCACCTCGGATACTTCGGCACCAGATGCAACCGTTGTAGGACGTCTAAGAGCCGTTGCTGAGGTAAATAATAACGATGGGGAATTGCGTTGGCCTAAGTACGAAATTCAGAATACATTGGAAGGTGTTAGGATACAAACACCCAAAGAGGAGACTTGGACGATAGAAGCGGACGTTTTGATTACGGCTGTAATCCAACCATCCTCAGCAAGTTCGGTCAGCACATCCTCGATTAGTACGTCGAGCCAAAGTGATGAGGTTAGCAGTGTTAGCAGTATCAGTACGTCATCCCCATCGTCACAATCAATGTCTTCAATATCCACTAGTTCTAGCAGTGGAAGCAGTACGTCATCTTCATCAACTTCATCAAGTTCTACTTCATCCGATTCCTCATCATCCAGTGATAGCTCAACATCATCATCGTCATCTATATCAACGTCAAGCACTGGAGCATAATCGTTTTTAGTGGAGACCCGTAATGTCGTGTGTGTATCTTCGGAAAAGGGATGGTAAATCTGATCTATGTAATTTGCACGATACAAAAGCAAGGTGCAAAAAATGCGAAGACACTCTTACGTTAGATGATCCAGACCTATCATCCAAATTCAAAGACCCCCTAATTCTTACAGATCAAGACAGAAACAAGATAACCTGTCTTAGAAATCTGTTAGCTGGCCGCCCGTCTTTCCTTGTTTGTGGTGGCCCGTCTGCAAATCAGTTCCCCTTGGAAATGCTAGACAATAGGGGTTGTTGGTCTATCGCTGTCAATAATATGGGCGGACATTCCCGTTTTCGTCCTAATGCCTTTACATGTTCTGACCCTCCCAAAAAATTCCATAATGGGATTTGGCTTGACCCTGGTATAATGAAGATCATCCCCATTCCCAAAACGAAAAGGAACCGTGGCAAACTCCGCGAGAAGCTACCGGACGGCTCGTTCCGGGACTTGCGGGATGAGAAGGGGGAGATTGTATCGTCTTGTGATTGCCCGAACGTATGGGGCTATGGGAGGCGTTCCTGGATGGCCCTGGATGAGACATTCTTTACTGATGTAGATGCAGCCTGGGGAAATCACAATGTGGGAGTGAAGAAGACGGGCCAGCCTAAATGTGTTTGTACGATGCTGCTTGCAATTAGGATTCTTTACTACTTGGGGTCGAGACGAATCTTTCTGGTTGGTGTTGATTTTAATATGGATTCGTCAAGAGACCTACTTGCTAATTATGCTTTCGGTGAAGAGCGGGATGATGGGGCTTGTCGATCAAACAATAGTCATTATGACATAGTTAATAAGCAGTTATGTGAGATGCAAGAAGGAGGGATTTTCAAGAGATTCGGATTAGAGATATTCAATTGCTTTTCTAATTCGGGTTTGAGGGCGTTTCCATACGTTCCTTTTGAGGATGCAGTGGGTTGTGCTACAATGGGGATTCCGAGTGGGCCTTTTGATTTACGTAACTGGTATAAACCTTGAGGTAATAACATGAGTCTGACTTTCGTTAGGGTTTTGTATGGTGATGGTACTGGTTGGCCTAGATCTAAAGACGATCCTCGGGGTGAACACATGCGAGCTAGGAGTGTTCGTTTACTGAATCAGGATATTGATAGATCATTTCAGAATGACATTGGTAATTTCTTTCGAGACAAAACCCATTACGTTACAATGGGAAAATGGGCTACTAACAAATTACGAACATACAAGGTTAAGAACATTCACCAAGTAAATAAACGTCCTTGGTGTCAGCCTGAAGGGTACATACACTTCTGGCATAAGCTCTATTTAGTACGCGAGGCTTTGCGTTTATTTGGTGACGTGGTATGTACTGATTTCGATTGTATGCCTACTGATGGGTTCGATGCTCGTTTTGATGAGGCTATTGACTCTATGGAGGGCAAGGTGTTTCAAGCACCTTTGACTAGGTACCATCGACGTGCCTTTGCGTGGAGAGAATCAAGTGGAGAAGGTTGGAGTAAGGTTAGTAAACACATTGGGTTGTGCGGTAGCTTTATGCTCTTTCGGGATGTTGGAATGGTTAATGGTTTCTTTGAGGATTGGGAAGAGTTGAATAAGTTAGTTCCCAATAATACGATGGCAAGCGATCAGGCAATTACGTACAGCCTGGAAAAGAGACGGGGGATAAGGACTGTTAAAGAAACCTACGACGAATGCGAGCCGGAAGCAATTATCATTCCACGTAGTCCGATACACGATTTGGGAATCACGAAAGATTCTGCTATATTTAGCCATAGGTGAGATCCATGCTACCAACATTTTCAATCCCGCCTATCGGTCCCAAGGCAGGTAAGAAATGGGGCAGTACCCAATTACTGTTTGCCTACAATTCTGTAGAATGCCATCGTATCAAGGTAAAGAAAGGTGGCTATTGTTCAACCCATTCTCACGAACACAAATGGAATCGGTTCGTGGTGATTAGTGGTTCTCTTATTATCAGGTCTTTTATCAATTCAGATGACCCTGATGTGACCATATTACAACCCGGACAGGTAACGGATGTACCGCCTGGAATTCCCCATCGTTTTGAGGCTAATGAGAATTGTGAGGCATTGGAGTTTTATTGGGTGGTGTTAGAGCCGTTGGACATAGACAGGGCTGGAACTGTGGGAGGTATGAAAGGTAAAATATAATGCCAAGTCATGCGGGACAAGGTGGTAAACGTGTTGATTGTAAGAATCTATCAATGTGCAAGCATCATTCACTTTATTATTGTCGTTTGTATTGCGACAATTGGGAATCTTGCGAATTTCTAAGTCATAGATCAAAACTATCGAGGTTACGGAAAAGGGATAATGAACCATCGAACGAATAAACTGATTAAGGTTCTGAACGATTACGGAATCAATCCCAAGTTGGGTGCCGAGGTTGGTGTCCAGTTTGGTAAGAATGCTCATGGAATGTTAAAGACTTTCCCTGATTTGCATTTGCTATTAGTTGATAGTTATGATCCGAATATATTCCAACATGATAACCATACATCGCAAGAGGCTTTATTAAAAGCCGTTTATAATCTATACAAATACAGGGATCGTATTACGTGGTATTTGGCACCCAGCATGACTGCTGTTGTTTGCGTGGGAGATTATTCCCTCGACTATGCTTTCATTGACGCAGGACATGGTTATGAAGACGTCAGACAGGATATACGTGCATGGTCGCCCAAGATACGGCATGGGGGCATACTTGCGGGACACGACTATACGAGACGGTTTAAGGGGGTTGTGAAGGCGGTTAATGAAGCCTTCAGTGGAAAGCACGAACGAAAAGGAGACCTATGGTGGATACAGATAGGACAAAAGTGAAAATCTGGTTATTATGTATTGGTGAATACTCTGATTATACAGTGATCGGGGTATTTGATGATGAACACAAAACAGAAGGAGAACGAATTGCCAAATTGATGGGTGGGGAATTGGAAGAAGACTCCTTTGTATTGAACGATTTCAATTATGATGAGCCACCAAAAGGAATGAAGTATTTTCATTTGGAGATGAAACGTCACGGACAATTATGCTATTGTTTTGAATACTGTGTTTTGAATCACGAAGGGAAAAGGCACGATTCCAACTATGAAGTAGAAATCGGGGGAAAGAATAGATGGAGATTGGAGTTAATGCTTTATGCAAAGGATGAGAAGCACGCAATCAAAATTACTAATGAATTGCGGGCCCAAATCCTAGCAGGTACTAAGCCATTGGAGGGTAAGTTATGATTCCTGATTTTACGATTATTTTAGGCGTGGACAAAAAACACCTAGACCAGTTGAGGCTTACATATCCTACGTGGAAAAAGCATAAACTATCCATGTTGGAACGTCCGATGATTGTGTTCTACGATTGGTCACAAGTCAACCCTGTAGAAGTTCGCAAGGTAGTGGACCGCTCGAATGTGATGACAATTCCCTGGCCTCCCATTGGTGTAGAGTATGAGGGTGGAGATAATAAGTTCACGAACGCAAGACGGTATCGAATGCTATCTGGTTTCGTTCATGTTCCAGCAGAATTAGTAAGAACCCCTTGGTGGCTCAAGATCGACACGGATGCCATAGCTCACGGTATGGATGATTGGATTGATCCTAGTTGGTGGGCTGATGATCCCGTAATAATCTCTCCTGGATGGCCTTACACCAAGCCACCGAATCAGATGGTATTGCTTGACGAATGGGTGGAACGAGAGAAGGAGAAATTGGGAAGGCTTTCGAGGGATACCCCTCCTCTGGATTTGCACCCCAAACCCAGAAGTGATCGATTGCCTCATAAACGTATTGGCACTTGGTGTGCATTTTTCAAGACTTCGTTTACACAATATGCCTCTGCAATAGCCGAGAAGACTTGTGGACTTGGTAAGCTCCCTGTCCCCTCCCAAGATAGTTTTTTGTGGTATCTCGCCAAGCGGCATGGTTTAGGCATTCGTAGAGAAAATATGAAGAAACGGGGATGGGTTTTATTCTCTACGATAGGCAATATCAAACGATCAGCAGCGGAGGCTATGGCAAATGGCTAACAGTGGACAAGACTTCATAAAGGCTATCAAATCTCTACGATGGTCACCTGATATGATTTATCAGGTGGGTGTGGGGAAACATTATCCAGAAGTAAAGGCATTCCAAAAGGAATGGCCAGAGATTCCAATAACTGGTTGCGAACCTCATCCATCTCTTTACAAACGACTAACAGAAAAATACCCCGGGAAAATCTACAACATAGCAATGGGTGAAGTAGATGGCTCGGTCGATCTTTACCATCGTAAGAAACACAAGGATGGTAGTTCTGTATTCCAACGGAAGTACGATCCGAATAGACCATTGGTAAAACATCGTGTTGTATGCAGCACCCTCGATACTTTCTTTTGTGATAAGATTGTTAATGCCCTGTTGTGGCTGGATTGCGAGGGTAGCGAGTTGAGAGTGTTGCGGGGTGGGAAAGAATTTCTAAAGGGTGTTTCAGTTATCAATGTGGAAGTGATTGTTGAGCCGCCTTGTGATGGTTGGTGTTCTGCTTGCGATGTGAATATTGAATTGGTAAGAAATGGGTTTGTGTTGCGTTCAACACATACCCATCGCGATAATCACAATCAGTATGATGCTGTTTACGTTAGGAGTTCATTGTGTTAGAAGGGACTAATAGAGTTACGTTCCAGCTTTCTAATCTGTGCAACTACTCTTCATTGCATAAAGGATTGTGTCCAGTAAGCACTTTCAAGGAAAAGCAGATATTACCTTTGAGAATTATCAAAGGAGTAATTAGGGATTTGGTCAGTATTGAATGGGGTAAAGGTAAGGAGATAGCTTTCCACGATTTCAATGAGCCTATGAATGATCCTCGTCTATTTTGGTTGATTGAATATATCAGGAAGAATATCGTAGGAATATTCCCTGTATTGACAACCAATGGATGGTATCTAAATGAAGATATGGTACATGAGTTGTTTGTGGTTGGTTTAGACTCATTGATTATTTCTACCTATGGAAAAGCTGAGAAGAATAGATTAGCGAATCTGAAAAAACTACCATACAAGATTAGGTTGTACAGGGGTGATTTGACAAGTAATTTATTGAATCCTGGAGATGGTCCCCACAGACATAGGCAGTGTTATGCTCCTTTGAGTGACTTGGTAATAAGGGCTTCCGGTAATGTGGGTTTGTGTTGCCGGGATTATGATGAGACGGTTGTATTTGGGAACCTGTATCAGGATTCTCTGCTAACAATTTTGGAACGAGAATATAATAAGATGGTAGTATTGCAGAATCAGTTAGTCAAACGATCAAGGCTGCTTTCAGTATGTAAAACCTGCCATGGCAGAAGACGAGAAAGTTGGAGAAAATGACCAAACGCAGAGTGATGTATCTGGAAACAGGACCGGCCCACTTCCATAATTTGGTTGTGTCAATGTGGTCATTACGTAAGCATTGCGACGTACCAATACTTCTATACGCTTGGCCTCAATCTTATGAAGTGGCTAAGCAGATAGCAGAGGATAAGAGGTTAGGAATCGAGGAGGTGATTGAGTGGGTTCCCGATTGGATGGGTGGGGGCACTACGGCACAATCGGAATGTAAACAGCAAATCATTCAGACGATAGATGCTGATGTGGTGTTGTATCTTGATGCTGATACGTTGATTGTCGATAGTCCGATAGATTTATTTGCTCAAGCTGAAGTTTACGGATTCTGTGGGGCTCAATTCAATAAATGGGTTTCTACTGGTGGGAAGATTAGTAGGCGGATTAAGAAACTCAGACAGTTTCCAGAGATTGATAAAGGACTAATTGATGAGTTGTTATCAAAACCCTGGCCTGCTACTAACAGTGGCATCTTCGCGTGCAATCCTAAATCCCCGGTAATTCCCAAATGGTATGAATACACGGTAGCGGCAAGGGCTATGTTCATTCCAGATGAGAATTGTCTGTATCTTATGATGCCTTTGTTTATGCCGAATGAGCAAATGAAAGTATTGAGGGGCGGTGCTTGGAATAGTTCGACCCATTATCAAGACCCTGAGTTGGAAGATGAGGATGTTGTTATTTGGCACTTCCACGGAGATAGTAACACACGTCCTAAGAAGTCTCCCAAGGGTGTTGAGTTGTGGTGGCCAGCCTATCAAGAGTGTGTGAAAGAGAACGTAGGAAACATACAATCGTGGAGAGAATCGGTTAGGAACAAACACTTAGATCGGCTGCTAAGAAAGAGATCACTATGAAACGACAAATCGTTTATCTAATGAGCAAGCCTGCACATCTTCCATATTTGGTGGTAAGTCTTGAATCATTACGAAAGCATTGGGATGGGAAAATAAAGGTTTATGCTTGGGCAGAATCCTATGATCTTGTAAAGAGGATTGCTGAAGATGAGCGATTGGGTATCAAAGCAAGCCTATTCGACCCATGCCACAAAGGACGCAATGCTCAATTTGAGTGCAAGCAACGGGTTATGCAATGGACTGATTGTGATGCGGGATTATACCTTGATGCCGATACTATGATTTGGAGCAGTCTCGATTTGTTATTTGAAAGGGCGGAACAGTTTGGGTTTGCCGCCACCCAATACTGTGATCGTTACACTGATTGGCTTATCATACGAAATAGAATCAAGAGATTAAGGACGTTCCCTGAAATAGATAATGAGTTGATAGAGAAGTTACTGACAAACAGATGGCCTACTGTAAATGGTGGTGTGTTCGCGTGTAAACCGTCGTCCCCAGTTCTACCCTTGTGGCACAAATGGACAAAGGCAGCTAGGGAGATTTACATTGCGGATGAGGTTGTTCTGCACACTATGATGGTCAAGTTTGGTTTGTCGATGGAAATGACAGTAGTAATGGAACAGGGCAAATACAATTGTTCTACTATGACTTACCTACATCCTCAAGGGTTGCGGGACGATCATGTACACGTTTGGCATTTCCACGGTGATAAGTGTGTAAAGATAAACGATAAGAGGCCACACGAAGGCCATTGGTCACCTAAAGGTATCGGGTTATGGTGGCCCGCTTTTTGTAGTGCTGTAAATCGAAATGTGGGTAGGATGGGAGAATGGTGGAAAGACGTTGATAATAGGTGCTTGATGAATCTTTACGATAGGATAACGATATGAACAGCAAACGTCTGGATATGTCAGAGCATGATTTCAGATTCAAGCGTAAGTGGTTTAAGAATCGAAACTTACAAACATTTGTCGAATACGTTTATCCTAAGTGGGCAGGTAAACCGATTCTGTATTTGGAGATAGGCGTGTTTGAGGGCATGAGTCTAACTTGGATGTTTCAGCATATTCTGACCCATCCAGAGTCTAGGGCCATTGGGATAGACCCTTGGCTACCAATGCCTCCCAAATGGAATATGGAGCAAATAACAGGGATAAGGGAACACGCCTTGCATAACTTGAGTATGAGGGATCGTCTTGAATTGATTCATGCTAACAGTGTTACGATCCTTGATGTAATGTTAAGGAAAAATGGCTATGCTGGAGTTAGTCGGGGCTCATTAGATTTGTGTATGGTCGATGGTGACCATCACGCTTTGGGCATGTTACATGATGCGAAGATGTGTTTACCGCTGATGAAGAAAGGGGGATGGTTATTGTTTGATGATGTGGAATTGTCAATGCCGAAAAAGGATCAAGTCAAAGAGGGGTTACGGATGTTTGTAGAACAACACGGAGAACAAGTTAAGAGAGTTTTCAAGCATAAGTTTATGGAGGCTTATGAGGTATTGTGATAAAGGCTCGATTCCAAATTGTGTTTACCTATCGTTGCAATCTGAATTGCAAGTGGTGTGATAGGTTTATGGACTCGGTTCCTTGGCCCGATTCTGATATGATAGGTGGTGATCTGACGTTTGGGTTAAATGCTATTCAGAGGAGTGGTATTGAGATTGAGCAGTGTCGGATTGGTGGTGGGGAATCAAAATTACATCTACAATTTACAAGCATGGCTCGATTTGTCTGGACCGAATGGGCTAACGTGGGTGAAATTAGAACATCGGTTTCTACTAATACTTTGATACCAAATGACGAAAGCCTAGAAGTAATCTACCAAGAGGCTGGACCGAAAACGAAAGACAAACATACCCCAGTTATGATTTCCCCTTACGATTTAGGACTCGACCCCGAACAAGGTTTTGTGAGTCCGTGTCGTATGTCCCGCGTATGTGGTAGGCTATTTGATGCCTTTGGTTTTGCTGCCTGTCCTTATGAGGGGCCTATGGGTAGGTTATTTGGTATTGATCCTTATCAAGCTAGACCAGTGATGTTAGGACGTTATGAGTTGTGTCGGCATTGCGTTCATTCATTATCTACAAAAAAGAAGAAAGCGGTTTGGAAAGATGCCTTGGATGGTAAGATAGAATTCCCTACCAAGTCTTATCGAGAAGCATTAGATAGGTTTGCAGAACATCCCACTGTATTCAAACGATTCCAAGAGAGATTATAATGAAACAATGCACGGCTAATGGCGGTTTTCCAAGACGTCACGCGAAGAAAAGAGGGGATGCCTTCAGTGGTAATATAGCACAGATTATCGAAAAGGTAGTACCAAAGGATAAATCAGTTGTCGATTTGGGTGCGGGTGCTTATGGAACGTATGTTCGATGGATGTTGGATAATGGGTGGGAAAGTGTAACGGGTGTTGACGGGTCGTGGGGGGTGGAAAAACTCAGTAAGGGTCTTGTAAAGTTTGGTGATTTGTCGTTATGTCTAACTGTTGGTGATGGTAGAATGATTCCTACCATCCCAGATTGGATTATCAGTTTCGAGGTAGGAGAACACATACCACCTGAACATGCTGCTATATTTATGGATAATTTATCAGTAGCTAAAGAAGGGATTCTAATGAGTTGGGCCTTGCCCGGACAAAAAGGTTTTCACCACGTCAATTGCCAGATGATTGAATGGGTTGCTTGTGAGATGGGCAAGCGTGGTTTCTCGGTCGATGATGTTGCGACGATGGAAGCTAGGACTTTTCGCAGGCATGTATTACGTAAGAGATTATTAGTTCTGAAAAGGGATTGAATCAATGATCCATTATTCAACATTTCAGTTTGCTAGCCCTCCACGCACGGCTACGACGTGGTTTTGCCAGGCTGCTCATATAGCTGGATTAGGTTGGGGTGATAAGGCCCACGCCCACATACCACCCCCAGAAAATTATGGTGGTGTCAATGTCTGTTTGGTAAGACACCCATACGATTGGCTTGTGAGTTACTACTATGCTTTGCTAGGTGGGGCTATTGGTGTGGATTGTGTAGATGTGTTTGTCCCTATGGCGAGGGAGTCTAAAGACCTCAAGCAGTTCGTTAGAAGATACACAATAGAATATCCCGGGGCTATCTGGGATATGCACCGGGCATACCAAGCTTCGATTGTGTACAGGGTGGAAGACTTGCCTTGGAATGTGATCGGATTTTTTGAGTCATTGGGTGTAAAGAAACATCTGTTAAAGAAACTGGAAACGGCCGGGCCTACGAATGTCTGCCAAAACATACCATATGTAGACTTCCCAAAATTGAAGAAACGGGTTTGTGAAGTAGAGAAAGAATTTTGCGAGAGGTATGACTATGACCATTGGAACTAAATATATTGATAGTATGGTTATAATTCCTGCCCGTTTGCAATCAAGACGGTTTCCAAGGAAACCATTACAGATGGCGGGTCATGCATCTTTGTTACAGCATACCTATCACCAAGCTAAGGCATCTAAGGCATCCGTAGTATGTGTTGCCTCTGCCGACGTGGAGATACAGGATCATTGTGGTAGAAGTGGAATAACTTGGTGGCCTACGTCACAAGCTCACATGACGGGCACCCATCGTTGTGCTGAAGTTTTAGAGTTGGTGGATGGGTCAGTTGGGATTGTAGTTAATTGGCAGTGTGATGAACCGCTGGTCTTGCCTGAGTGGGTTGATTTGATAATTAAGAAAATCATCCAGATCGGTGCTGATATTGTAACGTTAGTGGCACCGTTATCGGCTTCAGCAGCAGAGGATAAGAACGTTGCAAAGGTTGTTGTGTCCGGAGATAGGTGTATGTGGTTTAGTCGATTGCCTTTGTACGATAGTAAAGCTCATATAGGGATATATGCTTTTCGGTCTGAGATTCTTAGGAAGCTTGGGAAGATGCAACGAACGAATCTGAGTAGGGGAGAATCGCTTGAGCAGTTAGCTTGGTTGGAAGCGGGATATAAAATCAGTTATATTGAGGTAGATCATTTACCATTAGCTATTAACACTCCACATGATTGGAAACGGTTTGCAGATAAGTTCGATCAACAGGAAATAAATAGATTGTGAAGACCTTAACAATCGTAGTTCACTGCTGGCATTACGGGCACATGCTGGCCTATCAGTTGTCGTCATTGGTAAAACACCCACCTAAAAAGATTCAAGTGGGTATACTGGTTCTTACTGAGAAAAGAGACACTGAGACAAAAAATCTAGTGGATGGTTTCGGTAAGATGTTTTCTGTTGATGTTAGTTGTTTAGTAACTCATGCTCCTGAGTTTTTTAATCGTGGTCTTGGTAGGAATTGGGTGGCAAAACGATTACAGCGTGACATAATTTGGTTTGCTGATGCTGATTACTGCTTTGGAAAAGGTTGTCTTGATTCATTAACAGATATTGAATTAAAGGATGATTGGTTATATCATCCTAAACAAATCCAGCAAACGAAACATGGTAGTGGTCCAAAATATGATATACCACTAATATATTATGGAACTCGTCCCATAGACCCGTCAGACTTTAGAACCAAAATAATCAAACGTGCTATAGGTGGAATCCAAATCGTTACGGGCAACACGGTACGCAGCAGAGGATACCACATGTATGATTACAATACACGAAAGAAAGCAACGGAGTGGGTACGTGGCCGGCATGAGGACGTAAGATACAGACGGCAATTCCATAAGTTAAGACAAATCCAATCTATTGATATGCCCAATTTATTTAGGATACACAAGGACCGATGAGACAAAAGAGACTCGATATATTCGTACATTGTTGGCAATTTTCTAAGACGTTAACGTACCTATTATCATCGTTGATATTGTATCCACCCAAAAATCTAAGGGTGAAAGTAATAGTGGCTTGTACGGAATCGGACCAACCTACGTTGGATGTAATTCATTACTTTAGATGGCAGCATAGAGTGTGGGTGTTGCCCTATCTGATGACTAAATCCAGGTTATTCAATCGTACTATTGGCAGGAATGGCCTAGCGAAAAACACAAGGGCCAATCTCGTTTGGTTTACTGACGCAGATTACTTTTTCGGTGAGGGATGTTTAGATTCATTGGGTGAAAAGATCGAACACTTCAAGCCAAACAATGTGTATTTTCCACATCACATCTTACAGAATAGAACGAAAGAGCAGGGGGATGACTATGTTCGTAAGGTATCTGGTTTAGGAATATATAATATAGAAACCTCTGATTTTGTTGCTAAACCTATGAAAAGAGCCATTGGTGGAATCCAAATCGTAACGGGCAATACAGCAAGGAAACATGGTTATTGTGAAGCTAGACCAGAATTCTTACGCCCCGTACGTCCGCGGAAATGGAATACCTTGATGTTTCGTGCTGATGTATGGTATAGAGCTTTAGTCATAGGGAAGTTGTATGCTAGAGGGTATCACATTAAACTTCCCAGTGTTTACCGTATCAGACAATCAATTTCTGGAGTAGTGGACACATTAGAATGAAACGAATCGAAATAGTCACTCATGTTTATGCTAAAGTCTTACCTCATTATGCCCAAGCATTGACCTATCAACTCAGCTCTCTAAATCTCTACAGATCGAAAGCAGAAGTCTCGATCACAATCTGTCTTGATATGACTGATGCAAAAACTGTGGAAGTCTTATTATGGTTTGGTTTACAGTGCTCTTTTCCGATCAAGATAAGAAACTTTCCCATCGAACGATTAGGACGTAGGGCGATTGGTAGGAATGTAGTAGCGAAAGAAACTGAGGCCGATATAATTTGGTTCACAGATGTTGATTACTTATTTAGAGATGGCTGTTTAGACGCTGTAGCCGATTTCGTTTGGCCTGAGAAATCCGCTTTGGCTTTTCCCCATTTTGTTCAGATGAGCCACGACCATGAATTAGGGGATTCAATTTTATCCGAAGCATCGTATCCCCAGCTTGTCGATATAGATCCCAAAGACTTCTATTCCCATGAGGTTACACAACCTCCGGGTGGTTGTTTTATCATCAAGGGGGATTTCGCGAGAGAACACGGTTACCTACCTGGCCATAAGAAATACCAATCGCCGACAGACGGAGTTTTCCTATCGTGCAAATGCGATGTGCCTTACCGATCCTATTGCAAGCGGAATGGGGATGGTGCAAAGGTAATTGAGATCCCAAACGTATTTAGAATTAGACATACGAAAACGGCCCATAAACATGGAGCACAGATGTAATGTTGGGATGGTTTAAGAGATTGTTAAAACGTTGGTTGTTGGTGGACGATAAGCCGTCGATGGTTTTGGAAGTGGTGCTTGGTGATGAGATTCAGAAAGTTGTGGTAAGTAAAGTTGTAGGTAGTCGAATCCTTTGCACGATTCCTGGCAAGGGTAAATCTGCTTGTCGTCTGATTGGAATAGGACAAGCTGTGGATAAGAAGCATTTTCAGGATTTATTGAGGATGTTAGGCGGTACTGAGTGGTATTGGCCTGATGGTTCTGTGGCCGATCTCTAACGCTTGCTGTAGCGTGAACACCCTCGCTTGGGTATCCTGTTTCTACATTACAGGGGTAGAAAGTGGGCCGATTCTGTCTCTTCTGGAAAAGTTTTTTGAGGCCGCAAACCCCGTAAAACACGGCATTTACGGCATTTTAACACTCTTTCCGGGCTCAGAGGGAAAAACTTTCTGGATTCATCATTGACAGCTTGCCGAAAATGTGGTATACTTAGATATAGACGAGAGGGAAACAGGAAACACGAAACAAAGGAGACACGAAAATGAAACTGGAACGAACAGAACACTACTTGGGATCGGAATACAAAGCATACGACATTTTCCACGATGGTATTTTGGTTGGTCATGTTGAACAATATGGCGGATACTTAGACAAAAAAAGTAGTGGCAGCCGAATCGTGGCATCCCGCAAATCAAAGAAATTGTGGAACGCCCGCCGGACCGGTGAGGATGAGGATACTCATTACGGTTTTGCCACCCGCCAGTCCGCCATCGAGGCAATCACTTGGAACATCAAATAACTCCTTTTTCTTAGGAGACGAGACAATGACAACACCACAAGGAGACGATCCCAATCTGTTTGCTAGTGTTTTCGGGTGTAGCTTACGTCCATACTGGGATATGATGGCGGGTTTCGACGTCATACGATTCGACGTCGAAATAGCTAAACCTAGAGATGGTGAGAGTTGTGCTATGGCAGTTCGGCGGCAGTACGGACAAGAGGCAGTTGATTTAATCCGCTCATTGATTGGGTGAGTTCGTAGTTTTAGCAGGATTATTTTCTGACTGTAAGTCCTTTGATTTACAGGGTTTACGGCATTTTAGCCCTCTTTCCGGGCTCAGAGGGAGAAACTTTCTGGATTCATCATTGACAGACTTCCGATGATTTGGTATATTAGAATATAGACGAGAGGGAAAC
>SDBV01004523.1_pt1 | contig 19947 bp, 14 predicted proteins | sample 2277081 | NCBI WGS metagenome assembly SDBV01 (sample SAMN10402039, study PRJNA504765) | marine sediment metagenome | isolation source: marine sediment core GS10_PC15, 223 cmbsf | place: Arctic Ocean: Southern Knipovich Ridge | collected 2010 | reverse complement strand
CTGCTCTGTTCCCGGAAGTTGCGCAGCAGCGCAAAATCGTTGCGGATCACCGCCAGAAAGACCTCGGCGCACAGGTCGTCGCGATCCTCGGGGATCAGTCGCACACTCCGAGCCCGGGCCGTGTGCGAGACCACGTGAACCACCAGTCCCATGAAACGGTCGACGAAGTCTTCCCAAGCCCTCGGTTTACGCTGCAAGCAGCGCTGCAACAGGTTGCGGTCGATTTCAGAAAGTGCCACGCCGAGCATCCCCTCATAACGGGCCCATGCCTTGGGAGCGAACTGCACAGACCGCGCCACCGGCCCAAACGACAATTCCGCACCCTTATCGATTGTAAACGGAATGGCGGAAAGAAGCAAGTCGGACGTGCGGGGCAGTCCCTAACCGGGGGGCACACGGGTTGACTCCGCTGTGGGGACCGATTACGATTCTCGCAAATCGGATAGGCACAAATCGAAGAAAATGGGGTGATATACTTCCACCGGACCTCCGATCTTGCGTCGTTTGCCTCGTGTGCCACCGAGCGAAAAAGGCGGTGCGGATGACCCACGTCATTTGCCAGCCGTGCAACGACTGCAAGCACACCGATTGCGTCGAGGTGTGTCCGGTGCCGTCGGGCTGCTTCCACGAAGACGCCACGCGACTCTACATCCATCCGGAAAAGTGCATCGACTGCGAGGCGTGTGTTCCCCACTGTCCGGTGGACGCCATTTACCTTGATGAGAACGTGCCCGACCGGTGGCAGAGCGACATCGCGCTGAACGCCCAAAGGGCTCCCCAACTGCCCGTGATTCGCCATCAGAAGGAGCCGTTGGGGAAATCGTCCGGCGGACTCTAAATCCCCGGCCCCCTGCCCCCTCGCACGCCGTTGAGCCAGGTTTTCCAGCTTGCGTACTTGGGGTTGTTCAGTTTCAGCAACAGGATCGGGTTTCGCTTGGGTTTGACGGGAGCCCGAACCAGTTTCATCTTGGCTTCCTTCGGCGTGCGGCCGCCTTTCTGGAGGTTGCACTTCAAACAGGCACACACCATGTTTTCCCAAGTGGCCATGCCGCCGCGGCTGCGGGGCTTCACGTGATCGAGGCTCAACTGGTGGTTGGGGAAATGTCGGCCGCAATACTGGCAGAGGTTTCCGTCGCGGGCGAGCACGCTGCGGCGATTCAGGTGCAGTTGCTGCCTGGGCACACGATCGAACGACAGCAGACGAATCACCCGGGGAACCTGGATCTCGAAATTCACGGCTCGAATCCAGTCTTCGTGCGGTTGCTTCAACTCGGCGCGCAACTCGCTGACCACGCGCCACGAATGGAAATCGTGGTTGGCGAAGGTCCCTTCTTCCAAGTGGATCACTTCGGCCAGATCGCGGAACAGGAGTCCGAACGCGCGGCGCACACCGACCACGTGGACGGCCATGTAGAGGCGGTTGAGCACCAGCACGCTGGCCTGCAAGGGCGTGACGGATGGCAACGATTCGGCAGCGGTCTCGTTGGCGGTGTGCCGCGCGCGGTGATGGCTTCGGCGAGGACTGCGCGCCCTGGCACTCCGCTGCTGTTTGGCCGTACGAACTACCGCCATTTCCAGACCCTCCGCTGAGCCCACGCACGACACGCGCCGAAGCTGGAAAGCCCACGTTTGCAGGTGGCTGCCCACAACCAATCATTATAACCGCTCGTGGGGCCCGCAGCCAGACCCGCCGCATCGCGGCCGAAAACACCCCGGGGGGTGGTGTGCCATCCCTGGCATTCTAGCCGCCGGCGTGCCAAGGCCCCCCGTGCCAAGGCATTTCGTGGCGGGATTTCGGCCGAAACCAAGAAAATCGCCCAGGACATCTTGCCATCTTCCCTGAATAATCATTAGGATGGAATTATTGGTGTTGTTTTGACCATTCGACCGTCGGCAATCGTCGGCACAATACGGGAGCGGGCGAATGATTCGATACTCGTGCGATCTGTGTAAGCGGGATCTCGACCCGGAGGAAGACCTGCGATACGTCGTCAAGGTGGAGGTCTATGCGGCGTTCGAGCCGGCCATGGCCGATGAAGACGACGACCGCGATCACCTGCAAGAGATCCAGGACATCCTCGAACGTCTGCAAGACGCCGAGAGCGACCAGGTCGGCGACGACGTGTATCAGCAGATGCGATTTGACCTTTGTCCGGAGTGTCGAAAGAAGTTCGGCCGCAACCCGCTGGGGCGTGAAACTGTCAACGTGTTTGGCTTCAGCCAGAACTGAGTCAATCCTCGGCCGCCCGTACGCTTTGGGGCCATGTCTCGACGCAGATACCGAATTCCGCTGCGACGGCTTTCGCGCAGTCGACGTCCCAGGCTTCTCTTCATCGTCGTACTGGTGCTGCTGCTGGCAACGCGCTGGCTGTTCCCGGAAACCGGGCCGCCGGCGCCCGAATCGCTTCAAGCCGGGATCTATCGGGTCGAAAGGATCGTCGACGGCGACACGCTGGTGATCGTCGATTGCGGCAAGGTGCGGCTGATCGGGGCCAATACACCGGAGACCGTCGACCCCAATCGCCCCGTGGAACCTTGGGGACCGGAGGCCACGGTCTTCACCCGGCAGTTCGTCGCCGGCGGCGAGGTCCGGCTGGAGTTCGACGGCCCGCGGACGGATAAATTCAGGCGGATTCTCGCTCACGTCTGGGTGGGCGACCGGATGCTGGCCGAGGAATTGATTTGGCAAGCTGGCCACGGCAGAAACTCAATATCGTTACGATCCGGCGATCAAAGCCCGCTTGGGCGAGGCCGAAGCCGAAGCCCGCGCCGCCGGCCGAGGAATCTGGTCGCCGTAGTGGGAGTTGAAGAAGGGGGTGGCCCCTTTTTCAGTCCCCCCGGCAACTTGCGGGATGGGCGGCCAGTTGCTAAAATGCCGAGTTTACTCGCGGTCTATCAAACTCGATCGACCACAACGTTCGTTGGGAGTTCAACCTCACCGCAACCATTGGAACCGAAAACGTGAGCAGCAACGACATTCTCAAGGTGGCCGTCATCGGCGGCGACGGGACCGGGCCGGAAGTGGCGGCCGAAGGCGTCAAGGTGTTTCGTGCGGTCGCCGATCTTCAGGGCATTGGGCACGAAATGCAGGAGTTCGACTTCGGCGGCGACCGCTATCTCAAGACCGGCGAGATCCTGCCCCGCGGCGCCACCGAGGAACTGGCCCAATTCGACGCTATTCTCTTGGGGGCCGTCGGCCATCCCGACGTGGCGCCCGGCATCCTCGAAAAGGGATTGTTGTTGTATCTGCGGTTTCACTTCGACCAGTACATCAACCTCCGGCCGGTGAAGTTGTATCCCGGGGTGGAAACCCCACTGGCCGGCAAGGGACCCGACGACATCGACTTCGTGGTGATCCGGGAGAACACCGAGGATCTCTACGCCGGCATAGGCGGCTTCCTGAAGAAGCACACGCCGGACGAAGTCGCCATGCAAACGGCCATCTACACGCGCAAGGGCTGCGAGCGCTGTATCCGCTGGGCCTTCGACTACACGCGAAAACGGAACCGCAAGAAGCAACTCACGCTGGTCGCCAAAACCAACGTGCTCACCTACGGCCACGACCTCGTGTGGCGGACGTTCCAGGACGTGGCCAAGGAGTACCCGGACATCAAGCCCGACTACAACCACGTCGACGCCTGTTGCATGTGGATGGTCAAGAATCCGGAGTATTACGACGTGATCGTGACCACCAACATGTTCGGCGACATCATCACCGACCTGGGCGGGATCATCCAGGGCGGCATGGGCGTGGCCGCCGGCGGCAACATCAATCCCGAGCCCGGCGGGACCAGCATGTTCGAGCCGATGGGCGGAAGCGCGCCGAAATACACCGGCCAAGGCGTGATCAACCCCATCGCCACCATCGCCGCGGTGGCCATGATGCTCGAGCAAGCCGGACACGAAAAGGCGGCCGGCCGGGTCACGGCAGCGATCCAACTGGTGACCGGCACCAAGATGAAAAGCCAATCGGCCGGCAAGATGGGATACTCGACGTCGGAGGTCGGCGATTTGGTGTGCGAGGCGCTGTAGCCGTCAGTCACACTCCGAAGCTGGGAAACACTTGGCCATGATCTCGCTGATCGAAGCGCTGAACTATCGGTGTCTGCGCTATATCCGGCAGCCACTGGAGCCCTTTCACGTCCTGGTTGGCCCCAACGGAAGCGGCAAGACTACGTTTCTGGACGTGGTGGCATTCCTTAGCCGGTTCGTTTCGGACGGGCTGGACGCAGCCGTCACCGAGCGAACCGCCAACTTCTTCGACCTGCTGTGGCAACATGAAGGTAATCGATTCGAGCTGGCGATCGAGGCGAGGATTCCCGAAGACCGCCGGAAGCTCTTGGCCGACCAGAAGTATGACACGATCCGCTACGAGTTGGCACTGGCAATCGATCGGGATCGTTCGGAGATCTTCATCGCCGCGGAGAAAGGCTGTCTCAAGGTCCCACATCGACCCCGCCCGAGGCAAAGATCACTCTTTCCAGAATTCTCCGGCCCCCCTCCGAAGACCATCGTTACGCCGCTCAAGGCGAAAGAGACACGGACTCTGTTCAACAAGATGCCTGGCGGCAATGACAATTACCATGCCGATGCCCATGGCAAGGAGGGACGTTGGGCGCCGTCGTACAAACTGGGCCGCCGGAAATCGACGCTGGGCAATCTCCCTGAGGACGAATCCAACTTCCCGGTGAGTACCTGGTTGAAACAGTTGCTCAGCGAAGGCGTCGAGCAGTTCATTCTCAACAGCCTCGCGATACGCAAGGCGAGTCCGCCGGGACAGGGCGCCGGGTTCAGGCCCGACGGGTCCAACCTTCCTTGGGTCGTCGCCGAATTGCAAAAAAAAGACCCCGAGCGTCTGCGCGAGTGGGTCGAGCATCTGAGCACCGCCCTGCCCGATCTTCGGGCGATCCGTACGGTGCAACGCGAAGACGACCGGCATTGCTACTTGAAGCTTGTGTACTCAGGCGGACTGGAGATTCCCTCGTGGATGGCGTCGGACGGCACGTTGAGACTCCTGGCCCTCACCCTGCCGGCGTATCTGCGTGATCTGCAGAGTGTGTATTTGATCGAAGAGCCGGAGAACGGTATCCACCCTTTGGCCGTGGACACCTTGTATCAGTCGCTATCCTCCGTGTATGACGCCCAAATCCTCATGGCGAGCCATTCGCCGGTGATTCTCAGCGCCGCCAGCCCCGAAGCAGTGCTGTGCTTCGCCAAGACGCCGGAAGGTGCCACGGACATCGTCCGCGGCGATCGACACCCGCGGCTGACCGACTGGCACGGCGAAGTGGATCTGGGCAGCCTGTTCGCGTCGGGAGTTCTCGGGTGAACGAATCTGTGGCGGCAAGTGACTTAATCGTGGTCACGGCGGATCTCGACGCGGCCAGTGCGATCCGTGCGTTGTTACAGCGCCACCAGGCGCTGTCGATCCGTAAGGTCACGGCACAAGTCGATCGCTACGTAGGCCGCGACTCGGGATGCTATCTCCGCGCCCACGAGTACCTGCGGCCTTTCTTGAGCCAGTTCGACTACGCCCTGGTCGTTTTCGACCGCCATGGCTGTGGCAACGAGGGACAATCTCGCCTCGCACTGGAAGAGGACGTCGAGGAGCGACTGCGTCGCAACGGATGGGCGGACCGCTGCGCGGCCATCGTGCTCGATCCCGAATTGGAGGTATGGGTGTGGAGCGATTCGCCTGAAGTCGATCGGATGCTGGGATGGGCCGGCAAGCAGCCCGACTTGCGCACGTGGCTACGCAAACGGGGTCTCTGGCCAGACGATGCTTCCAAGCCGAGCGACCCGAAACGAGCAGTCGTGAGTGCACTACGACACGCGAGAAAACCCCGATCGGCAGCGGTGTATCGTCAACTCGCCGAGTCTGTTGGCGCTGGGCGATGTACGGATCCGGCGTTTGACAAACTCCGAACGACGTTCCAAGCGTGGTTTCCCGGAGAATCCTAGTCACTATTTTAGGAATGCGGTTCCGTGCACATCATGCAGAGCCCGCCCGGCGCGCATACCGTGATCGACGGTCGCCGTTATCTCTACTTCGCCGGAACCGGTTACCTGGGATTGCAGGGCCACCCCGACGTGATCCGCGCCGCCTGCGATGCGACCGAGAAATACGGCATCGGCAGCGCGAATTCCCGGACCGCCTTCGGCAACACGCCGCCGGTGCTCGAGGTCGAACGCCGCGCGGCCGAATTCTTCGGGCTCGACGACGCCTTCTACTTCATGTCCGGATACGTCGGCAACCATATTCTGATCCTGGCGCTGGCCGACACGTTCGACGCCGTGTTCGTCGACGAACTGTCTCACTACTGTGTTCTCGAAGCGGCCCAACTGAGCGGCAAACCGGTGTTTCGCTTTCGGCACCGCGACCCGGAAGACCTTCGGGCCAAACTCCAAGCCAGCCTCGAGCCGGCCCAGCGCCCCATGGTGATCACCGACGGCGTCTTCGCCGCCCGGGGAAGCATCGCGCCGCTGGCGGAATATCGGGCCGTCTTGTGCGGCTACCCCGGCGCGCTGATCTGCATCGACGACGCCCACGCTCTGGGTGTGCTGGGGCCGAACGGAGCCGGCACACTGGAACACTTCGGACTGTTCGACGGATCCGTGAACACCGGCGAGGAGCCGGAGCAAGGCCCCGGGCTCTTCTTTTGCGCCACGCTGAGCAAGGCCGTGGGCGGGTACGGCGGGATTATCCCCGGCACGCAATCCTTCATCGGGCGGCTGAAGGCCGCGACGCACTACTACGCCGGCGCCAGCCCCCCGCCGGTGCCGGCCGCCGCCGCGACGGCCCGGGCTCTGGAGTTGATCGGCAACCAGCCGCAGATGCGGAAGCAGCTTGGCAATAACGTCGACGCGCTGAAGGGCGGCCTGCTCCGCATCGGCCTGGAGGCCGACGACACGCCGGTGCCGATCGTCTGCCTGACGATCGGCGACGCCGCCAACATGCAGCGGATCCAGCGTGAACTGATGCAGCGAGGCATCGCCGTGGCCTACATGGCCGCCTACTCGGGCCTCGGCCCGGACGGGGCGCTGCGGCTGGCGGTTTTCGCAACACATACCAAGAAAATGATCGAACAACTGCTCGACGGGTTGCAGAACTTGCTGTAAAACATGATTCTGTGATCTGTCCGCGCACATCAAATCAATCCGTGGCCGCGGCTGAATCCGTGGGGAACGCTATGACTTATTCAAGGACCCGCCGGCTGGCGCTGCTGCTGGTGGTTATCATCCCCGGCGCTGCCTTGGCGGCGGACCAGACCGAGGCGGCGAAGCAGGCCGAGGTAATCGATTACCGCGACGCCATCGCCCGGCTGGAACAAGTCGTCCATTCGGAGTTGAAACGGGGAATACTCGGCGGCGTGGCGATCGCCCTGGTCGACGACCAGCGGCTGGTGATGGCCGAGGGCTTCGGATGGGCCGACAAACGCCGCAAAGTTCCTGCCACCGCCAAGAGCGTTTACCGGGCAGGTTCGATCTCCAAGCTGTTTACCGCCGTGGCCGCCATGCAACTGGCCGAACGGGGCAAGCTCGACCTCGACCGGCCGGTTTCCGATTACGATCCGCAGTTTCGCATCGTGGTGCCGTTTGGCGACGCCAAACCGATCACGCTGCGGCAGCTTATGTGCCATCGTTCGGGCATGGTCCGCGAGTCGCCGGTCGGCGGGTATTTCGACCCCCGCCAGCCGAGCATCGCGGCCACCGTGGCCAGCATCGCCCCCTGCGTGCTGGTGCATCCTCCCAACACGCAGACGAAGTATTCCAACGTCGGCCCTACGGTAACCGGCCGCGTGGTCGAGCTGGTTGCCAAGATGCCGTTTGTCGAGTACCAGCGGAAGCACGTCCTCGGGCCGATGGGAATGAAGGGCTCCTCGTTTCTCCTGACCGGCGCGATGCACAACCGGTTTGCCCCGGGTTACATGCGGGTGGCCGACGGTGAGGGCGGTTTCTGCGAGATCGAGGCGCCCCGCTTCGAGTTGGGAACCCTTCCCGCCGGCAACCTCTACACCACCGCCGAGGACCTTGCCCGATTCTTGATGTTCCTGCTGGCCGAGGGACGCGCCGGTGGCCAGCAGATCGTCAAGCCCGAAACGCTCGCGGAAATGTTCACGGTGCAGTTGACCGACGAAAAGGACGGCTTCGGCTTGGGCTTCCACGTGGGGGAGTTCCGCGACCGCAAGATGGTCAGCCACACGGGCGCCGTCTATGGACACACGGCCTCCGCGGCGGCGCTGCCGCAACAGAAGATCGGCGTGGTGGTGCTGGCCAATGAAGACATCGCCATGGGCCCGGTCCGCAAGCTGGCCGATGCGGCCATGGAGTTGATGATCGAAGCGAAACTCGGCGAAGAACCTCGGCCGCCGCAGAAGCCGATTGCCGTCGAGCCGGCCGAACTGGCGGAATTCGCCGGGGATTACGAATCGGAAAGCTACTGGGCACGAATCGAAACCGGCGACGACGGCCCTTCGGCCAACGTTTCCGGACAGCGGCTCCGGCTGACCCCCGTCGGACCGGACAAGTTGCGGGGTGACGGCAGATTCGCCCATCGGGCCACGTTCGACTTCCGCCGCGACGATGCGGGCAACGTGAGCGGTTTCACCGCCTTGAGACAGACGTTTGTAAGGGTCGACCCGCACGCGGTCGCCGAGATCCCCCACGCCTGGAAAGAGTTCCTCGGCAGCTACGGCCCGGAGTTCATTCCGTTGGTGATCTCGATCAAACACGGCCACCTCTACGCCATGACCGAGAACATGGTCGACTATCGGCTGACGGCGCTGAACCGCACGGTTTTCAAGATGCCCGCGGGGATGTACGTCGACGAGCAACTCGTCTTCCAGACCGGGCCCGACGGCAAGGTCCACAGCGTGATTCTGGCCAACATGACCCTTCCCCGCCGGCCGTGACCTGATAATGCAAGGCACCCCAGATCGGCTGGCCCTCTGGTTCGACTGCTGGCAGCGCCAGCCGACGCTGATTGCGCCGGACGACACCTGGTGCCTGTGGGGGATTATCCTGGCGGGCACGGCGGGTGCGATCTGGCTCGAGCAGACCTACCGATGGGCGTCGAAGGCCAGCGGACCGGTGTTGGCGCTTCTCGGCGCGATGCTGTTGTCGAACTTCAAAACCATGCCCACCGAGGCCCCCACCTATGAGGTCATCAGCGAATACCTCGTGCCGGTTGCGATTCCGTTGTTGCTGCTTCGGGCCAACGTGCTGCGGATCGTGCGTGAAACCGGTTGGATGCTGGTAGCGTTTCACGTCAGTTGCCTCGGCACGCTTCTCGGTACCCTGCTGGCGGCGTGGATCTTTTCCACGGCGATCGACCAGGTGCCCGAGATCGCGGGGATCATGACCGGCAGCTACAGCGGCGGAGCGGTGAACTTTTTTGCCTGCAAGGAGTCGTTCCAGGTCGGCAGCAACCTGACCAATCCGTTGCTGGTGGCGGACAACTTCATCATGGCCGGGATGTTCGCCGTGTTGCTGTTGATCTCCGGCAGCAGGTTTTTCCTCAACCGCTACGCCCACCCGCACTCGGCCGAGGCCGACGGCGACGCGGGACAGTCGGCAGCGGCCACGTATTGGAGCCGCAAGGAAGTAGGACTGCTGGACATCGCCACGGCCTTGGCGATTGCCCTGGCGATAGCCGCGGTCTCCAGCAAGTTGTCGGCGATGATCCTGTCGTTTTCCCCGTGGAAGCTCGCCGGGGAGGTTCTCGGCAACAAGTATCTGCTGATCACGTTCTTCTCCGTGGCGGTGGCCACAATCTTTCACCGCCGGCTCCAGCGGCTGGGCGGCTCCGACGAGTTGGGGGCCTACCTGCTGTACATTTTCTTCTTCGCGATCGGGTTGCCGGCCGATCTGGTGACGGTGGTGGTCAACGTGCCTTTGATGTTCCTGTTCTGCCTGGTGATCGCCGTGGTGAACCTGGTCGTCACGCTGGGGGTGGGCCGATGGCTGCGGCTGGACTTGGAAGAGCTGCTGCTGTGTGTCAACGCCACCCTGGGCGGCGCTCCCTCGGCGGCCGCCATGGCGATCGCCAAGGGCTGGCCCAAGCTGGTGCTGCCAGCCCTGCTGGTGGGCATCTGGGGATACGTGATCGGCACGTTTCTCGGCGTGCTGGTGGGAAAAACACTCGTGTACTGGTCGCAATAAGCCGTCCGATTCGCACCACATGGTTGACACGACCCGGTTGACAACGCCCGGTTGATCGCGAAACTAAACGGGGTGGCGTGATTCCGGGAGGAAAACCGTTTGGACGCCGCGGCTAGACGCGCGAACATCAGCAAATAGGGATTACACCGATGAAGGGCACGATTTTTGACCTCTGCGGCCGGGTGGCCCTGATCACCGGCGGCAGCCGAGGAATCGGCAAAGCGATCGCCCGGCTGTTTGCCGAGGCCGGCGCCGACGTGATGATTTGCAGCCGCAAGGAGGAGGAACTCGAGGCGGCAGCGGCCGAGATAGCCGAGGGAACCGGCGTCCGCGTCGAGTACCTCGCTACCGACATGACCCGGCGCGAGGCCGTCCGGCAACTGGCCAATGCGGCGGTGCAGCGACTGGGCAAGGTCGACGTGCTGGTCAACAACGCCGGCTTCAACGTCCCCCAGGCGATCGACGAAATCGACGACGAAACCTGGGACCGCCTGGTCGAATTGAACCTCACAAGCTGCATGGCCTTGACCCGCTACCTGGTGCCGGGGATGAAAGAGCGGCGCTGGGGGCGGGTGATCCAGATGTCGTCGATCATGGGCCTGGCCAGCACGGCGGGAAGGAACGTCTACTCGGCGACCAAGGCGGCCCTGATCGGGATGGCCCGGGCCAGCTCGCTCGACCTGGGACCGTTTGGGATCACCGTCAACTGCCTCGCCCCGGGCCCCATCGCCACGGAAATGCCGATGTCGATCCTCAACGACCAGCAGAAGAGCAGCTTCGCCGATCGAACCGCCCTGGGACGTTGGGGCCGTCCGGAGGAGGTGGCCGGCCCTGCCCTGCTGTTGGCCAGCGAGGCCGGCAGCTATATCACCGGCGCCGTGCTGGTCGTCGACGGCGGCGTGATGAACAAGATGTTTTAGTTGTCGTATGGAAACTACTTCCGTATAGTAGCCATCTCGCTCCGCGAGATGTAGCCCGAAACAGTCTGGATATTCGATGGCTACTGTACGCGCCGAATTCGGGAAGTAATGCCCATACGAGTCCTTAGATGAGCCGTTTGGCAATGAGTGATCCGTCGCGACTATCCACTGGTGTAGAGGGGTTGGACGAACGGCTCGGCGGCGGACTGCTGCCGGGGACGCTCGCGGTGGTGGTCGGCTCGACGGGAATCGGCAAGACGCAACTCGGCTTGCAGTTCGCCCACGCCGGCCGCGGGCAGGAGGGCCGGCCCGGCATCGTCTTCGACATGAGCGCCCGCGGCGACAGCCAAAACCATGCCGACTACGCCCGGCGGATGTTCGGTTGGCAGTTGACCCCCGTCGAGCCGGAAACGTACGTCGAACCGGAAGGGTTTTTCCGACCCGAGCGATCCTTAGGCGATTACCTGCACGTGTTCGACCGAACGGGCCGCCGCGTCACCCGTCGCGACCTGGACTTCGACGGCTGGCACGACTGGCAGGCCGAGGTGAGCCGGCGGCTGGCGGCCTCGATCGCGTTCTTCTACGGAAACTTTGTCCGCGGCACGCGCCGGGCGGTCGTCGACGGGATCGAGCCGGCCAGCCGCCCCAGCGAATCGATCCAACTGGAGCTGTTCGAGTACGTCTATCACCAGATCCTCCGCAAGGAGCCCCAGTGGGTCGCCCGGGACCTGTTCAGGCAGCATTACCGCCGATGTGCCGAAGCCGCCGCCGCCCACGTCTACGATCCCGGCCGCATCGGGTGCATGGTGTTGAGCACGTCGCACGAGACCACCTTGGACGGGCTAATCGAGCGACCGCTGGACGAGGGCGACCTGTTGACCAACGCCAACACGGTGATCTATCTGGGCAAGATCCGCGAGGGCACCCGTTTCCGTCGGGCGATGTACGTAGCGAAGCATCGCGGCAGCGTCTGCCCCGACGAGATCATCCCCTATCAGATCGACGACGGCGGGATCCGGTTGGAGTGAAATCGAGTAGGTCAGGGCTCGCCCTGACAAAATCAAGGGCGTGATTCCGGAAGCTGTCAGGGCGAGCCCTGAAAAAATGAACGGCGTGATTCCGGGATCTGTCAGGGCAAGCCCTGACCTACGGGCTGAATCGCTCGGATTTCCGCCCCCCTGCCCTGCCCTGCCCTGCCCTTGTAACGATGTGTTCGGCAAGAATAGTAGCCGCAAGCGGCTTCAATCCTGCTCCCTGTCCGCCAGTCGGTCGAGCTTGCCGGGAATCACCAGGATGGCCCGGATGACGTCTACGACCAGATAGTACAACAGGAAACAGAGGTACGCCGAAAACGGCAACGCCGCGCAGTAGAGGATCGACCGGGCAGCGTTACAGGCCTTCGCATACGGTGTCGGCAACTGCGCTACCGTCACGTCAGAGATTTCCACGAGTTCCACGGTGGCCATCGCCTCTTTGTCGAACGTCAGATAGCCGGCATACAGCAGCATCAGCGTTGCGTAGATCACCCCCACGCCGAAGGCCACCGGCACCAGACGCAACACTGCCTTGAGCAGGAACGAGACCACGCCGATGGCCTCTTCGCCGACCCGGGCCTCCGGGGCGACCGAGATGCTCAGCGTCTTTGGGTTCAGTGCGATAAACGCCAGGTATTGGTAAAGGATAAAATAGACCAGTCCCAAGACAATCTCGGCGTACTCTTCGCTTCGGATCGCCACGACGGCTTTCCGTATGAGTATCGCCGCCCCGATCGCCATGCACAGCAGGGCGAAGCAATCGAGAAAGGCCATCGAGGAGACCGTGCCGCTGGTGGTCTGGTTCAATCGGTCCAACGCGTCGCGGAACCGCCGCGCCGCATATTGCAGTACGGCCACAATCAACACCGCGATCGTTCCCAGCAGGATGATGTCGAGACTGTCTTCCTTCACGCCGGCGATCAAGGCAATCCCGAAGCCGACGGCCATGGCCAGGTACAGTCCGTAGTGGCCGCAATTGACGAAGAGCTTCGAGGTGGCGTCGATAAACTGCGCGGTGAACTGAGCCCGCACGGCCCCCAGCAGCACGTCGAACAGGTGCGAGCCGGGGCGCCGCCGCAGGCGATCCAGGGCTGTTTGGCCGGGCACGCCCGGCAAGACGGAGTCGAACTGCGCCGCCGAGGAGCCCTTCCGGGGGGCGCCGGCAGGTAGTTCGGCAACCTTGGGCGGAATCTCGGCTTCTTTCGGCCCAGTGGCCTCGAACAGCCCCTTCACGTTCCGCGCTTCCACCCACTCCTCCATCCCCTCCCGCCACACCAGCGCGTCCGGCCTCAGTTCGCCCGCCTCGGCCAGTTGCTTCAGTTGGGCCGCAGAAACCGGGCCGATCTGCTGGTCGTTCTTGGCGTAGTACCATTCGCTCGGACTCATCGAGTGCTCCTATCCGGCCGGCGCCACTTCCCGCGACAGACATCACTGATCCATCCTGACTGGCCCGGGCGACGCTTGCAAGCCGGAGCCACCGAATCCGGATTGTTCCTCAAGGCCGTTGACGGTTCTGGGGCCGACGACGGCGACGAGATTCGCGACGCGTTTGCCCATCCGTACCAGCACCCTGAGACGACGCCGGTGGTAGGAGGGCCGCGATCTCCATAAAAGGTTGTGGCACAATGACTTACTGCGGTCCGGCGGTCCGGCGTGCGGCGGAATTGGCCTTGATGAGGCCGATTTCTCCGACGGCAAGACCGTGTGACCCGCAATCCAGACTAATGATGCCCGCAGAATCGGCCGATCCCCTATATTGGGAATATCCGACAATTCCCCTACAGTTGCGCGCATCGTCAGCACACCCACAATCCGAAAAGCTTCGCAGTCTCTCAATCGACATATGGGGACGAACCATGTCTGCCAGCCGTTTCCGAATCACGGTCGTAGCGATGTTGTTTCTTTGGGCCGTTGCATGGGGCGGCGTGCGCCTCTTTGCCGCCGAAGGGCCGCCGATTAGCCCGATGCCACCGCTGATGGCGGAACCAGAAGCGACTCCGGTCGCACCGCCGCTGGCAGAAGCCGAAGCGACTCCGGTTCCGCCGCCGGAAAGTGACTGTCTCGACTTGTTGGAATCGAGCGGTGCCGCGTACGACGGCTGCGGAGGTTGCGGAGAATGCAGTGCATGCGTTAGCTACAATGATTACGGCGACTATTCCGTCTGCGAAGACTGCGAAGATTCGTCGTGGTACGAAGAAGACTGCGGCGATTCGTGTGGCCTGTTTTGGATGCGCGCGGATTATCTGCTGTGGTGGACTCGCGGCGCCCGCCTGCCGCCGTTGGTGACTACCAGTCCAATCGGCACTCCCCCAGGCCTCTTGGGGCAACCGACCACCGAAGTCCTTTTCGGCGACACGATGAGCCACGTCGGCGGTCGGTCGAGCTTTCGCATCAGGATGGGTTTCTGGTTCGACGAATGCCAAACAGCCGGCGTGGAAGCCGACTATTTCGACCTGGGCCAGCCGACTACCAGTTTCAGCCAACTCTCGTCCGGCGTTCCGGTGCTCGCCCGGCCGTTCTTCGACGTCGTCAACCAGATCGAGTCGTCGCAGATTATCGCTTCACCGGGCTCGGCGGTGGGCGACGTGACGGGGGAGGCCTCGGACTACTTTTCCTCGGTCGGCGTTCGCGTACGCACCAACTTATTCTGCTTCGAACCGTGCGATCAACCCGCCTGCTACGACTGCGGCGACTACGCGTCCTGCGGCGACGCGTGCGACTACGGCGCCTGTTACAACCGCAACTTTCGGTTGGACCTGATCGGCGGATATCGCCATTACCGGCTGACCAGCCATTTGGGGATTCGCGAGAACGTGACTTCCACCGGCCCGCCGAACGTGACCGGAACGATGTTCAACGTGCTGGACGACTTTCGCACCACCAACGAGTTCAACGGCGGCGAATTGGGCATGGTGGCCCAACTCAACCGGGGCTGCTGGTCGGTGGAACTGCTGGCCGCGATGATGATGGGAAATACCCACCGGATCGTGACCATCAACGGGTCCACCGACATTACCGTACCCGGTTTCGACACGATCAACTATTCGGGCGGATTGCTCGCCTTGCCGACGAACATCGGCACGTTTCGCGACGATCGCTTCGTGATCATTCCGCAGTTCGGCGTGGAGTTGGGGTACCAGGTGAGCTGTCGCCTGCGGGCGATTCTCGGCTACAACTTCATTTACTGGGCCAATGTGGCGCGGGCCGGAGATCAAATCGACCTGAACGTCAATCCGACGCAGATTCCGCCGGGGACTTTGGCCGGAGAGGCCCGGCCGCGCTTCGAGTTCCAAAACGCCGACTTCTGGGCCCAGGGATTGAACGTCGGGTTCGAGTACCGATTCTGATCGTTGCGGGCCAATTCTTGCACGGTGATGGCAGGGCGGTCTCGGCTGGCCGGGACCGTTTTGCCATGCGCGGGCCTCGACGCGGCCGTTTCCCGCCGGATGGGCCTCTTGCACGCGGCGCGCGGTGAGATTATCATAGGCTCGTTCACCGTAAGCTACTGTAGAAGGCGGAGGTTCTTTCATGGCACCCTCACAACTTGTCGTACTTTTGCTCGGCGTCGCACTCGGGGCGGACGTGCCGGCCGACTTCACACTGCCCGCGCCGCCGGGGCCGTTCCTCGGGCCGCCGAAGGCGAACGTGTCCGAGGCGACGAACTTCAAGGCCGGCAGCCCTGTGGTCGCCACCAGTTACTTCTACTGGTACGACTGCGCCACCAAGGTTCACCTCGTCAACGGCGACGGGACCGATGCGCTGACCGACCATCCGCGTACGCTTCAGGGCCTCAGCTATCACAACGTCGACTGGCACGCCGGCGAGCTCGACGACATGATCGACGCCGGCATCGACGTGGCGCTGCCGGTTTACTGGGGCGTGCCCTACACGGCCGAGACCTGGAGCGACCAGGGCGTGCCGAAACTGGTGGCGGCGCGCCAGCGACTGCTGGGCCAGGGCAAGACGCCTCCGGCGATCGGCCTGTTCTACGACACCAGCACCTTGCGCCACAACGGCAAGCACTATCACGTCGATTTGACCACGGCGGCCGGGCGGTTGTGGTTCTACGGCACGATCCGCAATTTCTTTTCCCAAGTGCCCAGCAGCCACCGCGCGCGGATCGACGGCAGGCCGCTGGTGTACCTTTACTCGCCCGCTTTCGCCAAAGAAGTCGACACGGAATTGTTTCCGGCCCTGCGGCGGATGTTTCGCGCCGACTTCGGCTGCGACCTTTACCTGGTGAAGATGCAGGGCTGGCCGGGGGAGGCCGACGGCGAGTACCAGTGGGGGGCCGCCTTGGCGCCGAGGATTCTGCAGACTGCCGCCGTGGGCCCGGGTTACGACCATTCGGCGGTCCCCGGCCGCGCGCCGTTGGTGCGCGCCCGAGACGAAGGCGGCTTCTATCGTTTCAGTTGGCAGCGGCTGTTGTCGATGGACCCCGTCGGCCGGCCTTGGCTGGTGCACGTGGAAACCTGGAACGAGTTTCACGAGGGAACGGAGATCTGCGAAACGCTCGAATACGGCCGGCAATACATCGAGTTGACGCGCCGATTCGCCGACAAGTTCCATGCCCGAGAGCAAGTCGAGATGACCCGTGTCCCGTCCGCTTCGGCAACTCCCGACAAGTCCGACGGACTGAAGATTGCGCCGAAGCCCGAGGGCGACGGGCCGATCCGGCCGAAGACGATCGAAGGCAAAGCCGCCTGGAGCACGGCGCAAAACCGGCACTCCCCCGTGAACCGGTACATGTACTTCGACGTCGGCTACGAGTTTCTGTGCGAGGGCGACGAGCCGGTGGAAGTGACCATCGGCTACTTCGACGCCGGCCCGAAGGAGTTTTGCCTGGAGTACGATTCCAGCGATCCGTCCCTTCAAGGCGTCGCTCAGCGGTTCTGCCTGGGCCACTGTCAGGCGATCACCGGCAGCAAGACCTGGAAGGAGGTCACGCTGGTGATTGAGCACGCGCGGTTCGCCGGCCGGGCCAACGGTTCCGATTTCCGTCTGGCGTGCGCCGAGGCCGACTTGAGCGTCAGCCACGTGTCGCTGCGTCGCCCCCGGCCCGAGTGATTTTAGGGTTTTAGTAAGAGCCGCTCAGATCTCCCGCCAGGGGCCGTGGTTCTGGATCACGAAATCGGTCGCCTCGACGTGCTTGGTGTCGTCGCCGCCTTGGGACGAATCGATCTGGATGGTGTCAAAATCGCGGATCCAGGACGACTGCTCGGTCCAGCTCAGCCGGGCCCAGTTGTCGACGGCCTCGAAGTGATCGTCCCCGGGGGAATCGTACATCCGGGCGGAGTCGTGGCCGGTGGTGGAGTCGGCGTGTACTTCCTCGAAGTACTTGGCCCGGTTGTAGTAGCCGCTGCCGAACAGGGCGCTATGATCTTGAGTGCCGACGAACAGGTCGTCTCCGCTGGAGTCTTGCAGGGTGGCGACGTCGTAGCCGCCGGCGGTGGCGTAGGCATGGACGCCTTCGAAGCTCTCGGCCCGCAGGGTGAAACCGTCGCCGGACAACTCGCCGTACTGCGGGCCGGCAAGGAATTGATCGTCGCCGGGTGAGTCGATCAGTTTGGCCACGTCGACGCCGCCTTCGGTGGCGAAGGCGTAGACCGACTCGAAGTGTTTCGCCCGGTTGTAAAAAGTGGACGAATCAAACAGGGCGCCGCCGATCGAGTTGGCCACGAAGAGGTCGTTGGCCGTGGAATCGTACAGCTTGGCGGTGTCCTGGCCGCCGGCGGTGGCGTAGGCGTGCATCGCGTAGAAGCCCTCCGCCTCGTTGACGAAGCCGTCTCCGGTCAGCCGGACGTACTCGGGCGTGGCCACGAACAGGTCGTCGCCGGGGGAATCGTACACCTTGCCGACGTCCTGGCCGCCCTGGTCGGCATGGGCGTAGACGGTCTCGAAACCCTGGGCCTTGTTGCTGAAGCCGGGGCCGGCCAGCAAGGTTCCCGTCGGCCACTGCACCAGCGAGTCGTCGCCGGCCGAGTCGTAGAAGTTGGCCGTGTCCCCGCCGCCGCCGCCGTAAGCCGTGATCGTCTCGATGCCGGTTGCCATCACCGCGTAGGTGTCGCCGACCATCGTGGCATAGCCCGGCCGCATCATCAGCGAATCCTTGCCGTCGGTTCCGGTCAGGATCATGGTGTCGTTGCCGCCGAGTCCCTTGAAGTGGATCGCGCCGGTTTCGGGAACGAAGGCGTAGCCGACGCCGTTGACCGTCACGTTCCAAGGACCGGCGGGCGAACTGACGGTGACCTCGAAGAAATCGTCGCCCGGCGTGCCCTCCACGACGGCCAATTCCGCCTGGCGCTGCGGCCCGATGCCGTCGTGTTGGTCGCGCCAATTCTCAAAGGGCCACAGCAAAAATCGCTTGGACGCCTTCTCCGGGACCAGCCCGATCTCGCCGAAGTTGTTCGCCTCGCCCTGGAAATCCGGCGGCAGGTCGATGCCCGAGAACTGGTCGTCGGAAGTCACGCCGCCGGGCGTGCCGACGGTGTCCTTGCCGTCCAGGTAGGCGTCCGGCTGCGACTCGTGGAGCGTGTAGGTGCCCGGCCGGAGGTCCGAAAAGACGTATCGCCCGGCCGCATCGGTCGTCGTCTGGGCGCTGAGGGGACTGCCGAGATCGTCGACGCCGAACAGTGCGACAGTCGCACCGGGCAGCGGCATCTCGGTGGTCTTGTCAAAGAACCCGTTGTTGTCGGTGTCGACGTACACGTGGCCGGAAAGGCTCGAAAGCGGCCGGCCCAAGTAGTGGCTGGGGTCGTCGTCGCTGACGGCGGAGAGGCCCGTGATCGGCCCTCGTCCCACGGGCAATGGCGCGTCGAAAACCGGCACACCGGTGACCCGTCCCACGTTGCTGTATTGACCGACGCCGGCCGTGCCCGCCGCCTCGTAAGTCCAGGTCTCGTCGATGTCCAGCAGCCCGTCGCCGTCGGTATCTCCGCCGTTGCGAGTCGGGATCAGGTCGTCGGCCGGATCCGACGCCGTGCCATGGTCGTCGCTGAGGGCCACGCCGGACAGGGGCACGTTGCCCGTGTTGGTGACCACGTAACTCCAACCGATCGCGTCGCCCACCGAAACCAGCGGGCCGGTCGGATCGTCGGCGTCTTCACCGTTGGTCGCCTTTTCGATATGGATGCCCGCAAACGCGCCGAAATGTTGGCTCGGATCGCTGTCGCTTACTTCCGCACCCGTGGGGTCTCTGCCCGTGACGGTCGACATATTGACGTATTGCCCGGCGACCACGATTCCGCTCAACTGGTAGTGCCACGTCTCGTCGACGTCCAACAGGCCGTCGCCGTTGGTGTCGCCGTTGGCCAGGATGGGGTGGAAGTCGTCGCCCGGGTCGGCGGGCGTGCCGTTGTCGTCGGTCACGGCTACGTTGGCCAAGGCAATATTGCCGGTATTGGTCACGACGTAGCTCCAAGTGGCCGTGCTGCCGACCGGCAAGATCGGCCCGGTCGGACTGTCGGCGTCCTGGCCGTTGGTCGCCTTCTCGATGTCGATGCCCGACTGGACGCCGAAGTAGTGGCTGGGATCCTCGTCGTCGACCTGTCGCTGTAGCGGATCGATAGCCGTCACGGTGGCCAGGTTTTCATACTGTCCGGCGACGGCGGTGCCGGCGGCCGTGTAGGTCCAGGTCTCGGTCGGATCGAGCAGATTGTCGCCGTTGTCGTCGCCCGACTGCAGCGCCGGCGTCACGCCCTGATCGTCGTTGACCGTTACGGCGGCCAAGGCGACGTTGCCCGTGTTGGTCACCACGTACGTCCAGGTGACCGCATCGTCGACGGCCACCAGCGGCCCGATCGGCAAGTCGGCGTCCTGGCCGTTGGTCGCCT
>SDBV01004521.1_pt1 | contig 19955 bp, 34 predicted proteins | sample 2277081 | NCBI WGS metagenome assembly SDBV01 (sample SAMN10402039, study PRJNA504765) | marine sediment metagenome | isolation source: marine sediment core GS10_PC15, 223 cmbsf | place: Arctic Ocean: Southern Knipovich Ridge | collected 2010 | reverse complement strand
CCGATTAATAATATTTTTTTCATTTTGTGAAATCAAAGTTGAACTTTTTGTTGAGAATTATCTGGCATTGTTTATCTTGGATTACGTCGCCGACCGTCATGTTTGCTTCAATGCTATAATTTCCTTGTCCGTTCAGAATAAAATTATTAGTTCCAATATCCAGGGTTGCATTTCCTACACAAAGTTGGCTACACTCTACCACAAAATCGCCAGAAGTGTAAGCATCTATGCAAGTATTGTCGTCTGCTGGCGGTGCGCCTACATTAAAATCAACTTGATAAACATCATTTATCTGTGAGCTATTCAATACTATTCCTTGCCAAAGTCTGTACTTACTAATATTCCCACTAAGATCGCGATCATTACCATTATCTCGCGTACCTATATTATGCCTCGTAATTGTTCTAGCTCCATCATCATTACAGCCACCTGAACCATCAATAGAAGTTCCATTATGGTATAAAGTTATTGAATTATTTGAATTGTCGAATGCAGCACAGACATGAGTTTCAGTATTATTAAAGAATATAGGGTTAATTGATATTTTTCCACCACAACCAAAAAAAGAAGCTTGAAATTTGCCATCAGGATTTATACTAAAATGATACCCAGAATTGAATGCCTCCACAATTCTTTGCCTTTGAGGATTATTCCAAGATGTATCATTAGTTACAACAACAGCACAAAAAGTTATATCTGTTCCAGCAGTTAAGTTAAGATCAGTATTAGCTGCTTGTGCCCAATCATTTACACCATCTAAAACTAATTTACCATTGAGTTGTGCTCCACCCTGTAATGTTGCATTGTTGTCATCTGGATCGGAAGGTGAATGATCTTGTGCATTACTGCCAGTTGTTTCATTAAAGGGAAGAAATATAGTCAGATTAATTGTAACAACAACAGGGTCAGGATCATATCTTGCAAAGAAATCCGCTTGTGAAGAATAGTTGGTGATTAACTCTAAGCTTTTGAGTAATGTATGTGTATAATTAAGGCAATGATAATCCGCAGAAATAGGAATACCTCCAAGTGTTGTTATCTTTGATGGCTTAGTTCTGCATAACAAACTGTACCCATTTTGAGGCTTGATAATCAATGCTGTAGAGAGATTGCTATAGACATTAACAAATTCACTTCCCGCAGAACGGTAAGCCCATTTTTTTGTTTCGCTAACATTCCCAACAAAATTATATTCTGTTGTTGAAGTAATATTAAAAATGCCTTTATTGTTGTCTATTATTTCTAAGCTAAGATTATCGTCATAATTTTTAAAAGTTAATTGAGAATCAACATCAATATACTTAAAGGAGCTGGTATCTCTTGTTAGGTTAGATGTTAAATGGTTCTTACCTTCTACTGCTGTGATATTCAGAACTATAGAAATTACTACAATTAATAGTAAGAGTATTCCCATTTTCATTTCTTCTTCTTTCTTTTTCTTCTAGGACTAGAACCGAATAAACTTCCTGGAGTAATGGGTCTGATTCCCAACCCTGTAACGATCCCAGGCTGACGTCCTCTAATGTTCAATCCTAGAGCGGTAAGGTCAGGAGTAAAGGAAAACCCCCTAGTGCCTAACTCTATCCCTCTTCGCTTTCTTTTTCTTCTCCGCAAAGGATCTCCGAAGAGTAATTGAATGGGAATAAGTGGACTTCTCTGTGGTGGTGGAGGCTCTCGAAAAAAGGATGGCCCCCCTGGAGGCAACATGGTAGTAACTCCAAAGAGGCCGAGGTTTCTTATCAATGAAGTGTCAGTCCTAGGGATTAAATCTGTTCTTGTTAGGGATGCAGTTCTTTGAGGCGTTCGTAATCCAAGGTCTAAAGCGGGGGTAGTATCAAGAATGGGTGTTCTTTGTGTTAGTGATCTACCCCGCGACCTTAGACCTAGCCCTAAATCTTGAGGGTTTACAGTAGCAAAAATAGGAATCCGGGCAATGCCTGTCCGGGAAGTAACTGCGGTTTCCGCTATGGTTCTCCCCCTAACTCTCCCGGGAAGCTTGATCGTACTTCTCCCTGTATCAAATCGTGTAAAAGGATCTTGAGGAATTACTTCTGTTCTCCCGATACTAAACTGCCCTTTCTTACCTATGCGTGGTTTCGCCGAAGCTACGATAGCGTCTGCCAATGCTTGAGGAGTTGCTCTGGGCGCAGTTATGGCTAGGTTTTCAGATGAGAGAAAGGTATCGGTAACGAGTGTTTGTTGCGTTGGTCTTACTGGTCTAAGAAGTCTTCCCGATTCTGTTCTTGCTTCGAAGGTAGGTCGAGGAACCTTCGCTAAACCTCCCTCGAACTCTGTTTGCAATCCGGAAGGAGGTCTTTCTATCCCTAATCTTTTTGGAGTAAATTCAGTAAGGGGATCTCTCCCTCCTGGCGCCAGTTTAGCTTGGCGTCCTGTCACTTCGCCGGTGATTTTACTAATAGCTAGCTCTGAGGGTGCTGTCTTTGGATCAAAAAGAGCGCCGGTACTTCTTTGGGTGAGGGATTCACCTACAAATGTTTTAGTCTGGAGATTGAAGCGAGCAGTTTTACTAATGCGTGCTGCTCTTGGGCCTGCGCCAACACCAACAAGAACCCCTACAGTTGCTAAATTAGCCAACCCCCCAGGAGTTCTAGGATCAAATTCTCCAGGTATGCTAGTAACTGCCCTTCTCTGTTCTTGCTCTAATGATTCTCTTCCTCCTGGTAAACTAGAAACCTCTGCAGCCGCAGCTATTTTTCCCCCTGTAAAAAACGCGGTCCCCACTAATCCTGGACCAAGTGAAAGAAAATTAAATGCTGTAGTTTGTGCAGCTTGCCCAACAAAACTCCTTTGCTCTCGTGGAAATCCACCCCCACCAGTCATAACACTAGCTAGAGTATCTACTCTGCCAAACCCCTCAGAACCAAAGAACTCTCTTTCTCGAGTCGCTAATCTTTCGACTCTTCCTGTAACCGCTGCTTCCTTTTCTTCTTCACGTAATACCTGGCGCTGGCTAAGAAGAACGCCAGTATCAGAACGAACACCACGTTCCCTACGAACTCGGGAGATATTGCCATCGGATAGACCTACTCCGGTACGCACATTTAAACCTTGTGTTCTAGGGAATGTTTCTATTGACTGTGGAGTAGCAACACTTTGCTGCCGCCTAATACTTTCGAGAACTTCTGGACGTTCTAAAGATTGCGTTTGAGAAGGATCTGCCGTAACTGGTCGGCGAGTTGTAATGGGTTTTGGTTTCTTTTTAGGAAATAAATGCGGCTTTTTGGCCTCTGCTTCTTCCCTGGCTGTAGGTCTGCCTCGTAGTCTTCTTGAGCGTTGATCGGGAGATTCGGCCATACATATAGCAGTATACCCGTCTTAGTCTATTTTAACGTTGCGCTTTTGTAACAGGTGTAACAGTTGTGAACTGACCTTTAAATAGTCTTCAACGGTGAATCGCTTACCATCCTTAACGGGATGGAGGTGAACTATGCAACCGAAAATATACGGACAACTGTTTGCGCATAGTCTACGAGAAAAGATTAAAGAAATTAAAAAGAGGAAGATGAGCAAAAAGGGAGTTCTAGGACTTCAGGTATTGATGCCTGCAATTATCATTCTTGGTATTGCTGCTATTACTCTTGCTTTGATGTTAGTGATTTTATCTAACTTATCAAATGCAAGCGGAATAACTACAGAAGCCTCAGCCGCAATTAATACATCGATAACATCACTTGACGACTTCGTCACTTGGTATGCACTCTTTGTGTTAATTATCGCCGCATTAATCATCTTAGGTATGGTCTTCTTGATCGCCAAAGGTGGATTGATGGGAGGAGGTAAAAGATAAGGGGCCTTCCCTTATTTTTTTCTTTTTCCAGGTGAAAGCATGATAAAACGCAAGGTCAATAAGAAGGGAGTACTCGGGCTAGAGTTCTTAATGCCAGCTATCATTATTTTAGGGGTAGCTGCTATAGGTCTGGCAGTAATGCTTGTTATACTGGGTAACATACAAACCCAAGTATATACCGGAACGGGAGTTATCGATGAACAATTAAATTTGTTCACGAATAACTTTACAGCTCTGGGAAATTCAAGGATTACTACAGACTCGACGGCGACGTTTGAGAATAGTACGAGTGCGGAATCTGTAAACGTAGACTGGGATATTACCGGAACGTTTGCAGGAACTTCGGTACGACTGTCTTCCGGACAGAATGCGGCGCTTAATGGTTCGCCCATTAATGCGTCGTATACTTATGGAGCTGACTCTCTAGCCTCTACTGCCATTGGAACCTCAGTTACAAGTCTAGACGACTTTGTGACGTGGTATGCGCTTTTTGTATTGATAATAGCTGCCTTAATTATCTTAGGCATGGTATTCTTAATCGCAAAAGGCGGGATCGTTGGTAGATAAATAATTAAATTTTTTTTCTTTTTTTTCTAAAATTATTTAAAGAATCCAAACATTATTAGGTAGTGAAATGGAAATTTATCATTATCACTTTACTAATAATTTCCTCTATTCTCGTATATAGTGGATCACCAAAAATTAAGTCTAAAGTAACCTCTTTTTTCCAGCAACAAACTATATCTATCCCTCAACCAAGAGGTATAAATATCGAGGAAGTTGTTAAAAATCCAAAAGCATTTGAAGGAAATTATACTTTAATGCACGGGAGATTAGTAAATAAAGTTTTTTTCGATGCGATTGAATCTGATGATGGGTATTATATGGAAGTAGACCGACAAACCTGCACCCAAGTCCCAAAAGGCTACCCCCAGATTAAAAGAGATAATCTATATGTGTTTGAGGGCCTAGTAAAACAACAATATGGAGGAGACTACCGCCTATACTGCTATACCATATTAAGCTAATTTTCTTAGAGTAAATAGTTACTGCCCCCATTTGGTGGTAACATTTCCGAGTTTTATTCGGGCAATTAGTTTTAAAAAGGGGGTTAGATTCTTAACTGGCTAGAAGAAAAACCCCCAGGGGCCGAAGCTCCGAGGGGTTAAACCCGACCGAAATCAGGTTCAAGACGATACTCATTCTTGAACTTTAAAAACATTTTGGAGAGCGTTAGCTATGCAAAAAATCGTCCACACTAAAATCCTAGATGAGAGAGGAAGATGCACGTCAAAAGAAGAACTCAGCGCTATCTTGATGAGTTCTAAAGATCCCTACGATAAACGCAAGTTAGCATATTGGTTGGGACACATCACAGGATTAAGACCGGAGGACTATTGCAAGGCTCGTTTTAGTTGGTTTGATAAAACCCTACTCTGGATGAAGATGGATCAATGCAAGGCCAAGAGAGTTATTAAAAATGGAGTGATAAGTTTAAAGAGCAAACCCAAGCACGTCCCGATACCGTTAGAATTTGCAGAGTACCTTCGAGCCTACATAAACTTTAGATTAATGTGCATGGTATATACGGGACAAGAACTTGAGGATTTTAGATTGTTTCCAGGACTTACCCCTCAATATGTTAGGAATTGGTTATACAAATTAAGAGTTCGACATGGAGATAAACTTCCCTTCCTTCTTGACGTTTACAAGATTGAAGAAACTTATCTTGACGGAGAATTAAAGGCTGTTAAGAAATTCTATAGGATTGCTCCTTATTGTGGGAGATCCTATTATTGTACTGCTGCCGCTGATGTTGCGGGGGGAGATCCTTTTGCTACAAGATTATTAACAGGCCATGATAAAGTAGACCATGCTGCCAGGTATACTAAGATCCTTGACCTGGTAGAAAAGAAGGAGGAGATTATGCGGAGACATTTAACAGGAATAATGCCTCCTCAGTTAACACCAGTTTTAGTGGGCCAGAAGAGATTGATAGATTATTAATGTTTCTTTTCTATATAGAAAAGAAAAAGAACTATTTCAATATATAGTACCTCGAATTGTTTTCAATACTATATATAGTTTTAACTACGCCATAGAAGTTACTAATGTTTATATATCTGCGATTCTGGAATCATCCTTACTTAAGAATTCTGCCACCATCCAAAGTATGGTGAAGGCCCATAGGGTCTAAGAATTCTTAATTCAGTTTAAAAGATTAACGGTGAAACATGAGAGAATTTTTACAAGCAACAGTCAACGAGCAAGGAAAATTTATTGGATTTCTACATGGGAAAAGTGCAAAGGACATAGGACAACCTAATCAGTTCCCATTAACTCGTTATGGTAAGATAATAATTGCACAAGTTAGGGGTGAAGTATGATGGCTTACAAAAGATTTACTCGAGGGTGGTGGATAGAACAGGAAATAGCCGAAAGACTCAACAAACTGGCTACCATGACAAAAGTGTACGATAAAACAACAGCGCATTACAACAAAAGAAAGAAGCTTGAAGAATCAAATATAAGAGAACTTGAAGAACGATTGGGGTGGGAAAAAGATGCTGACTAATAATATCCTTGTAGGTGCCATAGACAAAAACACTGTAGAGCTACAAGGCTTAGACGTAACTCAACAAAAGATGTACTCTTTTTTCTGTAAGAGAATTAAGATTTTAGAAGCAAAGATAGCATTATTTGACGAAAGACTAGCTGGGAGGTTAGACAATGGAATATGAAATAGGATTAAGACTCGACAGGATTGAAAGCAAACTTAATTGGCTTGTCGAAAAGATAGCAGAATTTGAAGAACCGGACGAAACTAAAGCAAAAAAGAAGATTCGAACTACCGAAGATGATCTGGAGGAAGTCGATCAAGTGGAAGAAACCGAAGAGGTAGAGGAAGATGCCGAAGAGGTAGAACCGCCCAGACCTAAGAAGCTAAAGAAGAAAAAGCAATGGAAGCCATTTAAAAAATGAATGGGGAAAGGCAGTTAACTCCGCAGGAAATCGAGAAGTTCTCCGATCCGAGGTATGGTAGATCAGTAGATCAGATGGACCAGTACGGGTCTATCATTAAGGATCTTACCGACACTCACTCCCTGCTAGAGCAAATGCGCCTGGATATTCTGGGGCGCAAGATGGTAGACGGTAAAGAAATGCAAGTGAAGTCCAGGAAAAACAGCATCGACCCTGCGGCAGCCTATGAATTTGTGAGGCTCATTAAAGCCATCGTAAATCAAAATACGCATTTCTCCCGGTTCGATGGGCAAACCATCCAACAAATCTTGAAAGCGGTAAACTATCACTCGAATCGTTTCTTAATGCTGCAGGGTGGAAGGGTCCCGTTACGGTACAGGGCAAACATGGCAACCGAAGCGATGCTCCTTGTAACAGGATCGGTCTATAAGGCTTCTGACGGGACTATCTTACGGTGGACTAAGGGGAGCTTCGCAGACAATAGGCAACTTACAGAAGGACCACAAGCTAAATCAAGGGGATTCTGGGAAAAAGTATTCGGGGTTAACAAATAAAATGGCAATCTTAGAAGGAACCACATTAAAAATTGCACTTATTACATTAGCTGGTATTGGTATACTCTTCGCTGCAGTCTTGGGATGGTTGCTGTTTCGCTATATCAAAATCAAAAGAACCTATAGTAAATATACCGTCCTCATCCATAAAAGAAAGAAAGATGAGTATGGTAACGAGTACCCTGTGTTTGTAGGCCAAGACCGGGGAGCAATTCTCAAAGATAAAAAGACCAAGAAATGGGTCTTTCATTTGTTAAAAAATAATGTCGATCTCGGTGAAGAAGAAGCTGACGCAAATCTCGACGAGAATAGACAACTGGACTTACCTTCCATCCCCTCTGAACTGGGGGGGGAAGTTGTCTATCTCGAGAAGTTAGGACCTAAAAAGTTCGCAGTAGGCGATCCTGTTTGGTTCGAAGGAACGGTTAAGGTTAAGGTATCGGAAGCAGACATGGCAGAAGCCCTGCGAGTGTATGATGTTAACGCTCGTTTCTTCTCTAAAGATAACAGCCAGCTCATTTCTTTTATTGTGTATGCTGTTGTTGCTGTTCTGATTTTAATATTGGTTGCTACCGTCCTTCAAAAGTTCGAGATACTTGTGGAAGTGGCCGATAAGTTAGACCATGCTGCCCAGGTATTATCAGGCGGTAAGCAAGTAGCTGTACCTTCGGGGGCGCCAGCATGAGGCGTGCTAATCGGAAGAGACTGCTGCGGGCAACCGACGAGCAACGAGGATCAATCAAGGCGAGAAGAGTACAGGAGTATCATACAACACAAAACAAACTTTTAGATGAAAATAGTGGAGGGGATTCAGATGGTTAATCTAACTTTAGTTATGCTAATCTCAGTGGGGTTTTTGCTTGTAGCTATTGGTGGCTATGTGATGGTTGCCAAAGCAAGGAGAAAAAATTGTATCCATGACCAGGAAAGCTTTAGGGATTGGGACACTTTTAGGATATGTAAAAAATGCAAAACCAAACAAGTACTGACAGAATAAAGGCCCTCAAAAAGGAACTCATCGAACAACAGAAGACGATCAGGAAACATAAGGCTGTAATCATAAAGCAGGCAAAGATCATTGGAAGGTATCACCAAACGTTTGGTGAACTGATATAACATGACACACGAAATTCAGGCTTCATCAAAGGCACAAGGACACAGTAAGGTAGAGGAAGGGGGATGATCCTCTACCCTTTTTCCTATAGTGGGGATTCGGATACTGGTTTGTACAGCATCGAATACAGAAAAAAAGATACAGATACAGATACAGAAGACCGCTGGGAGCTTGTAGAGGTCTGATTTTCGCGTTTTTTCATTAGAAATTCACTTCCCAAGGGAAAGATTAGATTTTACCTATTATAAGAAGAAAAAAAAAGAGATTTATTTTTAGAGAAAGGGACCATACAGAAGAAAAAAAACCTTCTGTATCTGTATACAGAAAAATGAGCAAAAGGCGCGTAAATTGGTCAATCTCCCAAGAAGCCATTAAGATTTTGAAGCAGATCAAGCGCGTTTCCGGCAAGTCATATTCCCGATTAGTTGAGGAAGCAATAACAAAAACTTACGGTGATAAATTGGAATTACTTCAAGAAGAAAAAAGAAAGCTGGCCCAGCGCATGAATCAATTAGATCGTTTGATTACAGATCAAGAGGGGAAATGAACAGAAGAAAGCGAAACCAAGTAAGAAGCGCCATTTTTCTTGAAAATATAAACAGTTATCAGATTTACAACTCTAAAGAACTTCTAAGTATCATGAATCAATCTCTGAATCAAAAATATACTATTCCTAACGAAGCATACCTGGCTAAATTCATTAGCTACATGAGTTATAATATCCAAGTCTATAAATGCTACGCCACAAAGATTCGCAGTTACATTTTCATACCGAAAAAGGGGAGGAAGCCTAAAGATGGATTTAAAAAGTATCGTTGACGCGATGAAAAAGAACTGGTTCGTTATTTTCGGGATCTTAATTGTCTTATCCATTACTGCTTGGGACGTATCGCAAGTACACGCGCGAACTATCGGTGCAGTGCAAGAATGCAATACCTTTTGGCGAGAACAAACACATACCGACGTCGAAGAAGGATTTTTTGGAGATTATAACCTCACTATCGTAGCAAATGAGCAATACCAAGATTATACCGGATAGTCCCTTTAAATCAAAGGGCGTAGAATCTATTTTCAATGCAGGAGTAGCTAAATTAATGAGGATCGATAAGCAATGGAGCATTGTACTTCATGCCCGGCTGTGTATGGAGCTTGAAGCTTGGGAAGCGTGCCTAGAAAACATCAGGCTCGAGTTACATGAGCGTATGGACAAAAAAGAACATGATAAGGCCGACCAGTATGAGCTAGCAGTGAGAAACGAAGTAGTAGAAGCCGAAAAGTCTGGAAAATCGGGCAAGGCATACTCGCTAAAGAATCTCAAGTTGTATGGACGATTCTTAAAGGACTTAGAGTTTAAATTCGGTATGAGTTTGCCGGATAAACCAGCGGAAGGGGACGCAGCACTATTATAATGCCAGCACGAAGATTAACTGAGGACTATTCCTGGAAACAACTAGCGGATAAGGTTTTGATAGAGGCTAATGTCAATTCCAACCGGTTTAAGAAATGGTTTATGGGAAAAGAGAAGCTCGGGGGGCTGTTCTTCAATTCTTTATGGTATTATCGACTGTATAACATTAGGAAAGCATTAATGCTTGAAGATGGGGACCATTTTATTTGTATAGCCGGCAAAGAAGGAACGGGGAAGAGTACTTTAGGCAATCAATCGGCTGCAGTGCTGTCTAAGAACTTTCAACTGAAACATATCTGTTATAGACCGCTAGATTTCATTAAAGGCATTCGTTATTCTGAACCAGGAGATACTTTTATTCTTGACGAAGGTAATTTGTTTTTATTTAGCCGGGAATCAATGAAGGATGACAATAAATGGATGGTTAAGCTCTTTGCTCTGATGAGGCAGCGTAATTTATGCGTTATCATCTGCGTGCCTAACTTTTTTACACTCGATAGCTATGTAAGAAACCATAGAGTCGATACACTGATCTATTTACATCGCAAAGGCCAGTTTACTTGCTTTAAGGGCAAGGCTATCCGCATTATATCGAAAGAAGGCTCTAAATTCAAGAACATAGCAGGCATAAAGGTACCATACGGTACATTCTTTAGAGGCCACTTCAATAGAGAGTTCCCTCGCATTAATGACGTAAGCATTGAAGCGTATCGCGCACACAAAGGAGAGAATTTCGACTTATTCTTGGATGAGGTGGAGGAGGCAATTCGCAAGCGCGATGAGCAGCCAGAGTGGTTAAGCATAAGCCAGGCAAAGAAGATAGTGCCATTAAATGAAGATACTTACATTAAAAAGATCAAAAGTGGGGAGCTAAAGGGCAAAAAGATAGGTGGAAAGTATTTTATCGACCGTATAGCGCTCCTACGCTAGAGAATGGGCTTTTTCGGCCTTTTTCGGGCGTTATATATACTATAGCTTTAGAACGGGGGAAACGGAGAATGAATAAAGGAAAAAACTCACATATAATACACGCACCTGTCCTTTATGCAGGCCTCACCCTCTTGTATGCAATGTTCTTTGGGATCTTGGTGGGCTATGCAGCTATCTATTTGTCAGCCCTGGCAGGGGCCGAAGTTAGCTGGGCTATAACCAATGCGATGGGTGCATCTGGATTAGTAGCTGCAGCAATAGGATTTAGGGGGGGCATGAAATGGAAAGAAAAAAATATTCACAGAAAGAATTAGATGAAGAGAAACGCTATAGTCTTGGAGTTGGGATGGCGTCCTCATTTATGATTGTTGTGGCTATTATAGTTGCGATAGTTATTCTTGGCTCTGAGGCGGTAGGTTATTCCAAGCAAGACTTCTGTGAAGAGGAAGGTTATACTAATTGGGAATGGGAGGAAATGGAATCCCCACAGTAGTTGTTGCTTTTGCGGGGGCGGCTTTTTTAGGTTGGGAATATAGTAAGTCACTCAAGAAACTCAAAGATTCAAAGAGGAAAAGGTAAATGACTAAATTCGAACTATTTGCCTGGTGGATAATAGTTATGTCGCAGTTAATGACATTTATTATCAGTGCTTTGGCAATTATTATAGGGGCCTTTACCTGGATCTCTGGCGGGTCTGAAAGTGATTTTAATATTTTTGGAGCCGGAATTATTGGGATGCTTCTAGTTATATTTCTTTTCCCATGGTTAAAGTCATTAGTAAGAGAGCCGGGGGCTAAATATTTCACTTAAACAAGCACCATTCAGGTCCTACAATCTTGAAGAGGAAAAGAAGAAAGTGGATTCCTTCACTATCAGATTAAATAAGGGGGAACGGGCAGACCTGGAGAAGCATAAGAAATTCCTCAATCAAAAAAAAGACAGTACTGCAATGAAACAGTTAGCTAGCATTGGCGCGATTGTGATACATGACCCAAAAACAGCCAAAATTTTACGGGTCGTTGTTAGTAATATGGCTAAAAATAGGAGGATGGGTATTGTAGATTTTGACGAGTAGTGGTACATTTGTGGGACTTTTTTATCCCATATTGTGACACATTCGTATGGACACCCCCACTTAAATAAAAATGATATTGAAAAGGCGCACGATAAAAAGACCCAAGATCATAAACCACATTATCGATGAAACCGGAGAATCGTGGGAATATGATTGGGATCAGGAGGATGGGAAATGAGCATAAGCAAATCAGCAATAATTCACATTTTAGCAGCTATAGCAGTAATACTTATTATTACTGGCATGGGTTTAATGATGGTTGGGGACCATGCAAAAAGTACGGAGGCACGCAATGAGGCTTGCCCTATGTGTGGTAAAAGGGATTGTGTTTTTAAAAATGCAGCAGAAGATTATTTCAATGAGGATTAGACGACTATGAAAATAATACAAGAAATTTGGGACAAAGCAAAAGCAGAAGATCCTTATTATTTCTGTAGGGGTATCTGCTGTGATAGTTGTATCGAGAAACCTTGTGAAGTTCGATGAGGACGGCAAAAAAAGAAGCTCGAAAAGCTAAAGATAGAATTTACTCAAGGAAAGACTATCAGAAAAGGAAAGACAGGGGACAATGTGCGTTTTGTCAAGAACCAGCAATGCTAGGACTAAGAAGATGCAAAAAACACAGAGACCGAAACAGGGAATACGCCAGACGCTATACACAAAAAAAGATGGAAAAAAATGAAGAAAAAGGAAACTGGATGAGTGATAAATTTTTCGAGGATGATTGCGAAGATGGCTACCCTAAGAAATAGTTTGATTATAGGAACTACTTACGATCCAGATACGGATTGTCAGTATGTGTTAATGAGAGTTCCTGCTAAAGACTGGGAAGATTATCAAAAGGCAATGGCAAAGGAAACATGAAAACAATCCTCACAGAATTTCAACTCATTATAATAATAGCTGCAGCTTTATTACTACGCTGGGGCTGGGGGACATTTAGATAAAATGGGACAAGAAATAATGTATTTTGTAGTGGGCGCATTAATAGGATATATCGTTAGGCACAATCTCCATAAATGGATGGGCAATGAACCCCCTAAAGAGAAGGTTCCGTATAACGGATATAAAAGCTCGTAGCTCCCGCCATAATAATAAACGTAACCGTGTAGGCAATAGAGACCCAACCTAGAAATAATAACGGGAGGGACAAGGCAAAACAAACGTAAGACGTAGCTGCTACGGCCACATCTAAACCCTGTCTATGAAATCTAATGACTCCAATGATAAAGATAGCAATGAGTACTAATCCCCAGAATAAGCCATGAGAGAGTGTAAATGCTAACTGTCCGAACTGATCGGGGGAAGTTATCGTTGTGGCATTGGTTAAGTTTATAGCCATTTTAGATTCTCCACTTAAACCAGGCTGCCATTAAGGCAAAGGCCAGGCCTGCTGTAATAACAGCTATCATCCAGCCCGTAAGCCATTGGGGGATCGGGAAGCCTAAAGCCCCCTCATTGACGTCAGATATAAAGGAAGTAAGGGTGTCTAAGGTAGCCCACATCTGACGGAAAACTCCAAGTGTACCTTCAATTAAGGAATCTAAAATGCCTAATGCTCCGGACTTAGGAGGAGGATCATCTATAGGATCTCTTAACTGTAAGGCCCTGCTATTTATATCATCGAATTTATTGAGTGTATTATTGTATTGGGTATAGGGAGTTGCTTCTGTATCCACAAACGGGGCCATAACAGCAAAGCCACCGGCAATTATAGCCATCAGTGTGAGTGAGGCAATGATAAGCACTCTTGCAGTTGTTTCTACCATTATGGGCGCCTCCGGCTGATGGTAAAGGCTATGATCGTACCTAGTGCTGCCCCTCCAATTAAGAAAGTAAAACCTATAGTTGACCATATTTTAAACAACAACATCAGGAGCATACCGAATATGGTGAAGATGATTGCCGGGATAGCTCCGTAAAATCCCAACATCGAAGAGAAGGCCATGATAAAGAAACCGAAGAAGGCCCCTGTTCTTTCTAAATTAATCCCAGTATTGTGTGCTAATTGGGTGAAAGCATTAACAACGACTTCAATAATTTCAATATAGAAAGGATCTTCCGGTGAAGCAGTTCGGTAAGCGCGTACGCTAATCAGACCATTTACCCCCGAAATATTGCAGAATATGGTACCGGACGATGAGGAAACGTTAGAGTCGCATATAGTAACAGGGCCTTGAGGTCTTTGGTTTTCTACCAATAAACGAACAGATTCAACGGTATTTGAAGAGTCGCTCCAGGTAATAGAAACGATCCCTGTATTATTATTATAACTGGGAACGAAAGTCATGGACTCAAATCTTTGGGCGGCACTTACCGACGGGATAACAAAAATTTGTTCGCATTCATCAGAAGCATCGCAGATAAGCTTAAAGGGTTCAGTAGTATGTAATACCACCCCATCTTTCTCAAAGAGGAACCTATAATCCACGTCGTTTTGATACACATAAAAGACACCGTTCCCCAGTTCGTCTGACTTATCTATTTGTACGGCGACATAGCTATCGTTCTGAGGATAGAGCCTTAACAATTTCATAATGATATTTTGCTGTGGCCTAAAGATAAAATTGTCTACTTCCGCTTTTAATCTTGAGAGTTCTAACTGATCCCTAAAATTAAACATAAATACGTTTCTTGTTGAGTTAATGGTGGCGTTGTCAATATAGTACCTTTCTTTAATTAATCCTTCTGCTTCATATTGGATATACGCACTTACGAAGTACGTCACGTTAGGGGGACTGACACAGACGCTAAAGGTTTGTACGTCGTTAAGATCAAATAATTCTTTACTGAACTCTTGGGAATCTACAGACACATTAACATTTCCCTGCACGTCCGCAGTTAAAGCAGTCCTATTGTTCTCTTCGTAGATGGTGAAGTTAATTAAAACATAAGTATTGGTCCCGCAAGTATCGACTGAGATAGAAGAGATATTAACTGATGTTTGCAACCATTCGGTTAAGGTGAAGTTGGCATACGCTCTGGCGAATAACGTCCAGTTGTCACCTATAAATGTGTTATTGGAAGGGATGATAGCTATTTGTGTTTCTACAGTTGACTGATTAATTTCTACTCCCCTATATAATCCGTCGAAGGTGTCCGTTTCATTTGCCAAGCCTATAAATAAATCTTTAAAGGCATTATTCGAATGATTGTAGCAGCCTAATTTCCCTTCTGTAGTTATGTTTTCTCTAATGACAATGTGGCTATTATTGAAACAATCGAGCGGTAAAGTAATATTAATTTCGGTAGTGGTAATAACAACATTTTTTCTGAGTATCTTTGCTTTGGTCCAAGGGCCATGCAGGGTAAAATTAAAATAAGTGATGTTTCCGCTTACGTTTGTGCTTATTTCATCCTCATTCGTAAAATTGGTATAGAGTACTCCCGATTCTCCTGTTTGGTATAACGTTCCGTTTTGGTACCATTGGAACTCATAGGAAGTATTAAAAGAAATATTCCTGTAGGTTCCGGATGCCTTACCTATCAACTCGCTGGTGGTCACGGGAGAGTTGGGAGAAATGTTTACCGTGTTTATTCCAGTTATCAATGGGGCTGTATCGTTTCCTTCCCAAAAGTAATCTACTTCAAACCATCTTGAAGCACCATCCCAGGAGATCGTTAAGTTCACCTGATCTATTTGGTCGATGTCATTTCTAAAGCTCATATTGGTTTGGTTTAATACCCCATCCAAATAGAGATTATAGGTGTGTTGAGTATAGTTAATGGCTCTAAAGTCAACTTGAAGGTAAGTCGCTGCTGGAAGTTCCCCCACGTTTTTTAATGTTGAACCATTATAACATCTTATTTCTGATCCTGATACTCCCCCACCAAAGACACATTCTAAACCCTGTACGCCCCCAGACCAAAAGCTAATGAATGCAGAACCAGCGCCGCCGGTGCTTTGCCTTCGAATGCTATAAGTTATATTCGTCGGGGTAGTAACGGTAAAGTTATGTATTGCCCGGGCGTGTACGGTACTGATAGTACTTTCTATATGGAGTGCGCCTGCAGTTCTATTAACTATGCCGTTGTTCTCTCGTTCATCCCAATCATTTCCTACCGTATCCCCACCCCCATCAAAGAAGTCCTCGAAGCCAAAGAAACCATAAGCTGTTGTGGCAGCGAGTAGGAAAACCAGCATAAAGGCAGCTATCTTTTTCAAAAGTCTCGACCTCCTTCGGGCTTTGCATAAATAGCCACTATGGCAATCAGCCCAATAATGCTGTAATAGATTCCAGAGAAGGTTAAGATGTGGTTAGTAATAGTAAAGTCAGAATCTTTTATGGCCTGGAATAATGCAAACTCTGAGAATTGTATCCAGACTTGTTGGATCACAACCATAATAATAAATCCCAGCACGAGCAGCCCTATAAATATCGGTAAGAATATCGGATGAGACCTTATGAAAAATCCTAAGATCATCATGGATAAGGCAAACCCAATAAGCACAGCCAAGGCAAGAAGATCCCAATACTTATTGAGATCATCTCCGGCTTGTAAGGCTGTGACCGCTTCTGCGCTCTCGTTGATTATGGTTGTATTGATTAAGTTCCCTGTGAGTTCTGAGCTTACATACGTCCAGAGAAGGCCCATAATTCCCATGATGAGAATAACAAAGAATACGAGAATAACATCGAACAGACTTTGTCCTTTCTTTAGTAGAGGTCTTGCCATTTTCCTGTATTAAATTTCTTTCTTTTCCAGAGCGAGTATGCAGACTGTAGATTAATCTCTAATCTATTTGCAATCGCTCGAATTTCTGCATAGTCTTTATAAGGTAGGCGAAAAGGCCTGGTCTTTGCCATTATAGTTTCCCCAGTTCCATATCATCATCTTTTGATTCTGAATTTATTTTAACCATCCTATAGATAAACCAAAAGAGAAACATTCCAAAGAATAAGTAAAAAGTCCAGGTTGCGACGGCTACGGGGAAGATTGCAGATAACCCAGTAAACTTTCCAGATTCATTGGTGATTATATCTAAAGCAACTGAAAAAGGGATGAGCATACCCAAAGCCATGAGTCTTAGAAACCAGGCAAAAGCTAACAAGAAAGCGTTCTGTTCGAAGGTGTCATTTTTCCCACTTTCGCTGAACATCTTCGATTTTTCCTCAAATGAATTTGACATATAGATAAAAAGAAATGCCAAAAGCAACGGTGCTAATAATGCTCCTAAAACCCAGACCGTTTCCAACCCCTCCAAAGTATTACCGCACTGGTAAATCCAGTCAGTAGTTTCATTCTTCGCCCTAAAGCAATAATTGTTATCCTGAGATAATCCCGGTTGTAAAGCGTTTTGTTCATTTTGTGAGACCAAGCTGACATTGCGCCAGGTAATATTGTCTTCGCTGTATTGTACCTCGACTACTGCCGACACTAGGGGCAAAGCCATGAAGAGTACTAGTATTAGTTGCCATTTTGCCATTTTATTGTGTCCAATTTAACCATACATATTCTATCCCTATTTCTTGAATTAAAAAGCCAGCAAAGAGAGCTAAAGGAATAATAACAGGGGTAGAAACCGCAACGGTAGCAATGTAAAACATCCCTAGGCCCAGCACTTTATTGTCTGTATCGTCATAGCTTACGGCTGCTTGCGCTGTGGTGAATGCTATCTGTTTGTTATCCTGTATGTCATGGGTCCCCCCGGCCCCGTGGTGGAGGATCAGGGATGCGCCCTGATTGTTTAACTCCACCGCAGAAGCTAAGGGAAAAGAGGTAAGCATTAAAATAAATAAAATAGCTAGTTTCATGGTATCCCCAACCTAAAGTGTGATGAATTTAACTCGTCAATGTGAAATCCTGCTACAAAAGAAGAATTTAAAGTAGCATTTATTTGTCCAAAGTTTGCGTTAGTTCCGTTAATCAAGAAAGTCGATACTGATTCATTTGTATGTGGAGAATTAGTATTGATGACATCGATAATATCTTGAGTTGAATTACTTCCATCAATACAGAAATCATTATCAGAAGATCCATTAATCCTTGAACAATCTATGCTAATGTTGTAAACTCCTACAGAATTATTAAAGGTATCCCGTATATCCGCATCAGTTCTGTTAGTGTGGGGAGAATCCGAATTAATCAGTGAAATTATACTGGCATCAGTTCTGTTAGTGTGGGGGGAGTTTTCATCCATCCACCCTCGTAAGAAAGTAAAGAAAGGAGTATCAAAATTTAGAACTGCTCCTGTTGCTCCATAGGTAAAGGTGAAGTTTGTATCGCCTGCTGTGGTGTTTAATTGGGGGGCCGTAAAGTTTTCTACGGATGCAATTCTCCCGTCGGTGTAGGTCCTGGCTGAAATGTTTGCTGCATCAGCTCTCTCAATAGCAAACTCCCTAACAGTTGCGTTGGTATCATTGATTTTAGTTAAAATATTTACACCGCCCACACGAACTAAAGAATAGTTACCTTCATTGGCAACTATATCTCCATTCTCATCAAAACCATATATTGTAACTGCTGAGATTTGCACAAAGTTTTCTATAGGGACTGTAGTCAATGAATTTTTTTGTCTCTGAATCCTGATAAGAAATTCAGTTCCTGTGCCTACAGACCAATCTGGAATGTTGGATATATCCCAGTCAATCTCACCATTGTGTTTCATCCCTTCAGTTGCATCTGTAGGATTAAATAATACCCATACATTCGTACCGTTTGAATAATAGAACAAAGGATCAATACCTGCACCGGACGCAGTAGTATTCAAAATTACTTCTATCTCTGCGAACTTGGCAGCGTCTCCTAAAGTTATATTATTGTTATCCTGTTCGAAGATAGTCACATCGCTTGTTGTTGAAGTGAACGCTGCAAGTTGATCTGTACCGTTAACTTCTGCTGTGTCCATATCTCCGAAAGTTCCTGATAAGACTGTTAAGCAATCAACTCCTACACCGCATTTAATTCCTTTGCCTGTTGCAGATCCTTCCGTGAAAAGGATTTCGATTGCAGCAACGTCTCCTCCTGCAGACAAAAATCTGTCAATGTTAAACAAGAGTACAGTTTCCTCTTGTCCGTCAACGATCGCCCCAGTTGGATAGTTGTAAACTTTAGCATTCACACCACCAAATCCATTTACATTTACAGTTGTCTCGGAAGCGATTTCGCCGTTTGCTGTTACATTATGGATAATATCTACTTCTCCGTTTGATTGTATTCTGTACATTAAATTCCCATGAATATCTGTAATATAAAGAATATCATTCGTTCCTCCGGTAATGTTTAAGGTCCCATTAATCAAGACATTTTCTGCTACGGAACTATTAGGTTGTATATGTTCTCCTTGATCTAGCCAAACAACGGAACCTCCACCCCCTCCCGAAGCATCCACACAAAAGTCAGCATCGCTTCCGTTAATAAGCGAACAGTCTATGCTCAAATTATAAACTCCTGGTGAATTATTCATTGCTGCTCGTACATCTGCATTACTTAAATTTCCATGCGGAGAATTAGTATTGATGACATCGATAATATCTTGAGTTGTGTTTGCAGATTGATTATTCATAGCATCGATGGACCCTTGCAAAGCGGTAAGGTTTGTATTGATCGTTGTATTGATGTCTGTTAAGCTCGCTTGCCTGGCATAGAATGAAGGTAACTCTCCTCCTAAATAACTGGAATCATTGGCCAACAAAGCGAAGAAAGATCGAGGCGCATACGAATAGTTAGTATTTGCAAATGCCGTTCCGTCTAATGTAAATTGGAAATAAAGATCAGGTGTTAAAAAAATATATTTGTTTATGTCGACAGTTTCTCCAACAATATAGTTAAACGTCCCGTTCCTTATGAAGAGCGTAACACTCTCACTATAGACTTGTACTGACCCTGTTTGGTTATAGATCGTATAATTTGCCGGGAAGCTTCCGTTAAAAAACTCTCCCGTTGTTTCGTTACGATAGATTCCCTGCACGTCTAAGGTATTGGCAGCATACACAGAAGCCACTAACAAAAGTACAAGTCCGATTAATAATATTTTTTTCATTTTGTGAAATCAAAGTTGAACTTTTTGTTGAGAATTATCTGGCATTGTTTATCTTGGATTACGTCGCCGACCGTCATGTTTGCTTCAATGCTATAATTTC
>SDBV01004520.1_pt1 | contig 19960 bp, 19 predicted proteins | sample 2277081 | NCBI WGS metagenome assembly SDBV01 (sample SAMN10402039, study PRJNA504765) | marine sediment metagenome | isolation source: marine sediment core GS10_PC15, 223 cmbsf | place: Arctic Ocean: Southern Knipovich Ridge | collected 2010 | reverse complement strand
TCAGCACTCCTTCTCCTCCAGTGTTCTGGTTTGTCAAAACTCAGTTTCACTGGAATGTAGGGGCTGGGGGTGGGTCAATTTTCAAGCGATGAATGGATCAATTTTATAGCGATGCGTACACTCTGCGGGATGAACGCAAAGGCTTCCTCGCATTCCGATTCGAGCAGCGGAGAGCAAAGGAAGATTCGATTGGGAATCGAGCGATCCACCTACCGGACCGCATCGCGAACCCGACGGGGCGCCGGAAGCTGCGGCTCGATCCGCGCCCGCCACCTAGGCGCGGATCGAGCAGTCTAACGCGGCCTCGCTGCCCGACGATCCGCCTTCTAGCCTCTCAAAGACCCGGATCTAATGATCTAATGACGGATCAGGGCTAGTTGTCGCAGCTGCTGATGTGGATCTGGAAATTGCCTCCGGTCAGCGTGCGAGGATCGCCAGCTCCGTCATGCACATAGATGAAGACGTCGCCTGGGTCGTCGCAATCATAGACGGTCATCCAGTAGCGATCGATGTCTTCTCCGCCATCCGCACCGAGTGCGCTCTCGTTCCCGGGCTCGTTCCTATCCTCTGCAATGGCCTCAAAACAAACTACGTCAGGGTAGTCCGTCTTGTTTCGACCGATGCCCGCAAGGGTGCCCGTTCCGTGGAAGACAATGTAGTTGAACGGCGTCACAGGAGACTCAGATCCGGGTTCGATCCCAGGGACATTCCCGCATTCGTCGATAACGATATCTGTGCCATGGAAGTGGAGCCCATCGTGATGGTCTATGTGTGTCCAGCTTCCACCATCCGCTCCGGTATCTGAGTTGCAGCCAGGATACACGTTGCCCCCGACGTTGTCCTTTGGCCCTTTGTACTCGGCCATCATCGCGCCCGCCAACGGGCTGAACTTCACACCCCCAGCGGTAAGCCAGCACAGTCCCTCTTGAGGCGACTCGCACGTGGAAGAAGCAGTGTCCGCCATCGAAAGATCCGAGCCATCCCAGATAACCGCTGTGCCCGTAGCCGTTACTGTATTGGTACTGGGGGACTCTGTAGGGACGTAGCTGCCGGAGAACGACATCGATTCCGACGGAGCAATGGTCACGGGGCCCAGAACCAGTGATGGGTCGGTGTGATCATCACTTACCGTGACATCCGTGAGGTCCTGCCATCCGCAGTTGGTAACTGCACCGCTGAAGGTGATCGGTTCTCCGGGCGCAACTGCGTCCTCGCATACCTTGGTGACGTCTATACATGGGCTTGCGAAAGCGCGAGTTGGTGCCATCGAGAGAGGCACCAGCAGCACGATGCCGAGCAGTAGCGAGAACATGGAGATCGAACTTGAACTATTCATGATTTCTCCTCCGTTTAGTTCGTAGGTCCTCGGCCATTCTGCACTTCTCGCGGGCGTACAGTCAAGCGCTGATTTTCTCCCCCTGAAGGCGCCGCCCGACGACCTGGCCCGTGTCCTCAGCTGGCAGGAGACCCGCTTTGTCTCGAAGAGCCTGACCCTGAACTACAAGCGGGTGCTCTACGTCCTCGATCCGACCGACGCCGCGCGAGCTGCTTCTTGCCCGTTTCGAGGAAGTCCTTGCTCCAGCGATAGTAGAGGTTGGAGGCAATGCCCTCGCGGCGGCGCAGCTCGGAGATGCTCTGCTCACCCCGCAACCCTTCGAGGACGATCCGGACCTTTTCCTCGGGAGCGAACTTCCTGCGAGTACGGCGACGGATCTCCCGTACTGCCGCTTCTGTCGATTGCTTCTTCGTTCTTGCCATTTCGAGACTCTCCTCGGGATCGCAGATCCCGTAAAGTGTCTCTTAGCTTAGACCACCCCAATGTCCGACTTCCCCTGACGGGCTGCAGGGGGCTCAAACCAAGGCAACTTGCCGGTTGGCGCGTCGTTAGCTTGATGGCATTTGGCCGATCGGGCATACTACATAATGTGCCCCCTGAGAGGGCGAAGATCCTACAAGGTTCTGTATAGATCACCGAGCGTCGGACCGAATAGCGGGAGCGCTGAGAGAGAAGATCATGCGGGGCGACGCCAGCACGAGCCGATTGCCGGAATCAATAAGAGGGCGACCGTTAAGGGGCCTTCTCATTTACCTCGGCTGTAGCTTGGTCGTCATCCTCACGCTCGCGTGTGGGGAATCTGAAATCGGTCGCACGGCCCTGAGTGCGGAGTCCGCAGGAGGTAACCTCGTGAACGAGAAGCTCGCCGCGTCCCTCCGTAAACTCGCGAAGGGGCGCGTCTATTTCGGCCGACACTCGGTCGGCCGCAACATCTTGGATGGCATTGCGATCCTCGCCGAGGAATACGGGATTCACGGCGTCAACTTCGTGGATCTGGAAGAGGACCCCACGCCGCCGCTCCCTGAGACTTTCCTCGCTCACTCACGCATCGGCAAGAATCAGAAGCCTGTTGGCAAGATAGATGGCTTTGCGCGGAGACTTCGAAACGAGTTCTCGGGCGAGCTCGATGTGGCTCTTATGAAGCTCTGCTATGTCGACTTCAACCAAGATACCGCGGTTCGAGAGCTTTTCGACCACTACAGAGCGACGATCGCTCAGCTCGGCAGAGACTTCCCAGATATCCGTTTTCTTCACGCGACGGTCCCCCTGAAGGAGCGGCGCTTGGGCCTTAAGAGCTACCTGAAACTCATGCTGGGTCGCGGGTTGTGGGGTGATGATACAAACATCAAGCGCCACGAATTCAACGAGATGATTGAACGAACCTACGATGCAGGCACGATCGTGGACATTGCACGTGTCGAGTCAACGACACCAGATGGAATGCGTGTCACGTTTCGAAAGAATGATCGCACCTACTACAGTTTGAATTCCAGCTACACTGACGATGGTGGCCATCTCAATGAGCTGGGCAAACGTCAGGTTGCTGCGGAAATGGTACGGATACTCGCCGACAACCTACGGGGTGATCAGTAGCTGCCCGCGGTCAGCTCTACGCCCCCCCTCGGTCAGAGCGGCGATTCAGGTGGCGATCCGTCCGATGCGCCGATTGCAGGCGGTGGATTCCCGCTGCTCATTCTATCGATCAACTTCTTGGTCTGCTCGATGTGCGCTCTGGTCGACGCTCCGAACAAGATGGACTGTATATTTTCCTGACCGCACACGTATTCCATTCCCTCGGCAGGGGGGATGGCGCCGGCCGCGAGCGTCTGCATGGCAATGGGTCGGAATCTCCGCTCCCTGATCACCTGTTCGTACCTATCCTTCCCACCTGACATTCGAAAGCCGATCTTGTTGATCGAGGCACAGATGATCGGATTCTGGATGCCGCGCTCCTCGAGCGCATCCAGCAGCATCGGCATGTTCATGGTGATGAAGCCCGCCTCGGCGTCATATCTTTCGCGAACATATTCCGCGAAGGCGACGAAGCAATCCGTCGCACCGAGCCCCAGCAAGAGGTCTGTGATCACATTCTGGAGAAAGATCACCTCCGTGTTGATGCCGTGGAACATCTTCATCTCGGCATCCACCAGAATCTTCATCAGGCCAAGGTAATCCTGTTTCGCGATCGCCAAGCCTCCCCGGGCCGCCGTGCTCACGAAGCTTCCCGGAACGAACTTCTTTATCGTTCCAATTACACCGAGCTCCGTGAGAGCATTCACGTACTTGTGTGCATACGGCATGCACGGATAAATCTTGAAGTCCGCGTAGCGAGGCGGGTTTGCTCGGATATGGTCACAAATATCCGCGATTCGGTCATGAGTCGTGCACATGAACGTCTTGATCCCTAGATCATAGACGCAATCAATCACCTCAATGACTGCCTTGGTCTCTTGAAATCGCAAAGCCTGAGCCCGAGCTTTTTCCTCGGATAAATGGTTGATTGCGAAAAACTGGTTGTCTCCAAACAAGATCCTGTCCATGCCATCTAGCCCCTGGAGTAAGCGTCTTTTCGCAACATGTCGATGACCATATCAGTTTCAAGGGCACTGGAAAACGAGTTGACGTTTTCCGCTCGCTGCTCCTTCACACGGCTGACGAAATAGTCGACTTGGGCTGAATATTCTTCGCCTCGTAGATAAAAGTTCACGGGATCCGTCAGCTCCGTCAAATATCGGATGTTCCAACCCCTCTGCAGCTCCTCGTCTTCACATGCCTCCCGAAGATAGATCCTGCACTCCTGGGCATCGACAACGATCTTCCCCTTCTTCCCAAGTATCGTTACCTGTGTCGACATCTTGCGATAGGTTTCGTCACTCCAATTGACAGAAAGTTGGCCAGTCATGAGAGAGTTGAAGACGAGAGTTGAGTACACCGCATCGTCTACGTGCTCCGAGTAGATATTCTTCAAGATTGTCCCAGAAACAGCACTCGGGGTGCCGACCAAGAACTGGATCAGATTGATCACGTGGGAAGCGTAGTCATACAAGCAGCCGCCACCTTCGGATTTTGCAGAGCGCCAGGTTCGCCCCTTGGTTCTCAGAACGACCGGCCCATATGCCTCCCCGAGCACGTGATAGGTCTCCCCGATCACCTGTCGGTCTAGCAGGCGCTTTGCTTCCCTGAAAGAACCGATGAATCTGTTGTGGTAGCCAACTTGGTTAGCAAGTCCTTTTTGCGCAGCGAGCGACACCATCTTCTTGCCTTCATCGATGTGAAGGCAGAAGGGCTTCTCGACGTAGACCGCCAAGCCCTTTTCGGATGCCAAACAAACCATTTCCGCATGCAATTTCGTGGGCGTCGCAATAACGACGCAATCCAATTCGGACTCGTCGATCATCTTCCGAAAATTCGTGAAAGTCCGAAAAGGTGTGAACTTCTCTCCCGCACTCAAGATAAATCTCGAGCTATCACAGACGGACACCAGGTCGACATCCGGATGAGCGCTGAGGATCGAGCAATGGGACATCCCCATCTTTCCGAGGCCAGCAATTCCCACTCGAATCATCTTCAGTACTTCCTTTCCGATCCATCCCTGAGAAGCTCGGCCTTGATCAATGCGTATGCCTCTTTCCCCTTCTCGAGCAGTTCGGCTCGGGGAAACTTTCTTTCAAAAACATCCAGGTAATCCAGTGCGAGTTCTGCCGTGAGTTCTGGTCGGTGTATCATTTGTCCGTTTTCTATCAGATAACGGTCAACATCCAGTAGCTCGCCCTGATAGACGGAAATCGTTGGAATCCCCAGTACCGCCATCTCTCGAGTCATCGTTCCGCCAGCTCCTATGAACAGACTGCAGCCATTCACAATCTCGGCCAACGGCATCGGTTTATGAAGGACTGTGATGCCGGAGAATTCTGAAGATTCATAGTGGGCGGCCTGCTCCTTTCCCCTTGGCGACACCACGATCTCGACCTTTCCGCGTAGCTCAAGAAGCACATCATCGAGGAAGTTCAGGCTGCCCTTGTAGTACTGAGCGGTCGATGGTTCGGGTCTGACGAATACTCTCCGCCGTCCATTCTTCCCTGGGATGGGTTTGCCCGGCTCCAGACCGGGCATCTGCCATAGGTAGATGCCTTCCTTGACTCCCGGATATTGAACGATCTTCTTATCGCGCGCGCCTTGCCGGCGAACTTTGCGACGGTCGAGAAATTCCGGGACCATCACCGTATCTGCAAAAATGAATGATGGGATATTGCCTACAGCGTGTTCGTTGTCGTTCAGATAGATGGACCTGCAACCCAAGAGAGCCGCTGCGATCGGGGAATGGAAAGAGCTGTGCGAAATCGCAACATCCGGCTTCTTGTCTCTCAAATAGGAGCAGAGTTGAACGATACGGATCGGATATCCGTAGACTTTCCTCCAGAGTTTTCTTCCGTAGTGGATGCCTACCACCTGATGGGGAAAGCCGTGAAGATTCAGCAATTCGATCGTGTTCGCTAGCGGTCTGCAGGTGATGATGATCTCATGCTCAAGCTGAAGCTCGCGAATCATCGATCCAAAGAAGTTCACGTGGGGAGAATTGGAAATGTCGAACCATATTCGCATTCATTTCCCTCCCTTGTCCGAGAGACGACGATCGTGAGATGGAAAGCATCGAACCGATACCTGCTTTCGAGAAGATGCATCCTAGGCCAGAAGCCAAGTTCGCTGCCACGATTGCCGAAGCCGGACAAGAAAGCCGGGGGGGGGCTGAGCTGGATGGCCGGGCTGCGCTCCTGCATTCATCGGTAGGCCAGCGCTTCGATAGGCTCTCCGCATTCTGTAGCGGCCGGCTTTCAGGGTCCACCATTGAGCCAGAGGCGGCCATTTCAGATGACAAGACATCTCGGGATCTTTTTGACACCAGATGCATTGGAGTTGCCCACAGACCTTCTGTCCAGAGATGCCCCTGGTAATGGGCAAAGCGATGGCGACAACGGTCGCTCTGGGGCAGAGGCTCAATGGAGTCTGGTGTGCGCAACAACCCGCGGAGCGGGCTATCGACAGATTCTGCCCTGGTTGCCCACGAGCCGGCTGGTGGCGTTTCGCCCGTGGGATGCGCTGCCGGGCGGACGAGCAGCGAGAAGATCTCTTGTGTTTCTTCTCATTGTGGACGATATAATATTTGATTATCGAATTGGAGACGCTGAATTCGAGGCTCCGATGGGGTAAGGAATGTTCTCGGTGATCATCCCCGCGCACAATGAAGAGGCGCTTATCGGGAAATGTCTCCAGGCGATGACGGGAGGCGCGAGAGAGGGCGAGCTCGAGATCGTCGTCGTCGCAAACGGTTGCCGGGACCGGACTGCGGAGGTGGCCCGAAGTCACCGACCAAGCGTGAGGGTAATCGAGACCGAGGTCGCTTCGAAGATCACCGCGCTGAGGCTAGGAGACGAAGCAACGGCGGAATTTCCACGCTTTTACGTGGATGCTGACGTCATTCTACCCATCGAATCCATTCGTCGGGTGGGGGCGGTCTTGCAGCGGGGACCGTATCTCGCTGCGGCCCCGAAGATGCGCGTTTTTCTCGATGCCAGCACATGGGCGGTTCGGGCCTACTACGACATCTGGCTGGATCTTCCTTATCACACCCAGGGGATGATTGGCTCCGGCGTGTATGCCATGTCCGAGGAGGGGAGGAGCCGGTTCGACGTCTTTCCCAACATCATTTCCGATGACGGATTTGCACGCCTCGTGGTTTCTCCGGAGGAGAGGGTGACGGTCGAAGATGCGTGGTTCATGATTCTGGCGCCTGAGACGTTGTCGGGCGTCGTCGAGATCAAAACGCGCAGCAAGAAAGGCGCCCTGCAACTCAAACTGCTCTACCCGGAAATGATGGAAAAGGATGTACGGGATTACCGCAGCATCTTTCCGAATATCGTGTGCGCGCCCCGCCGATGGCCGAAGGCTGCTGTCTACCTCTACGTATTCGTGCGGACGAAGCTGCGGGCCTTTTGGATGAACTACGTGGGTGATCTGGGAGAATGGGAGCGCGACGAGACGTCGCGCGTTTCAATTGACCGCTATCCCGTGGGAACGAGAGAGAATCTCGACTTCAATGACCGGGGAACGAATGATTCGAATGCAAGGCGAGATCGATAGTCCCAGAGTTTCGAAGATCGCCGAGGTCGACTCGTCTCTCGGGAAGCTGATTCGGCAGATGCTCGAGATCTCTCGTACCAGTCTGCCGGAGATGTTTCGCAGGAATGAAAAGTGCTTCGCGTTCACGCGGATCAAGAACGCGAGCGGCCAGCTGCAGCTGCGTGGCGAGAGTTCGAGATATGGAGCGATCGTGCTGCTCGGCGCACGCTGGTTGGACGAAGAGAGTCAGCGGTCGATTCTATGCGGTGACACGGCCTCTGGATTCTGTGAGCGACTGATGCGAGCGACGGACGGCTGCACCAATCTCGGAGATCTGGCGGTTCTTGCCTGGGCTGCAGCAGAACTCGATCATCCGAGAGCGGAGGAAGCCCGCCAGCGCATGCTCCAGCTCGCGGACAATCAGGGGGAGAATTTCACCGTCGAGTTGGCTTGGACACTATCTGCCCTTGCGGCGACGCGAGACGGCGCGGCGGTGAGCGAGGCGGCGCAACAGATATACGCTCGACTGATGACGGCTTTCTCGCAAAGCGCAGGTACCTTTGCACACCGTTGTGGAACAAGAAACAGGGGCGGACTTCGATCTCACGTTGCTTGCTTCGCCGATCAGGTCTACCCGATCCAGGCTCTCTCACGCTTTCACAAAACCTTCGATAACAAAGAAGCTCTGGCGGCGGCGGAGCGCTGCGCGGAGCAGATCTGCCGCGTTCAAGGAAGCGGCGGTCAATGGTGGTGGCACTACGACGCGCGCACGGGCGCGGTCCTCGAAGGCTACCCGGTCTATAGCGTGCACCAGGACTCTATGGGCCCCATGGCGCTGCTAGATCTCGCGGAGGCCGGTGGTCGCGACTTTTCGGAAGCCATCGCTCTGGGGCTTCGTTGGATGGAGAGGGCCCCGGAACTCGGAGTTTCCCTGATCGATGACGATCAGGGAGTGATCTGGCGCAAGGTGGGACGACCGGACCCCTTCAAGCTCGTCCGTGGGCTTCGAGCCGCGGCCAGTCGAATCCACCGCGATCTGCGGCTGGACCTCCTGGATGTCGTGTTCCCGGCCTCACGCATCGATTACGAATCCCGTCCCTACCACCTCGGATGGGTGCTCCACACATGGCTGGGGCAGCTATGAACGAACCCGCGTAGCAGTGCAGAAGCGCCCGATCCTAGTGCTCTGCCGTCGCACGGCACGTGGGGCTTCAGCGGTTGCCGAGCGAAGCGGGGCCGGAACCGCAGCTTCCCCAGGGCGCCAGATCCGGCCGCTGGAGAGGCAGTTGTTCATAAGGCTCTCAGGCCCGTGATTCCGTTCAGGGCGCCTCGCGCTTTGCCCCTGCCTTCGCGTGCTCCGAGCGACCAGGTCTCAACTTGACGGGGCGCGCCGGCACGCCGAAGACGGTCGCTTCCGCGGGAATATTCTTCACGACTACCGAGTTCGCGCCGATCACGACGTCGTCGCCCACCTCTACAGCGCCAAGGATTGCGACACCCGGTCCAATGTCTACGCGGCTGCCGATGACGGGTTTGAAGTCATCTTCTCCGCGATGTAGGACGCCGATGGTGGTGTTATGCCGGAGCTGAACGTCGTCTCCGATCGAGCGCGCACCGATGAAGATGCCGCCGTGGTGCCAGATGCGAACGCGTCTTCCGAGCAGCGTGACATAGGGCAGCTCGATGCCCATGAAGAGTCGAATGAACGTATACACGATTCCATAGACAATCGAGAACGGGGCTCGCAACAACTTGGGCCGGACCCTCATCCGCCAGTTCCCGAAGCGATGCGTGGCAATGGCCCAGAATCCCGGATCCAGGAGGTAGCGATTGTGAACCCGGAAGTCTTCCGCGAGCAGGGCCCAGAAGCCGATATCCGACGGATTGTTGTCGGCTTCACCTCGAAGCATGGGTGAGGGGCGGCGGGGGTGCTCGAATCTTCGTGTAGACGTTTCAGCCATCAGTCATTTTCCACAGTGGCCGGTGGCTTCCGGTCGAAAAAGGAGTATCGGAGAAAATCCCCGAGTATGTGGGGAGGAGCCTGGGTGGATCTTCGCTGCACCGTCCTCCGGAGTACTCGGAATACGTAGCCCAGAGCCCATGCGACGCTTGCCACGAACGCGTAGAGCCTGCCGTGATTCTTCCGGAGATAGTGCCGGCGGGACTCGAACCAGTAGGGGGGGCGTCTCTTGCTGCCGGCCAGGACCTCCGTCGCTGCGGAGAGCACATGTATGACACGACTCTTCGGAACGTACCAGCATGTCCAACCCGCCCGCTGTGCTTGAAGGCAGAAATCCGCCTCCTCGTAGTAGAGGAAATAGTTCTCGTCAAAATAGCCGACGCTCTCGATCACTGCCTTCCGGATCATCATGCTCGCTCCGCATACCCAGTCCACATGCTGATCTCTTCCGGAAAGTGGCATAGAAACGGCCCATCGTCTCAGAAGTCTGGAAACGAGGGTAAGGCCCGCCGCGTGCTCGAATTCGGACGCGATGCTGTAGAAACGAAAACCGTTGAAGTGGGTCCCTCCATCGGGCCTGTCCAGTTGACTCCCAGCGATGCCCACTGCCGGATTCGCCTCGAGGAATGCCAAGAGGTCTCGGATTGCCCGGGGCCTCACGATGGTATCGGGATTGAGGAGATGAATGAACTCCGGCGGATTATCGCTCGTCATAGCTGGCCGAATCGCGAGATTGTTGCCGTAGGCAAAACCGCCGTTTCGTTCGGCGCGCAGCACGCTCGCCCATTCCCCCCAGTGCTCCGAATGGATTGCCGCCTCGATCTGCTCTGCCGAGCCATCGCCCGAAGCGTTGTCGACGATGATGACACGTGCTCCGGAAATCACCGCGACCTCGCTCTCCAGAGACGTGAGGCAGTCGATCACGAGCTGCGAAGTTCGGTAGTTCACGATGATCAGGAGAAGTTTCATGCGCAAGATCCAATGGAAACAGTCTTTGCCTGGCGTCAACACCGCTCGATGGTCCGGGGCGTCGCTCGGGTCACGCTACCATCTGTGCACGCCGACCGGATCAGAAAAACTACCATGGATTTCGCGACTCGCTCGTAACTCATTGAATATACTCACTTTTCTCCAGTGTGCCAGGCGGGATCCGCGCCCCGGCGCGCGCCGTGCCCGGAGTCTTCCGGAAGTCTTCTCGTGCATCCGCGGGTTGACCGGGAACGGAATCCGATAAGCGAGGTCGCCGGCTTCGGCTGCGATCTGAAAGAACCCGAGCCGCTGGGATCCATCCGCGATCTCGCCACCGCCATATAGGCTCGAGAATGAGCTCACGTGCTCCGATGAAGCACCCTGGTACAATCTCGCGAATCCTCGCGTTGGAGCCGCTTGGCGACTGTGCGCCGATTTGCGCTTGGCCTGCAGAACAGTGAACTCAATCAGTTGAGTTCGGGGCAGGAGGCAAAGAGGGAGACAAACGATGTGCGACACTGCGACCGGAGAGAGGGGTCGGCTGCCCGATTTCCTGATCATCGGCGCAGCAAAGTCTGGGACCTCGACCCTCTACCAGCGTCTCTCAGGACATCCCCAGATCTACATGAGTCCCATCAATGAGCCCTGTTTCTTCGATACGGCGGTGGCATGGCACAAGGGACTGCTCTGGTATCGCTCACTGTTCGCGAACGCTAGCCCAGGCCAGATCTGCGGCGAAGCATCCACAAACTACAGCCAGCGGGTGGATACGAGCCATACGCCCCAGCCGATGGAAGAAAACACGCGAAAGCTGCTTCTCGAGCGCTATGCGGCTTCGGGCCGCGCACTTAGCGAACTCGCGGGGTTCGGCCTATCTCACTGGTTGAACTAAGGAAGGCGGACGCCACTTGCTTGGGACGCCTGGAATCATTGCATACCTCGCTCTCATCATCTGGCTGCCGATCTCGCTCGGACTCTTCGCCCTCTATCGGCCGACCGTCGCGGCGTCACTGGTCTTGCTGGGAGCGATGCTCTTTCTGCCCGCCAGGATGGCCATCGATTTTCCCGGATTCCCTGCACTCGACAAGGAACTGATGGCGAACTTCTGCGCACTGGCGGGCGTCTTGATCTTTGCCCGCAGGCGCCTTTCCCGACAACGCATCGGCCGCGGAATCGACTCGCTGGTCTTCCTGCTCATGGTAGGTGCCGCTCTGACCACGTTCACGAATCGGGATCCGCTTTTCTACGGCCCCACAGTTCTGCCGGCGTTGAGCCTCTGGGATGCGATCTCGTCGTCCATCCAGCAGCTCTTCAATTTCGGTATCCCCTTCGTACTCGGCAGAGTGCTGTTTGCGCGCTCGAGAGACTTGCGACTCCTCCTGCGGCTGCTCGTTGTGGCCGGCCTCGTTTACTCCGTCCTTGTTCTCTACGAGGTTCGGATGAGCCCGCAGCTTCATCGAATGACATACGGATATTATCAACACTTCTTTCACATGACCCTCCGCCTGGACGGCTACCGGCCCATGGTGTTCATGCCTCACGGTCTGGCGCTTTCCCTCTTCGCGCTGGTGACTATGATGGCCGCTACGTCGCTGGCGAGAGCCCGAGTGAACCTTGGTCCGATCCCGACTGCGGCAGCCGCTGTTTATCTGAGCGGAGTTCTCGTGTTGTGTCGGAGCCTCGGTGCAATACTCTATGGGGTCGTAATCTTTCCGATCATTGTCGTTATGAATCCCCGCTGGCAACTGAGGATCGCGTCGCTGCTCGCCATCTTGGTGCTTGCATATCCGACCACACGCGCGCTCGGGCTCTTTCCGACGGATGCCATGGTGTCTTTTGCGCACAGCATTAGCGAGAAAAGGGCGCAGTCGCTCCAATTCCGATTCGACAACGAAGATTTTCTCTTGGAGAAGGCGGAGAAACGCGTCTGGTTTGGCTGGGGAGGGTACAATCGGAATAGGGTGTTCGATCAGAGAACTGGAGAAGTCGATACCATCACGGACGGCTTCTGGATCATTCAGTTAGGCTCAAAGGGGGCGGTCGGATTCATCGGTGCATTTGGCTTGCTCCTCCTGCCCATCTGGCACGCACACTGGAAATTCTCGCGGATTCGATCGGGGCGTGATCGCCGGCTGATCGCGGGGCTGGCGCTCATGCTTGCCATCTACTCGGTCGACCTCATCCCGAACGGCTTCCTTCTGTCGTTCAGCCTCTTTCTATCTGGAGCCCTCACAGGATTGGTCACCGGCCTGCAGGTCGAAAGTCAACGTCGCCTATCTCGCCGGCGTTCTCGAGGCTCTGCGCCCTCCGCAGAGGCCGATTCCGAGAGTGAGGGTGCTCTGACTCCAGGCAATCAGCGGCTCTCGGAGAGCCATCAATTACAGTTGCCGCGCGTGCAGCAGCCTCCTTTGATCGCTGCTCGCGCAGGAATCAATAGTTGACGATGACCGAAGAAGGGCCTCAGACCGCGGTGGTGGACTCGACTGCCGCGAGCACCACCGAACAGACCAGATCTTTCAAGGCACGCGCGATTCGGGCGTCTGCAGTCACGATCGGTGGCTACGGTGCTTCGCAGATCCTGCGAATCGGCGGCAACATGGCGCTCACGCGGCTGCTCTTTCCCGAGGCATTCGGGTTGATGGCGCTGGTTCAGGTGATCTTGACCGGGCTCGAGATGATCTCGGACATCGGCATTCAACCGAGCATCGTCCAAAACAGGCGCGGCGATGATCCTGCGTTTCTGAACACCGCCTGGACCATTCAGATAATTCGCGGATTCATACTCTGGGTGTGCGGCCTGGTGATCGCCGTGCTCTTCGTATGGCTCTACGATCAGCCCCAGCTCCTGCAGTTGGTCCCCGTAACCGCGACCGCCGCCGTCTTGGCGGGCTTCAACTCGACGAAGCTCGCCACTCTGAATCGGCGGATGATCGTCGCACCCGCGATCCTTATCGATCTTACCGCACAGGTGACAGCCATCGTAGTGATGATCAGCACCGCGCTCGTGTACCGATCGGTATGGGCGCTCGTTGCCGGAGGAATCGCCTTTCCCCTGATCAAGATGGCCCTCAGCCATCTCGTGCTTTCGGGCATTAGGAATCGCTTCTGTTGGGAAGCCGAGGCTAGCCGCGAGATCATCCGTTATGGCAAGTGGATCCTGGTGAGCACGCTCGTGACCTTCCTCGCCCTCAGGCTGGACATCCTGCTGCTCGGTCGACTGCTGCCGCTCGAGCTTCTCGGCATCTACAGCATCGCCGGCCTCCTGGCAGTGCTTCCGCAGCAGATCGCAGGTCGGCTGATGGTGTGGGTGCTCTTTCCGGCCCTGGCTGCAGCCGAGAGAGAAAGCAGGGAGCGATTCTCCGCCAGGCTCCGTCGGGTCAGGAGCATCCTCCTGCCGGCTGCGGCGCTCACGGTCCTGAGCATCGCACTGCTGGCTCCTGCGTTCTTCCGCTACCTCTACGATGAGCGCTATCACTCGGCCGGCTGGATGGCCCAGCTGTTGATGGTCTCCGTGTGGTTTCAGCTGCTGCACACCATCGCCGTACGAATCGTGCTGGCGCTCGGAGACTCGCGGTCGCTCGCAATGAGCAACGTGCTCCGCCTGCTGTTCACCGCAACCGGATGCCTGGTCGGCTTCAATCTGGCTGGGCTCATCGGCTTCATCCTCGGCGCAGGCATCGGCTCGCTCACGGGCTATCTCGCCCTCGTGGTGGTCATGCTTCGTCATAGACTGCCAATCGGCTGGGATGATCTGCGCTACAGCCTCAGCGCTGGAGCATGCGCACTGATTGGAATCTTCGGACCGAAGATCCTGGCCCCAATGCTCGAGCTGGAGGAAGTCGGGCTGCTGGAGTTCGGCTTCGCCGGGTTGATCCTGGGCCCGGCGGGATTCTTCGTGGCGAATCGGGCCCGTCGGCTTTCGCGAGCCTAGATCTAAGAGGGTTGGCGCAGCGAAGAAAGGTTAATCGAGGTCCTAGAATGCGTGGAGCGTCGGAAGGTTACGGCTGAGCGATCCTCTTCTCGTCGCTTCATTATCCAAATTCCGGCTCAGCATGGCGCAGGGATCTAGTGCTGAAAGTAAGATCCGGTCCCAGAGGAAAACGCAATATAAGCGGGGCGACTTGTTTTCCAAGGTGATGCTGGTTCACAACAGGCTGCATCTATTCATTTCTAACGGCGCGCCGAATATCCTCTGCTCACACAGTAAGCGTCCATCTAGGTGCCAATTCCAAGAGCGTTGGTCGCCCGATGCGGCTTCATCGAGTCAAGCGCTGATCAATCGCATCCATTCGCCGTTGAATTGACGTTTGGAATCTGGCAATCCCCAATCTTCTGCAGAGGAAGCTAGCCATCACCATGGGAAAGCCGTATCTCGCAATGCGAAACCGCATGCGCGCCAGCTTGTCCTGCGCAAGCAACCATAACTTAAGGATTTCTGATACACGGATGGGCAATAGGCCGCTAAGTTCGTAGCCTCGACTTGCCAGTAAATCGCCAATGCGCTGCTCCACCAAACGCTTCTCTTTGTCGGATAGCTTCTCCCTCCACTGGAAAACCAGTGCCGGATCCGGAGGGCTATAGGTTGTGGTCAATGGATAATCTAGCATCTCCCGTTCGTACGGAACGCCGATGAATCTGCAAACCCTCTCGAGATTCTCAACGGGATCCAGAACCAAATCCTCGTATCTCACCTCCATGCGCCGTTCTGAAGCTACAAGGTTGCATACTCGATCCCAGGTTAGCTCCGCATTGACCCACCACTTGGAGGCAGTCCACACGTTCCCAGCCCACCCCATTCCGATACGCGACCGCGCCACGTCTCGGCCGTCTCTCAGCAAATGGATGAACCGAGCATGGGGCCAGATGTAGAGCAACCTATCGAAATGATAGTGGACAGTTGCGCCAACGAATCTCTTCCCATCTCGCTCGCGCTTCTGGATGAGAAATGAATTAATCAAGTCGGGGTAAGCTAAAGATGTGTCGGCCGAGAAATACGACGCCAGAAACGGGCGACTCGTCTTCAAGCGGTCGCAATAGGTGTCGACATCCGGAAAGACGCCCGCATCAGAAATCATATCCACGGCAAACTCGAACTCCATATGAAAAGCAATTTGGCTATGGTGATCGAGCATCAACCTGAAAACCGTCGTCCCAGAACGTTCTGGGCCGACTAGGAAAATGGGGTCCAAAGAAATAGGGCGCTTTGAAAGGGCGGCCATGGGGGCTCGGATTGCCTCCTTCGAGCGATGTTGGATCCAGCCCAACGTGAGCCATGATCCATGAATCAGATTGACGAGAAGCTCTCACACATGGGAATACTCCACATCGCTGCGGCTGTCAGAGTTGAGTCCTTCCTGAGTCTCGATCGGCGGGGAGCGAGCTTTTCACACTCCGCATCTCCTGATATTCTGCTTATGTTATCAATCGTGCCGGAATCGTGCATTGGCTGAAGGACAGCGGTTGTGGCCGCATGTAACTATTTCGGGCGCTATTGTTTCAAAATACGCTAGGTATTGTTTGGGAGCAGATCTGCAGAGCTTGAAGTGGATAGGCAGAATCAGCAATCCAGGGGCAGGCAAGAACTCATCGTGGATTCATCGGCGGCAACACCGAGTTGGCTTAGGAAGAGTGTGTCTGTCCCTTAGGGGAGGAGATCATCTTGGATGATTGAGCTGCCTTTTCTCCTAGGGCAATCAGTTGCAGCGTCCGGCGCTGCCTCAATCTGCTGGGCGGGTATGGCCTCCGTCACGCTGTGGTTACGAGGGTAGCAATGCGCATCGCATTCGTCGGATGTGGCTACGTGGCTGATCTCTATATGAGAACACTCGTCAACCACCCGAGCCTCGAACTGGTTGCTGTCACGGATATCGATCCAGAGAGGCTCTCGCGCTTCGCCGCATACTATGGAGCCGTTCCGGTGCCCCGGCTCGAGCAGTTGCTCGACGACGACTCCATCGACATCATTGTCAACCTCACCAATCCGAGCAGTCACTTTCCTGTATCCAAGGCGTCGCTTGAGGCCGGCAAGCACGTCTATAGCGAGAAGCCTCTCGCGACCGAGATCGAGCAAGCTCGCGAACTCGTCGCGCTCGCCGAAGATCGCGGCCTACTCCTGGCATCGGCCCCATGTGGAGTCCTTGGAGAATCCTTTCAGACGCTCTGGAAAGCGTTTCGTGAGAAGAAGATCGGGAATGTACTCGCAGCCTATGCCGAGATGGACGATGGCCTCATACATCGTACTGACTATCGAACCTGGGTGAGCGAGTCTGGAACTCCGTGGCCGTACAAGGACGAATTCGAAACCGGGTGCACCCTGGAACACGCGGGATATTATCTTACCTGGCTCCCGATCCTCTTTGGGCCAGCAAGAACGATGACGGCTTTTGCTACGTGCTCGGTTCCCGACAAGAAAACCGACGTGCCGTTGGACAGGGATGCCCCGGATTTCTCCGTGGCGTGTATCGAATTCTCGTCGGGCGTGGTTGCGCGCTTGACGTGCAGCATCATCGCGCCGCCCGATCGTTCGCTCACCATCATCGGTGATGAGGGTTTGCTATACATGAAGGATTGTTGGGATTACGGGTCTCCCATCTATTTCCAGCCTCGTACGCCACTCAGTGTCAGGGGAGAGAAAGCGTACCCGACGCTTACAAGACTCATCGGGCGAAGGCGCTATCCTCTGGTCAGGAAGGCCGCCTTTCAGTTTGCCAAGGGCGGGGAGCGCATGGACTTTTCGCGCGGAATCCAGGAAATGCAGGCCGCGATTTCAGAAGCGCGCCCCTGTCGCCTTTCAGCTCGCTACGCGCTCCACGTGAACGAGATGGTTCTCGCAATCCACAACGCGCGAAGTTCCGGGGTCGCAGTCCAGTTGAAATCGGATTTTCCTCCCCCGGATCCGGCGCCGTGGGCCAGCTGATGGCGATATGGCGCCCGCTTCCTGATCAATCGGGCTCGGATCGATGACGTCGCCGCCGATACGCTGGGGAGTTCTGGGTACGGGCTTCGCGGCGGAACAGTTCATAGGAGATCTAAAGCTTCTCGCCGACGCGGAAATCCGAGCCGTGGCCTCTCGAACAGAAGCCAGGGCACGGGATTTCGCCTCTCGTCTCGGCATTTCAAGGCCCTATTCCAGCTACGAAGAGCTGGTCCGAGACAGAGATATCGACGTGGTCTACGTAGCGACGCCTCACAGCGCCCACGCGCGAGATTGCCATCTCTGCCTGGAATTCGGGAAGCACGTTCTCTGCGAGAAATCCTTCGCAATCAATGCGCGTGAGGCGCGCGAGGTCGTCGCGCACGCGCGCAAGAAACGACTCTTTTGCATGGAAGCGATGCGAATGCGTTTCCTTCCCGTGTTCATGGCCACCATGAGATCGATCGAGGAGGGCCGCATCGGCGACGTGGAGATGATCACGGCCGACTTCAGCGCCCCAGCGCGTTTCGGGGAGGAAAGTCGCCTCTTCGACCCAGAGCTTGGAGGTGGCGCGCTGCTTGATCGTGGCGTCTACGGCCTTTCGCTGGCGGCCCGATTGTTCGGGGAGCCTTTCGACGTTACCAGCTGCGCTTCCAAGGCAAGTACGGGTGTCGATGAGAAGATCGTAGTTACCCTGAGTAACTCGAGCGGGCAGGCGGCCGTCATTACCGCGAGTCTCCTGACGCGCGGATCGAGCGAAGCCATCATCATGGGGCGCCGCGGGACGATTCGAATCCATGAACCGTTCTACCGGCCACATCGAATATCGCTGCGGACGTTCATCGACGCTCCAGATTCTCCAGGAAAGACCAGTATCCTAAAGGAGAACCTCCGCCGTGTAGAGACGCTAGTTCCGCAGGTCAGGCGGCTCCGCCTTCAGATGGAGCATTGGTTTCCTCGCGCGACGAAGGAGATCCTTCGCTCGTTCGATGGAAATGGCTACCAATTCGAAGCAGCGGAGGTCATGCGGTGCCTGCGAGCTGGACAGCTGGAAAGCGATATCATGCCGCTGGACGAGACGATTCGCGTCATGGAGATCATGGACCGGGTTCGATCTCAATGTAATGTCCGGTACCCACAGGACTAGAAAGCGCGGCAATCGAGTTGCGAGCACGCCTGTCTTCGCAGCTGCCTCTGGAGAAGGGGAATACTTGAGTGCCGATAAGGCCAATTGAACGCGGGAACGAGATGGCAATCGGATATCTGATGAGCCAATACCCGATGACGAGTCTCGCCTTTGTTCGGCGCGAAATTGCCGAACTCGAGACCCGTGGGCTGCAGGTGGCCCGCTTTTCGTTGCGCAAGTGGAGTGAGGAACTCGTTGATCCGTCCGACAAGGAAGAGGTTGGGAGGACGCGAGTCATCCTGGGCGAAGGAGCAATCGGTCTGGCTGCCGCGGTAGTGTCGACGATCCTTCGTAGGCCAGTGAAATTCGTAAGTGCCGTGGCCTTGATGCTCAAGATCGGGTGGCGTTCCGACAGGGGGTTGCTCATCCACTTCGTATATATGGCTGAAGCGTGTGTGTTGCTGCGATGGGTCCGCGAAACGAAGATCGAGCATCTGCACTGTCATTTCGGGAGGAACAGCACCGCCGTGGCAATGCTCTGTGCAGCCCTCGGAGGTCCTTCCTACAGCTTTACGGTGCATGGCCCAGAGGAGTTCGACAAGGTCAAGGCGATTGCTCTCGAAGAGAAGATCAAGCGGGCTGCGTTCCTCGTGGCAATCAGTTCCTTCTGCCGCGGGCAGCTCTTTCGGTGGTGTGAGCTTCGCGACTGGGAAAAGATCCACGTCATCCGATGTGGTGTTGACGATACGTACCTAGCGTCCGGTGATTTGGCGCTCCCGGCGGACCGGCGGTTCGTCTGCCTGGGACGGCTGTCTGAGCAAAAGGGACAGCTGCTTCTGCTGCGCGCCGCCAGCCAATTGGCCACCGAGGGGTTTGCCTTCAAACTGGTGTTGGTAGGTGATGGTCCGCTGCGCGCCGAAGTAGATAAGCTGATCGAGAGCGAGGGGCTGGGAGACCGCGTCGAAGTAACTGGTTGGGCGAGTGGCGCCGAGGTTATCGATCACCTGTTGGCTTCGCAGGTGATGGTGTTGCCGAGTTTCGCAGAAGGACTTCCGGTCGTACTCATGGAGGCGCTGGCGCTCGGACGGCCGGTGATCAGCACCTACATCGCTGGCATTCCCGAATTGGTCGAGACCGGGAAGTGCGGTTGGCTCGTGCCGTCCGGCTCCATCGAGGACCTGGCGCGTGCGATGCGTGAGGCATTGGAGGCACCAGTCGAGCGACTGCAAGAGATGGGGAGAATCGGCGCGGAGCGCGTGGCGCGTTTGCACAATGTTCGGGTGGAAGCCGGTCGATTGGCGGCTCTCTTCGAAGAGTATTGCACTATCCGTGCGGATGAAGCGCGCGACCCGAGCTGCGGATCTGTGATGTCGAGAAATAGCTGATGAATCTCTTCGTTTTCGGCTGGAATTGCTCGTAAAGCGCCCCCGGTTTTCTTGGACACGAATTTGAGGAGAATGGGATGTCCAAGGAGGTCGTGATGAGTACAAAGCGGAGGGGGAAGGTCAGGCCATCGGCGCGCACGGAGGGAGCCCGAAG
>SDBV01004519.1_pt1 | contig 19962 bp, 16 predicted proteins | sample 2277081 | NCBI WGS metagenome assembly SDBV01 (sample SAMN10402039, study PRJNA504765) | marine sediment metagenome | isolation source: marine sediment core GS10_PC15, 223 cmbsf | place: Arctic Ocean: Southern Knipovich Ridge | collected 2010 | reverse complement strand
TTAACTGAAATAAATCAATAAATTTGTTTAACATAATAGCTTATGAAGCACTCTTTTTTTATACATCAAAATGACTGGTCAACATAAACCGGAATAGGGTGGTCAACATGACCGGAATTTCCACTATCAAAAGCAAAATCTTTAATGTTGATAATTGTTGATCTCCAAAATGGCTTAAACAATTCATCATGGTTTTTCTTCAAAACCAATTGAGCATTATATCGAATCCAATTACTATTATTTCGAAATATTGTCATTTAGTTTCTTAATCCATGAAGCACAACGAATGGCTATTAAGAACTCAGTTCCTTATAGTAGCCATATGGGTCCCTCTTTTTACCCAAATATAGGGCTAAACCCGGATTATGCATTAGAAATCTATTACGAACTATAGCTGACTATCATCCAGGCACTTGCCTGCCTTTGTCAGACAGACAGGCTCGATTTTTCCTACCTGCCTTCCGGCCAGGCAGGCTCACCATAGCGGTGCTATGCCTGCCCTCCTACACAAGTTTCGGTCTCCGGCGGCCACAGCCTTCGGCGACGGATCGCGGACAGGCGTTGCAAAAACCTGCTGTGCCTTCGCGTAGCCGCTATGGCGAAGCAAGGCGCGAGCACCTATCTAACAGCCATTTATAGCTCTCACGACAAAGTCTAATACGTAATCCGGGTTGAATTGCATTTTGTTTCTGACCTGTTGTATTTTTTTGTTCTTATTAGCCATACTCCATATTACAACAGGTAAGCATCAGCTTTCAGGTTAGGGCTAAACCCGAAACAGCAGGGCTTTAGGGCTTTAGGATTATTCAACGGCCTTTGTAAAATGCGTATGCATGTAGTAAGCAAACTGCACTGCAATATCTGTTAATTTCAGGTGATGGCAGAAGGCACTTTGGCATATGCATTTTTACATTTTGTTATGGGCTTTTTCTTCATTTAAGTCTCTTTTTCGAAATAGATTTTGTAAAACTTTCTTCCATCTGGATCCTTCCCTTGTGTTATTAATTCTTTATTTCCGTGTATATAAATATGAAAATTCTTATCTAGTTTCAAAACACTTTTGAATATTCTAGCTTGTTTTTTAACCGCATGATTGGAAATATCAAATTCATCAGAAATATCAATTTCATTTTCCATTCGATAACTTGAATCGAAATTTTGAAATGAATTGATTACTTCTGGGTTTCTTAAAACTTCTTCTTCAAATTCAATTCGCTTAAAACTGTCATGGGTTTTGAAGTAATTCATTGACCTATTAAGCATGTCAATCTTATCTGTTTTGCTTATATCGAATTCCTCAGCCATTTTTTTGGTCAGATAATTCTTGGTAATGCCCAAAAACTCTTGAGTTTGATGATATTCATTTCTAATTGGTTTCACATTCAAGAAATCATTCTTCCAATATTGTACTTCTCTTGAATTATTTGTACTATCCAAGACCAAAACCTTAAAGCCAAGCTCCGATTCTGTATTAAAAACAATACAAGCTTTGTCAATCCCTTTGAGTTCAAATCCAAAGTCATGATTTATTCGATACTTTGACTGTTCTGAATTCATTTTAATAAACGGAACGCTAGTTTCTGATTTGAAAATCCCTACTGCGTCAACTACTTCATCATCAATAACTGCATTTGAGAAATATGCAATATTTAATTTCCCTTCCGCAATTTTTGGATGCATTGATTGTTCATAAAGAAGCTTTGCTAAGTTTTTTGAGGAGTTTAAAAATTCACTTTTATTCGAAAACAATTCCTTTACGACAGAATAGGTATCATTAAGTTCAGTTCTTACCGCATGATTAAAGCAAAAAATTTCTTCCGTTTTGAGAGATATTAAAAAGTATTTTAACAGGTAATCCCTGGAAGCCTTGTCAATTATTGAAATCTCACTGGATAATCTGTATTTTTCATCCCTCAATTTATTACCAACGTGGTGGGTAATGAGTTTCTCTAATTCAATTCTAGTAAAGTCTATGTTCATTCTCCCTTAAATTTTTCATGTAGCTGAAATATCATCATATTTTTCGGTCTTGTATTTTTCAAATTCTTTCAACAATTGTGTTCTAATAGATGAAAGTGGTATGTGTTTGTATTCATCCTTTGGGTTGATTTTTACGATATCAACTACCAATTCAATGTTTCCAATTCTATTCGTGAAATAGTTTGGGAAGCCAAATTTTATTTTACAAGCACCTTCTGATGAATGAAGTGAAAAATTATAAATAATTTCCATTTCAGCTAATTCCATGAACTGATGAAGGTTCTTATTTTTGATGAAATGGATGTTGTGTAGAACTTCGCCATTAATATTTAGCTCTCGGACTTTAGCTAATTCTAGCCAATTAATATCAGAAGGTAAATTTTCGTTTGGGTCTGGGCCTATGTCCAAAAAAGTAGCTTTGTCGAATTGAAAAATACCATTCCCTTTGGTCATACTCAGGAAGAAGGTAATTCTTGCTTCATTAGTGAAATCTTTGAAGAGAATTCTACGAATCTCCTTTTTTGGATCCATGTAATTCATTGCCTTAAAGTGCCGTTCCAAGGTCTTTGATACTTTGTTGGCTATATCGGTAGTTTCAGGCGAAGTATGGACTATTTGTAGTTGTACCCTCTTATCTTTAGTTGTCACCTTTTCAAACGTGACTTGTCCTTTGAATTCATTTTTACCACGATACCACGCTTTACTATAATCTGCAGTTTCGCATTTAAAATCTAAAGCTATTCTATTGGGGTTGTCATCGATCATTCTGAAATTTGGATTTCCAACTACATCGTATTTCTGAAAATTAGTTTTTATTATCTCCTGAATATTGAAACTGTCTGGAATAGCGGCAATTAATGTTTTATCGGATTCCCAATCCAAAGTTCTAGTAATGGTTTTCTCTCTATCTTCTTTTGCTTGCAATCTTTCTTTGATATACTCAAATTCAAAAGGACTTAGAAGTGAGGTAGTCAAGATCGGAAATGTAGTATCTTCATCCGCACTATTGACAAATACACCTTTCATCCTTAGTAATTCTCTTCTTTCTTTGTCCTTGATTGATGGGTGCTGTAAGATGGCACTTAGAGACTGACCATAAGGCAGGAATCTATTGATATTTTCTTCTAGTATTTCCATAGTTAGTTTCTGAAATTTGAGATGTAATTTTCAACAGAAAGTGAAGCTGTAAATGATTTATCTTCAAATGATTGTTTAGATGCAACAACGATTTGTTCATGCTGCAATCGGTTATAATCAGGAAAGGTTATTATTGTACTTGCTTGAAAATTGGCAGTTATATTTTTAGCAAGTCCAATTAGTTTAATCAACTCTTCTCTTTCGAACTTCTCCTTTGAGCAAAGAATCAAAATATTTTCATTGTTGTTTAACTCGATTTTTAAAGGAAGGATATTTGATGCCAAATATTGAATTGGCATTATTGACCCATTCTTTATAACTAAATCATCACCATTATATCCACTATTGAAATAAGTAAACTGGACTTTACCAGTTGGATATTTTCGCTTTACAAATTCAATGGATTGGAAAAAAAATTCTATTTTTTCATTATCAACCAAGAAAATCCCATCATGAGCAAAATCTTTTGGAGCTTCCAATTTTTGAAGTTTTTGTAGGATACCTGTTGAATCTTCATCTACATTATTTAACCAAAAAATGACTCCTCTATCAAACACATCCTGAATATCTTGGTGTTCACTGTTTGTTGTGAACCGTAGATCTGATTTTTTGAAGGATTCAATTGCCATTGCTAAATCTTTGTAATATTCCTTGAATTTTGTAACAGGAGTATTTGGATATTTATTTTTGCTGTATTTGACTGATATCAAAACGTTCTCTAGGGAGCGCGCAATCATTGGACTCCTGTAATGAAAGAATGCATCAATTCCATGAGATTTTTTGTCATGCTTTTCAGGATCGATACTTGTGATATCAATATTTCTTAATGGTTGAGACCAACCAATTAATTCAAGGAAATCAGCCACGATATCTTCTCCAATCTCTCCAATTCTTTTTGAAAATTCTCCCATAATGAGTTAATATTTAGATTGTGATTCTTCTTTCCATCATTTAGTCAATTGCCCATAACGAATGGCTATTAAGAACTCAGTTCCTGTTAGTAGCCATATGGGTTCCTCTTTTACCCTAATATAGGGCTAAATTGCATTTTGTTTCTAAGTTGTTGTATTTTTTTGTTCCTATTAGCCATTCTCCATACTACACAGGTTTTACTTTTTGATTCTTTCTTCAGCGCCAAACAGCTATGTAATTTTCTGTTGAAACGAACGTGCCAAAATTGTTGTTCTGTTGTTTTTTGTGCCCTATGGAATATTGGCTACACTCCGCTTCGCAAAATCCACGTGGTAATTCCGTATTACATCATCACATCATCGAACGATAGAATGGATATTGAACAAAATACAAAGGCTTTAACCCTGAGATTTCAGAATACGATTGAGCAGTCATAGCGATTTGAGCCATTTGTTAGAGCCTGTTGCCGTTATTCCATTTTGTATAGATGATATCTCTGACTTGAAAGGATTAGATTATCTTCATAGTCTCTAATTACCAGGGAATCTGAAGTTAATTTTTCCAGAATATAAAGTCGACTTCCAATGGCAAGAAGAGTATCTTTCATTTCGTAGTAGAATTCTGATTCATCATGAAGATCTTTTCCTGTACCATCTGAATTAAATTTCAATACGTACCTGCAAATGGGATTATTAACACCACCATCTATTGTTGGTATTTCATAATCACTTTCTATAACATATTCCATTTTAACACATTTCCATGTTCCGATTAGCTCGGAGCTATTCTGTATGCAATGAAACAATAATATGGATAACTGTAATGAGTTCATTTAAGGATGATAATAGGCGCTGGGTTTTGAATATGGTGCGTTTGGTGTTTCAAGGCTCCAATTATTTCAGTTTACTAATATGTTTATTTATTGCTACCATCTTTATTTTAGGTACTATCTGACAAATGCACTATATTTTTTGTTAGGCACAGCATTTTTATATGTCAAGTATAATTTGGTCATTCGGATTATCCTTTTGTTTTAAATCCATAAGTAAATGGATTAACTTCTCTTTTGTCAGGACATTATATTTTGGATACAACTTTTTTACTTCTAAAAGGCGGTCAAGAGGGTTGCAATTATAGCTGTCATTAAGTGAGCCAACTTTTTTTAATAGGTAATTATATGTGTTAATAGTAAATGTTGAACCATGTTTAAGTTTAATATAAAAAGCTCTCAAAATATTGGCTTCGGTTGTAGGGTTTAAATTCTTATAAATAGAATTCAATTGAATAATATCAAGCTTGTTCGTTGAAACAAATTCATTATAATATCTTGTATTATATGAAAAATTATGCAAGTTAATGACCAATGAATCATAGTTGTAGAAACAACCCTTAGCGATACTATTCAGTTTATCATCATCATTCAGCTTTACTAATTCGTTTCTAAATGCCCAATTGTCTTGAATACTCCATATATCCAACTTTATTGATTTAAATTTAATTTTTATTCCCCCATGTTTATTTAATTCATAGATACAATTTGTTTCTTTTAATAGGTCTATTAATTTTGAAGAATCAATCTCAACTATTACGTCAATATCTCTGCTTTTCTTTTTGTTAATGAAATCACGAAAGTAACCTCCTACAACATAGGCTGTACCGATAATGAATATTTCATAGAAGAAATACATCATATCTTTTTCAGTCCGTAATAGCAAATTAAAATGACTATAGAAACCTTTCTTTATATCAAGATCATTTCTAGCCATTATTAAAGTTTTATTCCTGTAAGTTCCTGAAATAGATTTATTGCATAACTATCTGTCATGCCACTAATGAAATCAACAATCAATTGTATTTTCTTATACTTTTCATTTGGATATTTTTCAATCGAATTATGTACTGTTCGATAACTTGAGGAAATGATTTTAAAAAGTCTTGATTCATAGTTATTCCCATTTTCTTTGAACTTTTCACTTTCTGCTGCTTTGACAAAGATTTTTAAAAGGCCATAAATGGCTTCCCAGCCCGCAATTTCTTTCTTTATTATTTTTTTCTCATCAAACACCTTGTATTGTAATTTCTTGTATGATTTTCTTATGTCAGAAGCACTAGAAATATCAATAATTTCTTTTTCTAATGTGCCATTCATAATATTATCATACTCATCATCAAATGTTTTGATAATTTCTTGAATCATTATTCTTTGAGTAAAGATTCGGAATTTTTGGATAATGACTGATTCGTCAAGGTTTTTATTTGAATATTCTTTTAATAACCTATCTAATTCATTTATGACATCTCCTTTATTTATTTCAAGATTACTTTCGAAAATATTTCTTACTTCATTTATACTAATTATTCCAAGTTTCACTCCATCTTCAATATCGGCTGCACTATATGCAATATCATCAGCAGCCTCAAGAAGATATACAACTGGACTTCTTCTTGAATTAAGTTGCAAATAGTTATTTATAGAGTCAAACTTATTCTTTTCTGTAACGAAATATCCAAATTTCTTTTTTGCTATCTCAGTACAGTCATTGCCAAGATTACCATCAATTGAATTAGATGGGTATTTTATAATTGAAGCAAGACTTGAATAGGTTAAATTATATCCATATTCATCACCGAAATAATGCAATTTTGATAAAACTCTCAGAGTTTGAACATTTCCATCAAAATTTATGAAATCTGCCTTTTCTAAATCACTCAAGTCTTCCGATGGATTATTGGTAAAGTAATCTACAAAGAACTTTTTCATGGCCTCTTCACCAAAATGTCCAAATGGAGGATTTCCTAGGTCATGAACTAGGCCTGAAACTCTTAATAATGAACTCAGTAAACCTTTCTCATTATTGCTTATATCACCTTTTGTAAAAAGTAATTTTTCAATACTTTGTGCAATGGAACTTGATATATAAGAAACCTCTAATGAATGAGTCAATCTTGTTCTAATGAAGTCACTTTGTTCCAATGGGAAGACTTGAGTTTTGTCTTGCAATCTCCTTATTGGCGCACTGGATATTAACCTTCCATAATCATTTTCAAATTGATTTCTTCCATCAGAAGGAATTGTCGGTGTTTTTTCCCTAAATCTCATTTCACCAAGAAGTAATTGCCATTTTTCTTGATAATTCATAATTTTTCGGTTTTCAATATTGTGCCCCCAACAATATAGTGTTTTATTGAATGTTTGCCTAAAGTTAGAAACAGACAGTTACAAAACGATTGTTTTAAAAAGTTGCGGATTTAACGAATGGCTCATAGGTAATAATGTTACCAGCTTTTGACTATTTAGATCGTCATGATTTTAGGATATTCTTTACGGGAATTTTGTTAATATCAAAACTCCCATGAATCACTGGAGCGTTATCTGCATTCACTCTCCAGTATATTAAACCGCCGTGATAGGAATTTGACTTCATCCTAATGTTATCAAGTCTCATTTTCGTTCCAGGCAATATTGGATCGTACCGTGAAGGCCAATATTTAGGATAACCCATATTGAATTCGGAAACTTCTCTTATGGTATTATCACACAAAATAGTTTTATAATCCATCCCGTCTTTTTCGTACGATTCAATGTAATCATATTCATCCGGTGACAGAATACCTTGTGGAATTTCAAGGAAAGCGTTTACATAGTTTGCATAGACTTCTCCAGAGTTCCGGGCGAAAACCTTAAGGGTATTTATTATTTCCCCTACCTTATCCGTTCCTAAATTCGAAATATTGAATGGAGATGAATTAGTCTCTTTCTTGTAACTCTCAATTTTAAAATAAATTTCAATCTTAGGAAAACTTGAACGATTCAAAACGTCTCGTATTTCATAATCGTACATAGCAATACTTTCAAAATTATATCTCTGGTAGTACCTTAAATTCGACGCTTGGTGTGCAGTATTACTTTTAGGTATGTTTACAACATATACAACTTTATCTGTGCTTGAATCAATATTAATTGGAGTAATTTCAATGCTTTGTAATCGAGGAGATATTTTTGAGTTTATAACATGTTCTAACCACTCTTTTGAAATCTCGTTTCGATCAACTGGATCGATTAGCTCGGGTAGGTGGCGCTGACCCGCGCTATCAAACTCCTTGATTCCATAAATAATTGTTCCCCCATCCGAGTTTGCGAAAGCTGACACATCCTTTGATATTTCATTTTTCTTTCCATCAGTTTTCTGCAATGAATCAGCCGATTTGTAATCTAAATGAAGACTTTCTTCAACTTCATCATCTATTAATTTAAGAATATCCTTTTCAACTTGCAGATTCATTTCTAGATGAGTAATTGCCGGTAACGAATGGGTAAACCGTATATAGGGTTTATTTCACTTACAAATTAGCAGATTATTACGTTGATTCCTACAAAATCGGTTGTCCCTTGTATAAGGTGATGGTTGCCGGCTATGCTGGGTCTTTCACCACGCGACAGCGTCAAAGCTCCGATTTCATATTTGAATGGGGAGTATAAAAATGTGGCTTAAGCCAATTTAGATTTGCTATATCTTATCCGGCTATTCTTTTTTCAGCGCCAAACAGCTACGTAATTTTCTGTTGAAGCGAACGTGCAAATTTTTGTACTGCTGTTTTTTGGAACCCTCACCCAATTCCTGGGTATGAGAAAAGCCAATACCATCGAAATCCAACAAACCAATAAAGTCATGCTGATGTTTATTTGATTTCAAAAAGCCGCCTGGCTCCGCCCCAGGACCTTTCACTTAGTTGTGAATGTGCTATCTAATTACACCACAGTTGGCTTTTTAATACCCTGATGGTAGTCGTTAAACTACCAGCCACCTCGACCTCCCCAAATGTGTTATTACAAAATTTGTGGAGAGTCAGGGAGTTGCTTCTTTATGAAGGCTGGCGTTGAGCTCCTTCAAATATTTTTAACGTTTCAGGGTTCATCCTCTCAAAGTTTTCGTTTCTCCATTCTATACTTGTTGAGTTAATGTCCTCTGAACTTTCTTTACCATAAATATATTTTTTTCCGTTTTCAGTTATCCCAAATAGTCTCATATTCTTAATTCTATAAAGGCCAACTATTTGCGGAAACCCTCCAGTTTGTGGGTCTTTAATAGTTTTGAGTGTTTGATATAAACAATGATAAACAGCTCGACTTGTTCTATAATCATTGTGTTTTTCACTTTCCCATTTTGTCCATTCTTCGTCAAACTCCACACGACCAGAACCGCCACTATAAACTTTTGTCGAAATTTTTGGTAATTCAATTTCGATATTACTTAGTTGTTTATTTGCACCAAATGAAATCTTAAAGAGTTTAAAAGTCTTTTCAAATCGTGTGGCGTGAAGTATTGTAAAAGTACCTCCTAAAAATGCTTTTGGGTAGGCGTCTAATGAAGACTGAATGTAATTATAAATTTTACTGTTCTTCGTTGCAGCATTGTCAGTATCATCAATCAATAAGCCATTATCAATTTGTGGAATTATTTGTCCAAGGATTGTTGATGGAAATAATACGTCACCACAAAACCCGAAAATTTCAGGATATTTTGTCGACCCAAACACTTTTATTCCATAATCATATTTACCAGCATTACCCCAAGTATATCTACTGTCAGAAGCTAAATAAATTGATGAAATCTCTTTTCCTTCCTTTTTATCATCAACTCCTATCCACGAAATTGTTAAAGTCATTCTGTTTTTTATGTTTGCTAAAGTATGGGTAAACCACACAGAGGGTTTATCTCACTCACAAATTAGCAGATTATCATGTTGATTCCTAAAAAATCCGTTGTTGTATTAAGGTGTCGGTTGCCGGCTATGCTGAGTCCTTCGCAATGCGTCATCGCTAAAGCTCAGATTTCTTATTTGAATGTGGAGTATAAAAATGTGGCTTAAGCCAATTTAAAATTGTTATATATTTCCTGTCTGCTGAAGCAGACGGGAATAAACAATCGCTTGCGGCATACTGTGCGTTTCACGGTGTTTGTTACCTAATTGTTGGCCACAGGCTTATTTATTGGGTCTGGAAGCCATTCCTCTATTTCAGCTTGCCTTGTCTTAATGATATGATCTACCAATGTATTTACTTCAGTGATTAATTCATTAATCATAGTGGGATTAACTTTCACATACTCGGAATTTTTACTAGGGAATCCATTTCTATGTACTAAACTATGCCTTGTTAGTATCTGCTTTGCAAGTTTTTTAGATGAAAGAAATTCTGAGTCAAGAACCTTTTTATAAATTTTATTAATGTCCTCTATTCTATGATAATTAGTTTCTATAATTGTTTTAATAACTGCATCTTGGGTTCTCCATTGTCTAGCTGAGATTTCTTTTAATTTAAATGTTCGTGAACTGTTCTCACAAAATTTATTGAAATACTTTCTGAATCCGAGAACCATACTATATAAGAAATCACTTAGAAATAATTCCATTGTACCTACTACACCAATATAAATCTGTCTATTTAATACTTCCGCCAGGTTACTACTTACCTTTTGTCTTCTAAGTTGTTGTAAATTATTAATTTCTTCTCTATAGATTCGAACAACATCATTAGGTGTTTGCAGTCCGCCAATTAAATTTCCGTTTGTGCTAATATCTCCTGAAGCGCAGTAAATCTTGTATGGCATCAATATATCTCTATCAGTGATAATTAAATCACCATTAGTTATATGTTCCGCTATCTTTTCCCATTCGACTCCAGCATATGCAACTAACTCTTTCACTTGGTGATCCCCTGATCTAAAAATTAGGTTTCCTTTTACAAACTCAATGTCTTTCATTTTCGCAAGATTAAATGGATCTCCAAAAGCGTGGAAAAAAATATCAAAATATGGTTTCTGTAATTTTTAGCAATTCAACTTTCATCGAATATTAGTTCTAGAAGAGTTTCCACTGTTTATTTCGAACATTTGCACAGATATACTTCTTTTATAACAGCTTACGGCTAACAATATAGTGGTTTTATAGAATGTTTGCCTAAAGTTAGAAGCAGAGTGTTAGAATCGTGTAAAAAGCTTGTTTAAAAAGTTGCGGATTTTATGCTGATGCAAATGTTCTGTAAAACTCCGTTGGACGATACCAATCCGAGATACCACCTATCGGTATTTATGGGTTTCCAGTTTAGGACTGCATTCCCATATGGAGCTTATAAGGAAGTTTTTATGGACTGTTGTATTTTTTTGTTTTTATTAGCCATACTCCATATTACAACAGGTAAGCATCACCTTTCAGGTCAGGGGTAAGTCCGAAACAGCAGGTCTTGAGGGCTTCAGGATTGTTTAACACAAGCTAAAAACACAGTGACCGGCTACAAATCGCTTGAGGCATCCTGTGGGCTTCACTGTGTTTGTTACCTGGTTATTAGCTTTCGTTTTTAGTTCTCTTAGCTTCCTCCAAATATCTAATAAATTCATTTACACTTGTTGAAGGGTTTTCATGACGCCTAAGTTGGTGGGATCTGTCAATGGCTGTAGCAAGGAATTCTAATAATTGCCTTTTTTGATTTTCGGTTAGTTTGCCCTTTTCATAGTTAGGCCATATTTCTTGAAGTGCCCTGGTGCAGTTTGTTGCCGATATATGAGCCCTTTGTTCATTATGATGTAATAAAAACCAAAGTTCAAGACACGGATTTGAAGCTAAGAGAATTCCATTTAGTTCATTTAAGCTTTCCAATGTTCCTTCTACATCTAGATCGAACATTAAAAATATTTCATCCTTTTTATGTCTTGTTTTAGTGTTTAGGTAACCGTTTATAAAACGCTGTGAAATTCTATCACCGGTTCGTTTAGAGTTAATTTCAATAGGAATTCTGTAGACGCTTCGTAAGAATTTAACATATTCTTCCTCGGATTCACCTTCACAAAAAACAAAGTAGGTAGGATTTATTCGTTTACCTCGTGATTTTCTTCTACTCGCCATCTAGAATAGTTTTTAGACTAGATTTTGTATCGTCGATAAAGGGAATTGCATCGAATCTTCCTTGCAAGTATCCCTTTTCAGCATCCATATTCTCACGAAAATCTTTGTAATCGAATAAGGAATAAAGATCACTAGAACCGTCTTCAATCTTGTTAACAAAAAACACTTGATCCCTTCTGATTTTCCTCAGGTTCAAAAGATTGGTATTGTGAGTAGTGAATATCAATTGAGCTTTATCACTGGCATGAAATAGATTGACAATGAACTCTACGAGATATGAATGCAGACTTGTTTCTATTTCATCTATAAGTAAAGTTTTATTGTTCTTTACAATGTCAAGTATGCTTAGAAGTATTACGAAAAGCTTTTTGGTACCCTCAGATTCTTCTGTATCAAAATCAAAGGCAATATTTGGGGATGCCTTGTGATAAGTTACTATCTTAAGAACCTCACCCTCAGAATCTTCATTGCTAACTGGTGCATTTTCTCCACCAAAGGAGACATGGAAAGATTTTAGTTTTACCATCTCCTTGGTGTAGGAAATATCAATGATATCACTGTCCGCAATTTGTAGAGCTTTAAGAAGAAACTCTTTGTTCTTTACCAAATTGTGTTCAAGAGAGTGGCTATTAAAACCAGTATATCCTAAAATAAATTGCTCATTAAAATAATTAAAAAGTTCCTTTCCAATAACTCGGTCCATTTGGCTGGCCCTAGATACAAAAAGGGTTTTTGAAGATGTGTTCTCAGCAACATCTAAAGGTCTCTTAATGACATTTGAGAAGGAATACTTGCCCTTCTTTTCTTCGGAAATTGTTTCGTCTCTCGTAAATACTTTTGCTCTTCTTCCATGTGGATAATGATATAGTTCTTCTGCTATTATTTCCTTTCTTGTTAGGGAATAGGAATATTCATATTCCACATTGTTGGACACAAATCGAATAAAAAATTGACTCGGCTTATCTTGGAAGTCATCAAACTTGAAAGGAAGGAAGTTGAAAATGGTATTCTCATTGTGTAAGTGAGATTGGAACACCATTCGGCAGCAAAAACGGATCGCTTTTATTATGTTACTCTTCCCAGAGGCATTCGCACCATAGATAGCAACAGACTTCAGGATATTATCTTTCTCATGTAGGAAATAGTGATCCTCCAGCTCTTTTGCCTGCTTGGTTTGAATATTGCCAGCTCTTAAATCAAGAATAACTTCTTCTTTGATAGAAAAAAAGTTGCTTAAACGGATTTCAAGTATCATTTATATCAAATATTTGTAACAATTCTACGAATAAAGACGTTTAAATACTAATTATGTTTTAATAATACTCAGAATTTGTAAGTGGAGGGTATGAAAGCTAACATATAGTGTTTTATAGAATGTTTGCCTAAAGTTAGAAGCAGACTGTTAAAATAGTGCAAAACAATTGTTTTAAAGAATTTCGGATTTAACAACGACCAGGCTATTAAGAACTCAGTTCCTGTTAGTAGCCATATGGGTTCCTCTTTTTACCCTAATATAGGGCTAAACCCGGATTATGCATTAGAAATCTATTACGAACTATAACTGACTATCATCTAGGCACTTGCCTGCCTTTGTCGGCAGACAGGCTCGATTTTTCCTACCTGCCTTCCGGCCAGGCAGGCTCACCATAGCGATGCTATGCCTGCCCTCCTACACAAGTTTCGGCGGACAGGCGTTGCAAAACCCTGTGCGAGCACCTATCTAACAGCTATTTATAGCTCTCACGACAAAGTCTAATACATAATCCGGGTTGAAACGAAAGTGTATGATTGTTGTTTTGTTGTTTTTTGGGGCGGTTGGAATATTGTCTACACTCCGCATCGCAAAATCCACGAGGTTAAACAGTGGGGTCGCTTCTTTTAATGTGCTCCAGGGGTAAGTACCGAAACAGCAGTGCTTTAGGGCTTTAGGATTGTTCAACGGATGGCGCTATACAACGTGCCGATTTTTGTATCGTAAGTTAATTGGTATCCACAGATTTTAAAATCATAACTGAATTTATTTGATTACTTCTGGCCAGGCATGGGGTATAGCGCTGTGTTAGGCACTGGGCGTATTCAATACCAGGTAGTTATGCAAATATGCAAAAATGCCGTAACGCTAAATTTTTGTTTTCAGGGTTGGGTTTCTTTATTGAGTGTCAGAGCGGGACGGGGTTGAAGGCTCTTCCCGTAAATTTTGGTTGTGTTCAGGCCTGTGCGATTTACGGGATGTGCCTGAAAGCGAAGGGACGGAAGGTTTTGGCTCAATAGATATTTTCATTTTATCAATTATAATTTACTTTAAAAGTGAAAACTTTAGTTGTTGACTCGACTAAAAGAATATTGTCCTTGTAGCATACTTGTAATATAGGTGATTTGAATGATAGCATCCCTTTTTTGTCTCCATCTCTGTCAAAAAGAACTATTTGGCGCTTATCTTGATGAATAAACCCGTTTTTAAACCATTTATAATTCCCCTTCTCATTCTTAAGGTAACGAAATAATTTATCATCTTTGAGGATATAAAGGTACCAATGAGTAAGGATATATTTTCTGTCATTGTATTCAGTTACAAATGAAATGGGATTGGTCGTTCCATAATCACCTTTTTTATCTTCCGGTACAATGTAGATTTTCTCCGCTATTCCGTCTTGGTTAATTTGATATATTTTACCAGAGTAACATCCCAAGTAAATTCTTGCTCCATCGTCAGACAAACCAGCACCATATATCCAATCTTCTCCTGATCCAATTGAAAGAATGAGCTCGAATGTCATGCCCTCCACTTCAACTTTAGTGATACGACTCAAGTCAACCCAATAGTAATCTTCTTTATTAATACCATCAAAAGCTCTTTGAGCATCTTCTCCTGATAGAAATTCATAGGCTTGTATAAGTTGTCTTGTTCTTTCTTCTGCATCTGGATTATTTGGGTTTCTATCTGGATGCCATTTTATTACAAGTTTGCGAAATGTCAATTTAATTTCTTCTTTAGTGGGTTTGGCAGGTAGATCTAATATTTTTAAACACTCCTTAACTTGTGTATTTTCAACAGTTGAGCCCTCAACTTTTCTTTTTTCGAAACCCTCTTTATATGGAACTTGCCAAATAGATATAAGATTCATTTTTGAATCCAGAAAATAGGCCTTGTCAACGATTGTGAAAAGAAAATAGGATAAATCAGTAGATAACTCAATTCGCCTAAGGTGCGTATGACTTTCTGCATAACTGGTGGCATTAAATATTCCCAATAATTCGAAATTCCAATTGTAAAAATGAATTTTTAATTCCTTTGAACTTGACAGGAAAGCATCTAGATTGGATGATTCACGAAATCTGTATGTATCGTTGGGTATACTAGGAATGGAATTGATCTCTTTATATCTAATGCTTTTATTATCGAATTGAATATGTGGTAGTGATACAGGTAAAAAATCACTAAGCGCTTTCAATGCCAAGACAGATGTATCTCCTGAAAACTCGAACCTGAACCCCCTTGGCTTTTTTGATTCTTGTATAAGAGCAATTTCTTTTGAGTCAATACAGAAGTCAGGTTCGTCAATCGAAATGAGTTCTTTCAATGGTAACTTAGTGTCTTGATTTATTTTATTAAGTTGAGAAGCGACATTGTTATAATTCTTAATATCTATATTGGTATGGTTCGAACATTTTTCGAAAAGTTCATTTAGATACATTAGAGTTTCATTGTACATTTTCTTTTTTATTGCTGTATCTATGAGTTTGCGATAGGTTCTTAGTAGATACGTATAATACTTTTCATCTCTATGATACCAATTGTAGATTTTTAGCCATTCTTCTTTGGATTTTTGATAACTCTTTGTATTATAATGAAATTGAGCATTTCTAGTAATTGAGTTGTATTCATCCCAATCCTGTTTAACTGAATCAGCAGGATCGGGTGATCGTTCATACTTTAATTTTGGAAGATGAATTTTCTCAGCTGGTGATATATCTATTTCAATGGGCTCAGTCGTCTTTTTTTTATGGTTTTCATCTTTTGTTTTGGATAATCTATTAGTGGTGTCTTTTGAAAAGTAAGCTCTTATTTGCCTTAATCGATTGTTTCCAATACCAGGAATATTCAAGAGTACTTTGTCTGAAGCCATTTTAACATCTTGTTTCGACTTGATGCCTTCGAAATGCAAAACCTCACTAATGCTTGTACTCATACCTGGAATCTCCATTATGTCCCACAAGTACCATTCAGTAGCATGTAGTTTTGATGGCAGGTCATTGTATTCTTCAAACAGCGCAGATATGATCTCGTATTTTTGATCGTGAGATAAGTCGCTCTCGTAAGCCTTCCTGAACTTTTGCAGAAATTCAAGTTCTATAAGTTCCACCTTAGTCGGTTGCTTGGCCTGCATGTCATGCAAAAACGGTAGCCAAATGCCATGGCTTCTCTGGCCATCTCCAAAGTGTTGCAATTCATTTTCTGGAGTGTGGCTCACTTTTACCCCATGGTGATTTAATGCTTCAAGTGAAGTAGAAGCCAATAGATCAGCATTGAACTCATAACCAGCAATAATATCATCAATATCGACTAATTCATCCTTTTTTGGTTTTTGTTTAGTTATAGTGTAAAAAATTATATATATAAGAAAGAAAACAAGGATTATTATAAATAAAGTTCCCATAATAATGTCTTTTATTTATGTTGTTAGGGTATAATGTCAATTTGTGAAATATTCATTATTTAATTTTTACTGGCCTAACTTTGTCGATCAGACGCTTCGAAAGCCCTGTTTGGTGAAGTTTCCGAAGGCGTCTTTTGTATCCACTTATTGTGATCCCTCTACAATTTCTGATAGGACTTGCATTGGTGAAATCCATTGGTCTCTTTCGTATTCGTTCAATCTGTGGAGGTGGCGGGCAAAATGAGTACGCAAATACACATTGTTGTCGAAACAGGCTTTAGGTGGTTCCCGGAACGATGCGAGGATTGCGTCCCCCAACCATGTCATGGTCTTGAACATATCTTCGGCCAGCAATGCGAACACCACCAGAATGCTGCCAAGTCGCTTATCCCGCAATTTTTCGTCAGGCCACAGATTGATAATCGGGGTAAGCGTAGTCCAAGGTTCCTCGTCTACGCAAATTGCAAAACCGTCATCAAATGTTAATATAGACCCTAAAGAATGCCCATGGTGAAACACGTTGTCTCTGATTTGGCAACATGCAAAGAACAAGGATCTCTTGTTTTGATAAAACTGCACAAGTGGTGGAGGGAGGTGGTACTTGTTCGCGAGTTCTTCTGGTTCCTTCTGCACGACTTTACGGAACGAATCGGGGAGAGTAATACGTTGTGTTGTATAGCGATAGTACACTTCGTTTACAATCTGCTGAAGCAGGTCATAGTAGGAACGATGGAGACCAAAGATGCCTTCCAATTCAACCTGAAGTAGAGCTTCTGCATTTGTGGCTCGAAATTGCTGTGCATGATGGAGCAAGATGAAATACTTCTCGATGTATCCAAGGCAGTTAATCATGTCCTGCGATGCCTGATACATCCTGTCCGAAATCTTGTGTGTACAGAAATGCTTTAGTACAGTCTCTGCAAAGGGCATGCGATAGTCTCTTTCGGGTGTTACGGGTTTGTCAGATATGTACGTGCCGTGATAAAGATCAATAACCCGTAATTCCTGTAGTTTCCCGTCAGCCACGATCCATTTCAGCCAGCGGCCGTTCTTGTGGTCGTAGTATGTTTGTAAGGGAACGATACGGCCGTCTATCGGAATGTAGATGAGGTAGGGCAGCTTGGTAAGCTCATTCTTCGCAATGAAGGTTGTTCTTCGCTCTTTCATTTATTAAGGACTCAACATGTATTCTACTACTGTTAATATACTAAAAATACAATTTACAATTGTTACCAAAAAGAGGTATTTAAAACCATATTGTGACATAGAAAAGGTGAGTAAGCAAAAAAGCAAGTGTGTGGCAGTGAAGCGATGGTTGCAAGGATGGTCTGCCATACTGTTGCTTTGTGCGCAGGGTGTTTCTATTTTTATTTTTTTTGCGGGTCGGCAAATCAATAATTTATTTTATAGTACATTATTCTTTATATGTAAGCAGCCTTGTGCCTAACGAATGGCTATTAAGAACTCAGTTCCTGTTAGTAGCCATATGGGTCCCTCTTTTTACCCTAATATAGGGCTAAATTGCATTTTGTTTCTGGTGTGTTGTATTTTTTTGTTCTTATTAGCCAACTCCATAATACAACAGGTTTTACTTTTTGATTCTTTTTTTAATGCCAAACAGCTATGTAATTTTCTGTTGAAACAAACGTGTATAATAGTTGTTCTGTTGTTTTTTGCGCCCGCCAAAAGCACAGGAAAATCGTATTCCATTATAAAAGAAGGTTATAAAGCTTCAAAAGTAAAGTCGCATTTGATATTTTATGACCTTCACTCAAAAAATAACATTCATATTTTCCGAATATTACATCAAAGAATGGATGTTGAACAAAAGATTAAAAAGGAATGAAACGCTATTTTGATACCACCATCAACTTGAAGATGTAAGTCTCTATTTTTTGGCGCAATTTCAGATTTCGACTTAATTGATTGCTTTTGGTCATTTCACTTTACCACAAATACAAAATCACTTCCAGGCTCATCTGTACCGAATCCACCTGCTTTTGGTTCAGGATTAATTCTTTCCATCCATCCGTATAGCTCAGGCAATGTTAATACTTTATCCCTGCCACCGTTGTCCCTCCGGAGGTTAATTTAATTATTCATAATACACAGGATACTAGGTTTTAACTTACATTTGCCGATGCTTTATTCAAGTGATATTTATTGATGCTTCCGGTTTTCCGGCGCCTATTCCTTAAAAGGGAGATACCAGAAGGATGGAGATGAGTACTAGGGAACGGTAAAGCTGTTTATGGGGGATGAGTTAGTTGTAGGATTTCAAGTTAATAGCAAAGAGTTAAGGAACTAACTGGACTAATAATTAATAATGCTTTTCAGTACCGCCTTATTTGCACAGGCTTTGAAATAATTAATTTGATTATCTTAATATTATTTTGAGCTTTGGCCTAGAAGAAGTTGTTACATTTTCACTTGATGCAAAAGCTACATAATTGTTATCTGGTATAGTGGATGGATTTACGCTTAGAATGATGCCATAGTTTGGGCGACTACCGGAGATCCATTCCTCAACCAAATCTTTAACATTAATAACTACTATATTGTTTCCTTCATTTGGATTAGCTAGACTAAAAGGAAAAGTATTTGTTATTGGAGAATTATTCCAAGTTATAGTACTCTCAAGCCAAGATTGTGCGACTGTTTTAACAACCATTTCAAAAGACCCCTGCATATCTTGACGTGTTAATGTAAGTTCGGCTTTATCAACAATTGCACCTATTGGAATTGATGATATATCAAATTGTATAAATGACTTATAATAACTATTAGAAAGCCTTCCTGCTGCAATACTCTCTGAACTTCCGTCATTGTAATCTGGAAATGCTTCAACAACATATGAGTCTTGAATTGCCGAAAAAGTATAAGAATTACTAACCTCAACAGGTATAGAAGGACCCCAGTTGGAAACAATACTGCTATGTGTTGAGCAACGAGCTTGAGCTCTTACATTGTAAATCCCAATGGCGGAATAGGAATAGAAAATACATGAACAACACAAAATTTCTGATTCCGAAAGCCAATTACTATAGTTCCCATCACCCCAATCAAAATGGTACTCAATTGAGTGACCCAAATTACTAATTGATCCTGGTGAAGAGCCAAGTCCCCAACCACCATCAACATTGACCCGAACTTGAGCTGAACCACAAACATAACTAGGCGTGCTTACTATCTCTGTTTCCGCCGGTACAGTCATACTTACACTCACACTCTGATTACCGCCATTAGAAGCCACTGAAATTGTGCCATTATGTGTTCCGGGAGACATACCACTCCTGCTTATCTGGACTGTTACATTTCCACTGTTTGTACCACTTGATGGAGATACGGAAGTTATCCAAGACACGCTTTCTGA
>SDBV01004518.1_pt1:0-17500 | contig 19963 bp, 11 predicted proteins | sample 2277081 | NCBI WGS metagenome assembly SDBV01 (sample SAMN10402039, study PRJNA504765) | marine sediment metagenome | isolation source: marine sediment core GS10_PC15, 223 cmbsf | place: Arctic Ocean: Southern Knipovich Ridge | collected 2010 | reverse complement strand
AGTGACAAGCCTTACCGTTCGACTTGCATGTCTTAAGCACGCCGCCAGCGTTCGTTCTGAGCCAGGATCAAACTCTCCAGTTTGAACTGTACTCTGATGTGTGCACTTGCGTGCCGCACACCGGATTGTTCGGAATTGCGCAGCACCCTGAACACGAGGGTGTTCGAGGTGCTGTTATTGCAGAAATTTAATGCTCTAACCATCCAGTCGGGCTTTCCAGACCCGACGGACCGCACGCTATTCAGTTTTCAAAGAACCATCGAAGCCTGGCGATGCCTGTTTCGAGCAACGCAGACAAAAAAACACCTGGGACCGACTCAACTACCCGAGGTGCCTACGAAATCGTGCCGGGCAAAGAATCTACGTCGCCACTCGTGAGCGGTCAAGGGGCTTCGACGAGATAGAGCGCCCCTCGGGGAGAAAATCAGATCAGCCGGACCCGGGCAAAGCGCCTTTTGCCGACCTTCAGCAGGTAGGAGTCGGCCGACAGCCGCAGCGTCGGGTCTGCGACGAGTTCACCGTCGACGCGCACCGCCCTCTGGCCGACCAGACGCCGCGCCTCGCTGCGGGAGGCGACCAGCTCCAAGCGCTCCAAGAGATCCAGCAGGCCGATTTCTCCGTCAGGGCCTGTCTCACAGCGCACCTCCTCGAGATCCTTCGGAGTCCGCTTGTCCTGGACGACGTTTCGGAAGTGGTCCGCAGCCTCCCGGGCGGCTTCGGCTCCCGCAAATCGCTCCACGAGGGCTCGGGCGAGACCCAGTTTGAATTCCATCGGGTCGCCTTCGCCCCGTCCGAGCGCCTCGCGGAGGGGCTTCAGCGCCTCCCATCGGCCGTCGTGGAGCAGGTCGTGGTACTCGAGCATGAGCGTATCGGAAATGCTCATCAGCTTGCCGAACATCTCGTCGGGCCGTTCGGTGATGCCAATGCCGTTTCCGAGGCTCTTCGACATCTTGACGCCATCGCTGCCGACGAGCAGCGGGTGGGTGATGACCGCCTGGGCGGACTGCCCGTAGTCGCGCTGGATCTCGCGTCCCATCAGCAGGTTGAAGGTCTGATCCGTGCCCCCGAGCTCGACGTCGGCGCGCAGCGCCACGGAGTCGTAGGACTGAACGAAGGGGTAGAGAAACTCGTGGACAGAAATCGATTCGTTTGCCGCGTAGCGCTTCGCGAAATCGTCGCGCTCGAGCATTCGCGCAACCGTGTAGTGCGAACACAGACGAACCAAATCGGCAGAGGACAGCTCGTCCATCCACTCGCTATTGAATCGCACCTCAGCGTTTTCTACGTCCAGAATCCGCCCGACCTGTTCGACGTAGGTTTTGGCGTTGCGCTCAACGGTGTCGACGTCCAGCGCCGGACGCGTTTTGTTCTTCCCGGACGGATCTCCGATGCGGGCTGTAAAATCTCCGACCAGGAAGATCGGAGTATGGCCGAGTTCTTGGATCCTCTTGAGTTTGTTCAGAACGACCGTATGTCCGATATGGAGATCTGGCGCCGAGGGATCCATGCCGAGCTTGATGCGCAGCGGGCGCTGCTCTTTCAACGCGGCGATCAGCCTCAGCCGGAGCTCTTCCTCGCCGTGGAACGCCACGGCGCCGTCGCGCATCACGTCCAGTTGCCGCGCGGCTTCGCGCGCGAGGGCTCGGTCGCTCATCGGAGGCACCCCGAACAATCCCGAACCCTTCGATCGGTAACGATGGCATCCATCTGGCGATCCCTGTGGTCGTGAGGAACAGCGTCCACGATCTGAAATTCGTAACCGAAGCCCACGAGAGTGGGAGCATGACCAAGCTTGGCCGCGAATGCGCGATCGTAGTAGCCCTTGCCGTGGCCGAGACGGTAACCGTCTTCATCGAAGGCGACCCCCGGCACCACCACTAGATCGCCGGGCAGCAGGCGAACCGCGACCCCGTCATTTTGGGGCTCCCACACGCCGAACGCGCCCGGGCGAAGGTCTTCCCAGCGCGCCACGGCGAAAAACTCGAGCCCGAGTGGGCCCGCGGTGCGAGGCAGCAGGGCAGCACCGGTCTTTTCGACGACTGTGTCGAACAGGGCGCGCGTCGGAAGTTCGTAGGAAAGAGCCGCGTAGAGGGCGATCTGCTTGGCGCGCTTCGCCAATTCCAGATCCATCAACGCCCTCGCGGCCGCCTGTCCCGCCCGCGCGGATTCCGCGGCTGGAACATCTCTTCGCAGCCGCGAAATCTGTTCACGCAATCGGCGCTTGGACTCGATGAGCTGGGAGGACATCGCCCTCACCATAGAACGCGCGCCCGGCTATTGCCCGACCGCGTGGGCCTCGAGCGCTGACTCCGCGAGCTCGATCAACGACTCGAAGCGATCTGGATCGACACCCGCAGCAGGCGGGCCCGGTGCACCGCCGCGCTCGCGAAGCTCGACGAGTTCGCGGGCGAGATTCAGCGCCGACAGCAGGGCCAGCTGCAGGGAATCCACAGTGCCGGTCTTCTTTTCGACCGTCGCCATGGTCTCGTCGAGGTACCTGGCAACCCGCTGCAGTGAGGCTGCGTCGCCGTCCGTTCGGATCCGAAACTCCTGGCCCCGTATACTGACCGCGACCACCGGCTTGGTGGACACTATTCGCCAGCTCCCAGGAGCTGCGCGTCGAGTTGATCGAGGTGAGCAATCAGCTCATCGATGCCCTTGTAGGCGTCCTGCCTCCGCTGGTTCGCGGCGATCAATTCCGAGTCGAGGGCCCGGATGCGCTGTCCCCCCTCGGCGAGCGCGGTCCGCAGCCCCGCATTTTCCCGGCGGAGTTGGTCGTGCGATTTGACCAGCGCCCTGATCGCGCGCTCGAGTCGATCAAAGTCGCTGGATTTCGAGGCTGCCCTGGAAATGAAGAGATCCCCCCGTTGTGCTGCGATCCTACCGGGGACCGATGGAATACGTCAAGCGATTGTCGAACAAAGAGGCGGCCGAATCGGGCGAGCCGGAATGACGGAGAAGAGCCCGATCAAACTGCGTTGCGATCAGTCAAACGAACGCTGGGATTGCGGGAGCGAAGCGCCCACCAGTTCGCGAAGCCGATCGGGGTAATTGGTAAAGAGTCCATCGACCCCGACTTCGAGACAGCTGCGCAGTTCCGCCAGCGCGTCAACCGTATACGGATACACGGCAAATCCCTCGGCGTGCGCGACATCGATCCACGCCGCGTCGGCGAGCCCGAACCAGGGATTGAGAGCCTCGGCGCCAACCGCCCGGGCGCGCTCGAGCGCGCCCGCGGATCGGCGCGCCGAAACCAGAACGGCCAACCTCGCTTGCGAAGACAGCGCGCGCAGCCGTCCGAGAACGCCGTCGCAAAAGGCAGAGAACAGTGTCGACGCGAGCAGCCCCCGGCCCTCCACGGCGCGAAGCGCAGCCGCCTCGAGCCCCGGATACGCGCCATCCGAGCCGGTCTTGATCTCGAGGTTGAACGCGATCTCCGATCCAAACCGGTCGAGCACCTCGTCCAGCGTTGGAATCTTCTCGCCATCTCCCGCATCGAGGCTTTGGATTTGCGCGAGGTCCGTCCCGCGAATCTCACGCTTCAGGCCGAGACTTGCGAGATCCGTTTCGTGGCGGACGACGATCGCGTCGTCACGCGAGAGGTGCAGATCGATCTCGATCATGTCAGCGCGTTGATCGACGGCCAACTGGAACGCGGAAAGCGTGTTTTCCGGGCGATAACCCGAGGCGCCGCGATGCGCGATGACCAGCGGTTGCGGAGGTCGCACCCTTCTAGCCCTCATGATTCATGATCCCTCGTCGCGAGGGCACAGGGAGCGCCCAAGATTCGTGGCCCTCGGACCGGAGGGACCCGAAGGCGTAGCGGTAGCTACGTCGAGGGGCCCGGAGGGAGAAGGCCGCGAAGATTGGGTGCTCCCTGTGTCCGCAGCAGAGGGTTTCATGAATCATGCGGGCTAGACCTCTTCCCAACCCCGGGAGCGCTCGACCGCCCGCTTCCAGCCCGCGTAGAGCGCCTCGCGTCGCGCCGCACCCAGCTTGGGCTCGAAGACCTGCGCGCGCTCAGCTGTCGATCCGAGATCCGCGCGATCGGACCAGAACCCGACACCCAGTCCCGCGAGCAGCGCGGCGCCCAGCGCCGTGACTTCGAGCACCGGCGGTCTCTCGACGCACACGCCGAGAATATCGGCCTGGAACTGCATCAGAAAGTCGTTTCTCGCGGCGCCGCCATCGACGCGTAGCGTGTCGAGTTCGAGCCCGGAATCCGCGCGAACGCACTCCACCACGTCTCGGGTCTGATACGCGATCGACTCCAGCGCCGCTCGCACGATGTGATTGCGAGTCGTCCCGCGCGTGATCCCGACGATTACCCCCCGGGCACGCTCGTCCCAATAAGGTGCACCGAGTCCCACGAATGCGGGTACCAGGTAGACACCACCGGTATCTTCGACGGACTGCGCGGCGGCCTCCGAATCGCGCGCATCCCGAATCAAGCCCAGGCCATCGCGCAGCCACTGCACGGCGGCTCCAGCGACGAACACGCTGCCCTCGAGCGCGTATTCGACCCGGCCACCGATCGACCACGCGATCGTGGTAATCAGGCCGCTACCCGAAACCTGCGCGTCCCCTCCGGTATTCATCAGCAGGAAACAGCCGGTCCCGTAGGTGTTCTTCGCGAGGCCGGGCGCCGTGCATCCCTGGCCGAAGAGCGCGGCCTGCTGGTCCCCCGCAATTCCCGCAATCGGAATTTCAGCGCCCAACCACTCCGATTCCGCGACCCCGAAGTTTCCGCTGCTGTCGCGCACTTCGGGAAGCATCGCGTGGGGGATCCGCAATTCGCCCAACAGCAGATCGTCCCATTGCCGCTCGTGGATGTTGTAGATCAGCGTCCGCGAAGCGTTGGAGGCTTCTGTCGCGTGAACCCGTCCGCCGGTGAGTTTGTAGAGCAACCAGCTGTCGATCGTCCCGAACGCGAGTTCGCCGCGCTCGGCCCGCTGCTGGGCGCCATCTACCGCGTCGAGAATGAAGCGCACCTTTGTCGCCGAGAAGTAGGCGTCGATCACGAGACCGGTGCGCTTGCGGACCTCGTCCTGGAGGCCTCGGGATCTCAGTTCGTCACAGATCGCGGCGGTTTGCCGCGACTGCCAGACGATCGCGGGATGGATCGGCTCGCCGGTCGCTCGATCCCAGACGACCGTCGTCTCGCGCTGGTTGGTGATCCCGATGGCCGCGACCTCATCGGTCTGGGCGCGCGCCTTTGCGAGAACGCCGCGCGCAGCTCGAAGCTGGCTCTGCCAGATCTCCAGCGGGTCGTGCTCGACCCAGCCGGGCTTGGGAAAGTGTTGCGGAAATTCGTACTGGTCGATCGCTGCGATGCTCCCGTCGCGTTTAAAGAGAATGGCGCGGGATGAAGTCGTTCCCTGATCGAGCGCCATCACGAATCGAGTCATCTTCAAAGGCCCACCGCAAAATCCTTCAGGGCAATTCCGGGTCCATCGCTCCCCCGAACAACGCTTCGACGAACTCGTCCGCCGAAAAATCGCGAAGGTCCTCGGTAGCCTCACCGACGCCGACGAATTTGACCGGTATTCCCAGTGCGTCGGCCAATCCGATCAGGACACCACCCTTGGCGGTTCCGTCGAGCTTGGTGAGGACGAGGCCCGTCACACCCGCGACCTCGGCAAACAGGCGCGCCTGGGAAATCGCGTTCTGCCCGGTCGTCGCATCGAGAACCAACAGGACTTCGTGGGGCGCGTCCGCGAGTCCCTTGCCGATCACCCGCACCATTTTGCCGAGTTCTTCCATCAGTGGACGCTTGGTCTGCAGGCGCCCCGCCGTGTCGATGATCGCGACGTCGATCCCCCGAGCCACGGCCGCCTTGACGGTGTCGAAAGCGACCGCAGACGGATCACCGCCGGACGGGCCCGCGATGACTTCGCAGCCCGCCCGCTCGCCCCAGGCCTCGAGTTGTTCGATGGCGGCCGCGCGAAAGGTATCGCCGGCGCCGAGGATCACGCTGCGCCCAGAGGCCCGGTAGCGCGCGGCGAGCTTACCGATGGAGGTCGTCTTTCCCGCGCCGTTGACACCCAGAACGAGGATCACATGGGGGCTCCCCACCGCAGCGAGCCCCGCGGCGGGTTCGACGCGTCGAAGTTTTTCGAGAATCGCATCGCGGAGGACCGCCTTCACCGCCTCGGCATCGCCGCCAAGCGCGTCCGAGCGAACCTTCGCGAGCAGGCTATCGGCCGTCTGAACCCCGAGATCCGCCTCGAAGAGCAACTCCTCCAGCTCGTCGAGCAGCTGGGCGTCGACGCTGCGGCCACCGAACAACTGGCCGATCCGACCGACCAGGCTCTCTCGGGTCAGTCCCAGGCGATCGCGCATTCGCGCGGCCTTCGGGGGCTCGATCGCAGCCGCGACGGGCGCTGCGACTTCGCGATCGGGAGTCGCCGCCGCCGAGCGCCGACCAGACCGCCAGGCAAAGCCGATCACCCCGGCGACAGCCAGCGCGATCGGGCCCAGCAGCAGAGCCAGCAAGAGCGGGTTGCGAATCGCCCAGGCTTCTAAAATGGCGATCAGGGATTGTTCCATCGCGGGCGGAACATAGCGGCCTTCCGCGACTGCCGAGAGAGCTGCGGCAGCGCCGCGCGACGGACCGAGAGGTCACCCCGCTGAGTGCATCTCTACGGCGACGAGTTTGCTCACGCCCTTGCGCTCCATCGTGACGCCGTACAGGACGTCGGCGACTTCGATGGTGCGCTTGTTGTGGGTGATCACGACGAACTGCGACAAGCTGGCCATCTCGCGAACGAGGTCGTTGAATCGTCCGACATTGGCGTCGTCGAGTGCCGCATCGACCTCGTCGAGCAAGAAAAACGGCGAGGGGCGAACCTGGAATACCGAAACCAGCAGCGCGATTGCGGTCAGCGTCTTCTCGCCACCGGAGAGCAGGTTGACGTTCTGGAGGCGCTTGCCGGGAGGCATCGCCATGATCTCGATACCCGCCTCGAGAACGTCGTCGGTATCGGTCAGCGACAAGCTCGCACGGCCGCCGTTGAACAGACGGGGAAAGTTCTCCGAGAAACGCTTGCTGACCTCTTCGAAGGTTTCCCTGAATCGGCGCCGGCTGGTGCGGTTGATCCGTTGGATGGCGTCGCGAAGGGAGGCGAGCGTGCGCTCCAGGTCTTCCTTCTGCTCGGTGAGAAATCGCGAGCGCTCGCTCAGTTCCTCTTGCTCCTCGATCGCGCCGAGGTTTACTTCACCCAGACTCTGGATCTTGCGGCGGACCTCTTCGAGCCGCTCCTTCCTCTGTTCGAGGGGAAGGGTCGCGAGCAGCGCGTTCTCGCGGGCGTCGCGCGCGGCGTTGGGTGATTCTTCTTCGTCATCGCCAGTCGCTTCGGCCCGTGATTCGAGCGGCGCAGTCGCCGGCTCCTCGGATTCGATCGGTGCGGTCGCCGGCTCCTCGGGTTCGACCGAGGGCGGACTCCAGCTCGCAATCTCCACGTCCCATTTGTCCCGGATCGACTCTTCGAGATGCGCGAGTGTGAGTTCCAACTCGCGACTGCGCAGCTCCGCCTCGCCGAGCTGGCCACGGCGGCTCGAGATTTCGCTTCGAAACTCGCGGACGCCCTCGTCGAGTCTCGTCACCTCTTCGGAGATCCGCTCATAGGCCTCGCGCTTGGCGTCATTTCCCGCGCGCGCGGCCTCCTCCTCGCGAAGCTGGACTTCCAGGCTCCTCTCGGAACCCGCGATTTTTTCGGCGAGTTCCTCCCGCCTTGCCTCGGCGGTGGCGATTTCGCTGTTTCGCCGTTCGATCCACTCTCCCGTCTCCGCCACGGCAGTGACGGCGCGTTCATGGATCGAGCGCAGCCGGTCGCATTTTTCGGATCGCCCGGCGTGTTCCACTCTTCGCTCGGTTGCAATCATCTCCAATCGGTTGAGTTCGCGCCCGCACGAACCCACCCGCAATGCGAGCGCGTCGAGTTCTCGCTGGCGTTTTGCGCGATCGTCGCGCACGTCTTCGAGGCTGCGCTCGAGGCGCGCGTGTTCCTCTGTCAACGACTCGATTTCTGCGAGAATCCCAGATCGCTCGGCGGTGCGGCCCTCGTGAACCTCGCCCAGCGCCTTGACACGTTCGCGGGTGCGCTCGAGGTCCTTCTCGTGATTCGCCACGGCGAGCGCCGCCGTGTGGTGTCGGTTTCGCAGATTGTCGAGTTCGTCGGCCGCGCGGGCCAACCCCGCCTCGGCGGCCTGATTCGCGCTTTCCGCATCGGCCACTTGCCGATCGAGGCCGGCAACCTCAACCGTCAATTCGCGCACCTCGCCGATCCGGGCGAGCAAACCCTGAGCCGGCCCCTCGGCTCCCGCGCCACCGCGCACGGTGCCATCGGTCGTCAACACATCACCGTCGAGCGTCACGAACGTCGCGGGGATGCGGCCGGCGCCATAGACCGACAACACCTCTCGGAGATCGCCGACCAGGTTGACGCCGCCGAGCAGCGTGCGGGCGAGGCTCTCGAATCCGGGGCGCGCTCGAACCCGCTCGAGCAGCGGCTGGCCGAGGGGAACGAATCCCGTCGCGTCGGACTCGTTGCTGGACAACGACACGAGCACGCCGCGGCCCGCCCGGTCGGCGCGCAGCTGTTCCAAAGCCGCAATTGCGATTGCGGGCCGGTCCACCACGACCGCTTCAGCGCGCTCGGCGAGTACGGCCTCGACCGCGAGTTCGACCTCGCGGTCCACCTCCAGCAGATCCCGCACCAGACCGCGGAACTCGGGATTCGGCCGCTGCGGGCCCCCCGCGGCCAGCAGGTGCCGCGCGCCTTCGCCGATGTCGTCGCGACGCTCCACGACTTCCCGCAGGGAGTCGAGCCGGGCCTTGCGCGTCTCCCTCCGCTCGCGCACTTCTCGCAGCTTTTCGGCGGCCTCCCGACCCCGAGCAACCGCCTCCTCATGGGCGTCGAGTGCGCGTCGCACCAGACCCATGAAGCGATCTCGCTCGGCGAGCAGATTGCGCAATCCCTCCTCGAGCTCCCGCTGTTCGCTGTCCGCTCGCGAAGACTCGGACTGCCCGACCTCCATCACGTCGTCCGAAGCGCGAATCCGACCGTCGATCTCGGCTCGGCGGTCGTCAATGCTGGAGAGTCGATCCTCCGACCGCGCGATGCTCGTTAGCGCCTCGACGAGTGCGCCGTTGGCAATCTCTCGTTCGCGCTCGGTTTCTTGAAGCCGCTCGCGGGCCTCGCCAACCGCCGTTTCGCTGCCGGCCAAGAGCTCGGCCTCCGACGTGATCGCGCTCTCGATCGATCGCAATTCGTCTGCGGCGCCCTCGTCATCGACCTGCTGGAGCCGCAACTGCTCGTTCAGTCGCTCGAGCTCCCCGCGCCGGGCGGCAATCGTTTCGGCGAGCGACTCGCGCTCCCTGCGGCCAAACTCGATCTGCCCCTCGTGGTGCTTGATGTCGGTGCGCAGGGCCAGCAGGCTCTCATTGCCGTGGCTGAGGATCCGCTCCGATTCCACGAACTCGAGGCGATTGGCCTGGACGGCCAGTTCTCGCTGGGCGAGGGAGGACTCGAGATCCGCAACCTCTTCGCCCAGCGCCGCGAGGCGCAGCTTCGCGGCTTCGTTCTCCTCGACGCGCGCGCGCCGCTCGTCGGCGGCGATCGAGAGTTCCAAGACCCGCAGGGTCTCGCGAAACCGCTTGTAGCGCGCGGCCTTCTTGGCCTGGCGGTCGATCGAGTTGATCTGCCGGCGAATCTCGGCGAGCACGTCGGTGATGCGGAGCAGGTTCTGCTCCGTCGACCCGATTTTCGATTCGGCCTCGCGGCGCCGGGCCTTGTACTTGCCGATGCCAGCCGCCTCTTCGATCAGGATCCGTCGCTCTTCGGCCTTCGCGGAGACGATCTCGGAGATCCGCCCCTGCTCGACGATCGTGTAGCCCTTGGTGCCGATGCCGGTATCCCGGAAAAAGTCGTGCACATCGCGCATCCGGCACTGTGTGCGGTTGATGAGGTACTCGGACTCGCCGGTCCGGTAGAGGCGCCGGGTGATCTGGATCTCCGCGTAGGACGAAAAGGCGGGTGGCCCATCCCCACCGCTGTTGTCAAAGGTGAGGACCACCTCGGCCATTCCCACGGGGCTGCGCCCCTCGGATCCCTGGAAGATCACGTCTTCCATGCCTTTGCCGCGCAGGCGACGGGGCGACTGCTCGCCCATCACCCAGCGCATGGCGTCGACGATGTTCGATTTGCCGCAGCCGTTGGGCCCCACCACCGCGGTCACGCCGGGCTTGAAGGCCAGCGCGGTCTTGTCCACGAACGATTTGAAGCCGTGGAGTTCCAGACTCTTGAGCTTCACTCGATCCTCGCTGCACCTACCAGCACGCGCGCGCCCGGGCCGCCAGCCCGTGGAGCGGTGCTAGTTACGACGCCGAGCGGAGGAAATTGGGGGGACTGCAGAGTGGTACCACCCCTATGGGGACAAATGCAACCAATTCGTTGGGACAGATTTGACCCGCCCTCGTCGCTGGCAGGCCTGCACCCGGCCACTCGCGGCCTGGCGTCAACCGGCCGCAATCGCCTGCGCCTCCTCTGAGCGATACTGGAGCCGGTAGAGTCGGTGGTAGACGCCCTCGAGCGCGAGCAGCTCCTCGTGGGAGCCAAACTCGACGATTCGGCCCTTGTGGAGCACGTAGATCCGATCCACGTCCTGGATCGTCGAGAGCCGATGGGCGATCGCGATCGCGGTTCGGCCCTCCATCAGGTTGTGGATCCCGCGCTGGATCAGCAATTCGGTCTCCGTATCGATCGAGCTGGTCGCCTCGTCGAGCACGAGGACGTCGGAGCCGTGGGCGACGGCCCGGGCAAAGGAGAGCAGCTGGCGTTGACCCGCTGAGAGATCCGCGCCGCGCTCGCGAAGTTCGGTCTGGTAACCGTCGGGAAGCCTCTCGATGAAGCGGTGGGCCTCTACGGTCTTGGCTGCGCGCTCGATATCCGCCTCGCTCAGGCCCTCTCGGCCGAGGCCGATGTTCTCGGCGATGCTACCGCTGAAGAGGAAGACGTCCTGCAGCACCGTCGCGATTCTCCGGCGTACGTCCGCCTGGGGGATGCAGCGCAGGTCCTGCCCGTCGAGCAGGGCTCGGCCTTTTTGCGGCTCGTAGAGGCGCGTGAGCAGCTTGATCAGCGTGGTCTTGCCGGACCCGGTCGCCCCGACGAACGCAACCTTTTCGCCGGGCTCCACCCGGAACGACACGTCTTCAAGGACCCACTGCTCGTCGTTGTAGGCGAACCAGATGCCTTCGAAAGCGACCGCTCCCCGCCGGCCCGGTCGCGGCGTCGCGGACGCATCCGCAGCGGTCTCCCCGCGGGCGCCGAGGTCCGGGGCGAATTCGGCGCGGACGTCGACGATCTCGGGTTGCGTATCGAGCAGCTGGAAGATCCGCTCGGCGCTCGCCATAGAGCTTTGCATCACCGAATACTTCGCGGTCAGATCGCGCAACGGCATGAAGAATCGCCGCATGTAGTCAATGAAGATGTAGAAGGTTCCCACCGCGGCGATCTTGAATCCGTAACCAAGGATCACCGCGACCGTCAGATTCTGCGCGACTTCGACCACCGAAAACAGCCGCCCCTCCCAGCGGTTCGAACTCTGCCAGGCGTCGCGGTTGCGCGCGTTCATCCGCTCAAATTCGGCAGTGTTGCGCCGCTCTCGCGTGAAGAGCTGCACCACCTTCATGCCGCTGATCGTCTCCTGGATCTGCGTGTTGATTCCCGCAATGCGCAGGCGGGTTTCGCGAAACGCGTCGCGAACCTTGAACCGAAAGACGATCGCCGCCACAGCCAGCAGCGGCACGACACTGAACGTGGCCAGCGAGAGCTTCCAGCTGATGGCGAACAGCACGGCCGCGAAGCCGATCATCTTCAACACGTCGGTGATCAAGGATACGAGTCCGGCCGAGAACATCTCGGCGAGGTTCTCGATGTCGTTGGTGGCGCGCGTCACCAGGCGACCGACCGGATAGCGATCGAAGAAACCCATGTGGAGGCGCTGAATGTGGTCGAAGGTCTCGACCCGCAGGTCGCGCATCGCGAGCTGGCCCGCCAAGGCCGACAGATACATGTAGAGGAACTGAAGACCCGCCAACGCCAACGCGACCACGCCGTAGAGCAACACGAGCCAGCCGAGTGGCGAAAAGATCGACGGCGGATCGAGAATCTCCGTGGCCCATTGCGAAATGCGGCTGGCCGAATCGATGACGGCGATCGATGAGGAGGCCGAGTCGCCCAGAGCCCCGCCGCCGAACACCTCGTCCAAGCCCTGTTTGATGATCCACGCGGGAGCGAGCTCGAGCGCAAGAAGCGGAACGAACAGCAGCAGGTCGAGCGCGAAGATCCACTTGTAGGGGCGCAGGAAGGGCCATAGGCGCAGCAGCAGTCGCGCGTCGTAGGCCTTGCCGAGGCTTTGCTCGTCGTGCACGGCGTCCGCGCTCACGCGACCGCCCCCATGCCGTCGAGCTCTTCTTCGAGCGCTTGTTGGCGGGCGGTTCGCGCGTAGAAGCCCCCCGCGAGCAGCAGTTCCCGGTGGCTGCCGCGCTCGCTGATGCGCCCGTCCTCGAGGACGATGATCTGATCGCAATCGCGGACGCTGCTGATGCGGTGGGAGATGCAGACCACGGTGCGCCCGGTGAAGGCCTCGGCGAGGCTGCGCTGGATCGCCTGCTCGGTCGCGGCGTCGACGCTCGAAAGGGTGTCGTCCAGAATCAGGATGCTCGGATCGAGCGCGAGCGCGCGGGCCAGAGCGGTACGCTGGCGCTGCCCGCCCGAGAGCATCACGCCGCGCTCACCGACCACGGTCGCGAGTCCGTGGGGGAGTTCGGCGAGGTCCTTGGTGAGCTGCGCGCGCTCGACAGCTTCGGCGACGCGCTTCGGGTCCGCCTCGGGGAGCCCGTAGGCGATGTTCTCCGCGAGGGACATCGAGAACAGAAAAGAATCCTGCGGAACCATCGCAATATTGGAGCGCAGGCTCTGGAGCGCTACGCGATTCACGTCGATGCCGTCGATGAACACGCAACCATCCTCGACTTCCAACAAGCGAGGGATCACCGACGCGAGCGTGCTCTTGCCCGAGCCGATCGGGCCCACGATGCCGAGTGTCGTGCCCGCCGGAACCATCAGCGAGAGGTCGCGCAGCGCCGGTTCCCGATCGAACGACGGATAGCGAAAGGTGAGATCGCGAAACTCGATCTCGCCGCGCAGATTCTCGATTTCCACGGCGTCTGGGCGGTCGGCGATGGAGGGCTCGGTCGTCAACACCTCGTCGATCCGCTGCATGGCCGCCGCACCGCGTTGAATCAACGAGAACACCCACCCCAGGATGAAGGTCGGAAAGGTCAACTGATAGATCAGCATCGCGAAGGTGAAGAATTCTCCGGTCGTCATCCGGCCGGCCAGGATCTTCGATCCGCCGGCCCAGAGGATGATCAGCATCGCCAAGCTCGGGAGCAGCCCGATGATCGCGGGCATCGCGCCGCTCACGCGAACCAGCTTGAGTTGTTTGCGAAACAGGCTCTGATTCGATTTCGCGAACCGATCCCGGGTGATGCCCTCCATCGCGTGGGTCTTCACCACGGAAATCCCGGAGATCGTCTCCTGGAGTTGGCTCGAGAGCTCGCCGAGGCCCTCCTGAACCTCGATGTTCCAGCGGTGCAATCCGCGCCCGAAACTGCGCGCGAACAGCATGAAGAACGGATAGGGGACGAGAACCAGCAGCGCGAGCTGCCAGTCGATCCAAAACATCATCGCGAGCGCACCCACATACAGCAGCGGAGTCTGCACGACTGAGAGCAGGCCGGGACCGAGGAGCATCCGCACCGAGTTGAGGTCGTTGATACAACGACTCATCAGATCGCCCGTGCGCCAGGTCAGAAAGAACGACTGGGGGAGGCGCTGCAGGTGCGCGAAGAGGTCGTTGCGCACCTCGTATTCGATCTGGCGAGCGGCATTGAAGACGAGGACGCGCGAGTAGTAGCGGAGCGCGCCGCCCAGAACGCCGAAGCCCGCCAGCCAGGCCGCAAGGCGGACGATGACCTCGGCGGGCTCGCCGTTTTCGATGGCTCCGACGATGCGCCCCGTGAGTTCCGGAACGATCAGGAAGGTCGCGACATAGGCGAGTGTGATTGCCGACCAGATCGCGTAGTAGCTGGGATTGCTCGCGATGTATTTGGAAAGCCGCACGATCGCCGCGCGCACGGAACCGCGGCCCGCGCGTTGGGCCGCAATCTGCTCGGCGCTGCTCATCGGTAGTACCAGTCCGCCACCCGCCGGCGATCGACATCGAACAGCCAAGCGGCAGCCGCCACCGCGTTTCGAAACAGGGTTCTCGCGACTCCCCGGGCCCGATAACGGCGCGCCGAGGTGGTCACCGGCAGATCGAGCATCGCCAACCGTCCGCAACCGCGCATCGCCTTCACCAGGTCCAGGTCTTCCATGATTGGAACTCGGGGAATCCCACCAATCGCGTCGAGCGTTCGACGTCTCACGAAGAGCGCCTGGTCGCCGTACGGCAGGCCGAAGATCGCAATCCGCAGGCGCACGCCCCACTCGACGACGCGCAGCGCCCAACCAGCTTCTTCGAACCGCATGCGAAACGCACCGCCGATCGTCCGGGCGTCTTCGAGAGCGCTCTCGACGGCCTGATCGAACCCGCTGGGCAGGCGGGTATCGGCGTGGAGCAACAGAATCGCGTCTCCGCAGCTCGCGCGGACTCCCGCGGCGAGCTGCTCGGCCCGGCCGGCCGGGCTGTTCACGACGAGCGCCCCGGCGGCGGCCGCGAGTTCGCGCGTCGCATCCCGGCTGCCGCCATCGGCCACGACGACCTCGACACCGGGCGCGCGCGCACTGTTAATGGCGTCGACGACCCGATTCGCTTCATTCAACGCTGGAATCACCACCGAGAGCCTCACCGGCCGACGATAGCAATTTCCGTTTGACAGGCCTTGGGCGACTCCCCTATCCATCGGGCGTGAGCAAGAAACCTTCGGCTTCGGGCTCGAGCAAGAAGCCCTCGACATCGAGGTCGAGCAAGAAACCTTCGAAGCGTTCGAAGCCCGACGACTCGACCGCCCCCAGCTATGCGAGTGCGGGGGTGGATCTCGACCACGACGAGGGATTCATCTCCGATATTGCGGAGATCACCCGGCCCACCTTGCGGCCGGAAGTCCTGTCGTCGATTGGTGGTTTCGCGGGGCTCTTCAAGGCTCCCGATCGATACGAGCATCCGGTCTTCGTCGCGGGCGCCGACGGTGTCGGAACCAAACTCAAACTCGCCGCCGAGTTGGACCGCTACGACACGGTGGGAATCGACTGTGTGGCGATGGTGGTCAACGACCTCGTCGTGCAGGGCGCCGAGCCGATCGTCTTCCTCGATTACCTGGCGATGAACCAACTCGATCCGGACATCGCCAAGCGAACCCTGCGCGGCATCGCGGAAGGCTGCCGACGGGCTGGCTGTGCGCTGCTCGGCGGAGAAACGGCAACGATGCCGGGGATCTACGCCGAGGGCGAGATCGAACTCGTCGGTTTCGGTGTGGGCGTCGTCGAGCGCGACCAGATCGTCGACGGATCGGGGATCAGCCACGGCGACGTGATTCTCGGGCTCGCTTCGAGTGGTTTCCACAGCAACGGGTTTTCGCTCGTTCGAAAAATCGTCGAGGCGGGGATTGAGGACGGCCAGTTGGAGATGCGCGCGGAAAATCCAGAACTGAACACTTCGCTTGCGGCCGCCCTGATGACGCCAACGCGGATCTACGTCAAGCCGATCCTCAACCTGGTCCGCGATTTTTCCGTCAAGGGGATCGCTCACATCACCGGGGGAGGATTCGAAGGCAACCTGCCCCGCGTACTGCCCAATGGCGTGCAGGCGCGAATCGATCCGAAATCGTGGCCGCGCCCGCCGGTTTTCGACCTGCTGCAGCGCATCGGCGGCATCTCCGACGGAGAAATGCTCCGCGTCTTCAACTGCGGAATCGGAATGGTTGCGATCGTTACGCCCGAGCAGACGGACGAAATTCTCGACCGACTCTCCGCGCTCAGCGAGCGGGCCTACCGGATCGGAACCGTCGAAGCGAAGGGGCCCGACGAACCCACTCTCGTCTTCATCCCACGAGCAGCAGCCGGAGACTGATGCGCGGACTCCCGTCCGTCGGTTGTACCTTCCGCGTCCGACGATGGGACGCGGTCGTCCTCGGAAGCGCGCTGCCTGGCCTCGTCGCGGCGATCCGACTCGGTATGCGCGGCCTCCGCGTCCTGATCCTCGAGGAAGACGCCGCCGCAGCCGCCTACCCGGGAATGCGCGAACCCTTCATGATGGTAGGAAGTGGGAGCGACGGGGTGCTCGGCTCTTGCCTCAAGGCGATGGATATTCCGCTGATCGATCGCAGACGGATCCGCACAGCCTTTCCCGCCTACCAGGTGGCGTTCCCAAGGGCACGGGTGGACGTCGGCGACGCGGAGCGGACAGCCGAAGAACTCGAGGCGTGGGATCTGTCATCCAAAGAGACTGCTCGCAACCTGGTCGCTTCGCTCCGAGAGGGCTCCAAAACCCAACAGCACTCGCTTCTGGCTGCCGAAAACCACACCGGCAGCAGACGGATGCCCCGCTTGTCGCGAAGAGTTCCATCGCTGCCGCAAGAGCCCGAAGCGCACCCGAATCGGCGCGATCCAATCGCGGATCCCATCGGACGCGCGGTGGCCGAAGCGAGTCCGCTGGCGGCCTTCTGCGACGCACAACTGCGCGCACTCTCGGATTTTGCAGAGATCGAACCACCCACGGCCATTCGAACGCGGCTGCTCGGAGCAGCACTCGGCGGCGCTGCCGAACTTGCGGAGGGCCATCGCTGGTTCAGGGATCTGCTCAATCAGCGCATCGCGTCACTCTACGGAGAGATTCGCCAACTTCGCGGCGCCTTTCGACTCGTATCGGCCGGAAATCAACCCGCGATCGAAACCGAGCGAGCACCCGAGGTCTGTGCGGGCAGAGCGCTCTTGATCAACGCACCCCTGCCGGCCCTCAGAGAGGCCATCACGAAGGGCCCGGTCCCCGAATTGCTGAAAGGCCCCGCCGCCAGCCACCGAAGACTGAGCCTGCATCTTCGCGGCCCGCACCGAGCGTTGCCGGAAGGAATGGCGGCGCGGGTGATCCGGATCGGGAATCTCTCCGAGAAGATTTCGGGAACCAATCTGATTCGCCTGCGCGTTTTCAAGAACCCGGACGGGGTCGACCCAGTCGATCTCGTAGCGTCGGCCGTTGTCCCAATCGACGCGAGAGTCGACGCGGTTCGCGATGAGATCGAGTCTGGTGTGGCCAGCCTGCTCCCGCTCGGGAGAGAGGGGTGGGTGCGCGTGGCCTCCCAGGCGCCGCTCTGGGATCGAGACGAGTTCCTCGCCGACCCTCATGACGAGGGCGGCCGGCCCGCCGGAACACCCTTGCGGCCGACCTCTCGCACTCCGGCCTACGTATTGGACCGCTGGAAGCTCGGTGCGCTGGG
>SDBV01004517.1_pt1 | contig 19963 bp, 15 predicted proteins | sample 2277081 | NCBI WGS metagenome assembly SDBV01 (sample SAMN10402039, study PRJNA504765) | marine sediment metagenome | isolation source: marine sediment core GS10_PC15, 223 cmbsf | place: Arctic Ocean: Southern Knipovich Ridge | collected 2010 | reverse complement strand
GCCTGCTCCACAATCTTGCCGCCTTTCATCACCGCCACCCGATCGGCCACCTCCGCAATCACCCCTAAATCATGGGTAATGAACAGCAGGGCCATGTTAAGCTCCTCCCGCAGCTGCCCCAGCCGCTCCCGTGAGCTGCGAAACAATATCGGCCCCGCCCGGGATCTGTCCCAGGATGGCCTCGAAGAGCTTCACGCTTCCGGCCTTGATCGCCAGGAAGGCCAGCTCATCCAGAACGGTCAGCGCGAACTCCCGCATGTTGACCTGCCCGGTCTTCACGAAGTTCCGGATCTGGTCATCGAAGGCGTCGAAGAACGCATCGAAACCCTTCTGGGCTATCGTGGACACGTTGGTCGCCTCGTCCGCCATCTCCCGGAAGGCGTTGCTCAGCGTCTTCTGGACGCCCGGCCCGACCTTCTGGAGGCGGAGAAGCTCGGCCCGCTCCTTCACCAGAGCACCCACCACCCCCTCGATGTCCCCGATCTGTGCCTTGGCAGCCTTGGACTCCAACTCGCGGCTGAAGATCGCCAGCTCGCGCTCGTCCGTGGTCAGGCCGATCAGAGTCTTCTCGAACTGCATGTCCTTCAGAAGGTCGGAGGTCCCCTTGGCGAACCGGTTCCGCTCCATGGTCAGGGCCTTCAGAGTCTTCAGTGCAGCCTTGCGGGCCGCGTCCTCTGCCTTGTTCGCGATGATCTGATTCTGGACCGCCGTCACGTTCTTGATGATCTGCAGGCGATCCCGCTCGCGCGCCTCACCCCAATCGCGCCGAACCGCCGGAGAGGTAGATGGAGCACGCATATCTTCACCTGTTGCACCTGCTCGGCGGCCATGCGGGATGGACGCTGGCAGTGGTGTTCCTGGCCGCCTTCCTGGAGTCGGTTGCCGTGATCGGCACGTTTATCCCGGGCAGCACGGCCATGTTTCTGGCGGGCGCGCTGGTCGGCACCGGCTCGCTCAACCTCGGCTGGCTATTTGCCTGCGCGCTCGCGGGCGCCATCGGCGGCGACGGCCTCAGTTACTGGCTGGGCCGCCGCTATCGCAACACGCTCGTCCAGCTTTGGCCGTTCTCCACCCATCCTCAGATTCTCGAGACCGGAAAGCGCTACTTCGCTCAGCACGGCGCGCGCAGTGTCGTGTTTGCCCGCTTCATTGCACCGGTGCGCGCCATCGTGCCGGTTGTCGCCGGAATGCTCGGCATGACGCCGGTGCGCTTCTACGCGATGAACGTTTTGTCCGCGCTGCTGTGGGCGCCTGCGCATATTCTTCCGGGCGTCGTGTTCGGCGCGTCGCTGCAACTGGCGGGCGCGGTTTCGTTTCGTCTGGTCGCGGTCATCGCGATTCTGGCTGCGCTTGGCTGGCTCAGTTTTCGGGCGATGCAGGTGGTTCTTTCGCGCGCCCATGCATGGACCGTTGCCTCGCGCCGCAAACTCTTCGCCTGGGCCTGCGGCCGCAAGGGACAGGCCGCGGCCATCCTGCTGCTGGTGCTGGATCCCGAGCGGCCGGCAATGGGCATCGTCGCCGCGATCTCGGTGCTGGTGCTGCTATTCGCAGCGATCTTCTTCGGCGTGTTTCAGGGCGTCGCCAACGGCGACCCGCTGGTACAGGTCGACATGTCCGTCTACCGCTTCCTGCAATCGATCCACTCCCCCTGGGCCGACACCGTCATCTCGGGCCTCGCGACCTTGGGCAGCGTCCCGACGCTGGCCGCTGTCGTGATCACCGTGATTGTCTGGATGGCGTATGAGCGGCGCTGGCTCGCCGTGGCCTACTGGCTCGCCGCCGTCGCCTTCTCGCAGCTGCTGATTTTCGCCATTCAGCTGACCATACGACGCGCGCCACCCGGCTACGCGGGTCCCGACGTCTACGCGTTTCCCAGCAATCACGTGGCGGCAAGCGCGATTGTCTACGGCTTCCTGGCGTTCCTGCTGGCGCGGCGCGTCGGCAAGGTAGAGGGTGTTCTGGTGACGACCATCGGCACCGCGATCGTCGTGGCTGTGGCGTTCGCCGGGCTTTACTTCGGGCGCTTTTCGTTTTCGGATGCCGTTGGCGGCGCGGCGTTCGCGGCCATCTGGGTCGCAGTCGTCGCCCTGACCGCCGTATGGCGCAACCCCAAGACGCCCGCGCCGCGCAAGTTCATGCCGCTCGTGATGCTGGCCGTAATCTGCGCCAGCGCGACACCGCAGATTGCGGTACTGCGGCCGGCCAGCGCCTCGTCGAACGCACCAGTTCACCCACTGCACGTGGTTAGCAAAGCGCAATGGACGGACACGCTCTGGAAAACCTTTGCCTGCTACCGGTCCGATATGACCGGCGAGCGGCGTGAGCCGATCACGGTGCAATGGGCCGCGAACCGCGAGCAGATCGAAAGCCAGCTAAACAGCCGGGGCTGGACTGAGGGCACCCAGTTGTCGGTACGCTCATTGCTGTATCTGGTGGCGCCGGATCCCGCTGCCACCGCGCTGCCGGTTTTGCCGAAGCTCGACAACGGCCAACCGTCCGCTATGGTGTTCACGCGTGCTCGCGATGCGCGCGACGAACGCGACGTGCTGCGTTTCTGGCCGACCGACTATGCGGTGCAACGCAAAAGCGACGCGCCCGCCACGCCGATCTGGCTCGGCTCGCTGGTGCATGAGCGCTTGCGCCGCCCTTCATGGCCGTTCAATGTGTTGCGTCCGGACAGGCAAGTCGATCCGCTGATTTCGGTGCAGGGACAAGCGAGTGCATGGCGCGAACTGGAAGTATCGAGCATTAGCGGATGCGAAGGCGTGCGCGTGACGCTGATCGATTCGAACCTGAAATGAAACCGTAGCGAGCCTTGCCAGGATTCTCCTGACACAGGTTCAATACTCCACGCAGCCGGCCGCGGCGGCCGTTAGCGTGACCTGGGGAGCACCGCAATTGATAGAGTTTCCGCAATCGGAGATTTCGACCTGGGGTGGCGGCGTCGTCTTTCTAAACGTTCTTCTAACCCGGCTTGGCGTCCCTATTCCCGCTGTACCCGTTCTGCTGTTTGCCGGCTCCGCGATCGCCAGCGGCGCCCTGTCGTTCTGGTACGTGATGCCATTGGCCGTGTTGGGCGCGCTGATCGGCGACGGCGTCTGGTTCACAGCTGGGCGCCTCTATGGCCATCGTCTGATTAGCAGCCTCTCGCGGCTTTCGATGTCCGTCGGCCAGCACGTGCGCACCACACGCTCGCTATTCGAACGCTTCGGAGCGCCAATTGTATCGATGTCCAAATTCATTCCCGGTCTTGCGATTGCCACGCCACCCCTGATGGGCACGACACGGGTCGACCCGCGCATATTTATTGGCTGGGACATGCTCGGTGCGGCAGCATGGGCCACCTTCTGGCTGCTCGGCGGCGCCGTCTTCGAGAAGCAGCTAGGCATGCTGGTGCTGGCCGTGCGCGCACACGGCACGACAGTGATCGATCTGGTGCTGGCCGCTTCGTTTCTTTATTTTGTGTTTCGCTGCATCCAGCGCTGGCGCTTCAAACGCTGGCTCAAGCAGGTTCAGATAACCCAGCAACAGCTTGAAGCGATGCTGCGTACCGAGTCGCCCCCCGTCATTCTGGATGCACGCCCGGAATCGGCATTGCTGGACGAGACGTACCGGATTCCCGGCGCGCAGCCACTCGACGCGACTTCGCCGGCGGACATCGAAGCGGCTTTGCCGGCTGCGCGCCGTGTGGTGTATTGCGTATGTCAGGATGAGGCGACGGCCATGCGCATTACCCAACATATGCGCCATAGAGGGTTTACGAGGATTCGCGCACTGAGGGGTGGACTGGATGCCTGGGCACGCCGCGGCTATGCGTTCGAACCGTTCTCCCACGAGGCGCATGCGGCCACACTTGCGGCGCGGGTGAAAAGCCTGCGCAACGAGACAGAAGCGGTCACGCTGCGCGGTGTCGCACCGCGCCGGGGCGCCCCCGGCAAGGCCGAGCCCGCCCAGACCGAGCACCAGCGCAATTGATTCACTGCCGCAGCGCCGCGGCGCTAAACGTCAAGCGTCACAACCCGCAGCGCTAGCCATTGCGCGCCTTGCATTTAGTTAGCCATGCAGTCAATCTGCATCGTTTTAGCGCGATTTTTACGCATTTTTAATGCGTTTATAGGCGCACGGTAGCGGCCCTGGTTGTGAATTGTCATTTTCCTGTGGTAAAAAGCGACGTCGTCTCTCGCCGATCCCGGCTAAGCGATACCAACACAACACAGTCTTTTTTGGAAATTCAGGAAAATGGCAACTGGTACAGTAAAGTGGTTTAACGATGCAAAGGGCTTTGGTTTCATTACGCCGGACGGCGGCGGTGAAGACCTGTTCGCGCATTTTTCTGAAGTCCAGGGAAGCGGCTTCAAATCGTTGCAAGAAAACCAGAAGGTCAGCTTTGAAGTGAAGCAAGGCCCGAAGGGCAAGCAAGCGGCCAATATCACGCCGCTGTAATAGGCCGGAACTCTCGTTCCGTAGCCACATTGGCCCGCCCTGGCGGGCCAACAATGTCGTTTCAGGAGCGACGAATCGTCTCTGTCACGCTGCAGCGCGTGGCGCCGCCTTCCTCGCAGCCTGCTTCGCCGCGGAAGCTTTTTTCGCAACCGTGCGCTTAGCCACCCCTTTCTTCGCTGCCGCCTTCTTTGCGGCGGGATGCTTAGTCGCGGCTTGCTTTGTAGCCGCTTTCCTTGCCGTCACTTTCTTTGCCGTCACTTTCCTGGCTGCAACCGGTTTGGCCGCGGCGTTCTTCGCAGGCGCTTTCCTGGCGGCGGCTTTCTTCGCGGACACCTTCTTTGCTGCCGCGCTCGCCGTACTTGCGCCGCTGCCGTTCAGCGCAACCGCAGCGCTCTGGTCAATCAGGTAGCGGGTACGGTCTTTCACATTTTTGATCCAGGCCGGTGGCCGGGCATGACCGCTCCACGTTGCGCCAGTTTCAGGATCCCTATATTTCGGCGGCATCTTGCCTTTGGCACTCAGGGCATGCTTCGCCGCGCCATTGCCAGCACGGCGTCCACTGGCTCTCGCCTCACGTTTGGCTTTGGCGCGCGCCTCGATGTCGGCAGTAGTCAAGCCATGCTTGAGCATCAATTCGCGGATCTGGTCGACGGCCGCTTGCGCCCGTTTGGCAAGCAACGCTTCGGCTTGCGCCTGAAGTTTCTTCATACGTGCTTGAATCTGTTCGAGAGTGGCCATTACCGCCTCCTTATGTGTGGGTAATGGACGCACTATGCCATGAGCGCATAGCGGAACGCTACGGTTTCGCGTGTGAAAATGCGTGAAGTAGCGGGTTTTAGCGCTTCTAGTCCCGCCTTTAGTCGCGCTTCTAGTCCCGCTTCCAGTCCCATCAACGCCACAATTGACTCAAGCTCGTATTGAGCCGAAATGTCCGGTTAGCATCTGTCATATATACCGCGCGCCGGTCGAGGCAGGCGTGACGATGACGCAATTGACCCGGCGCCACGCCGCTCCCCTTGCCGGCAATTGTTTCATTAATAGAACTGACTATGCGTGAATCCAAAGCGTTGCTGCGGCAGGATCTGGCAGCAATGAAGATGTTTCTGGCCGACCTGAAGCCTCAGTCAAGCGGACCCGGTCCTGCATCGTCGCTCCCGGCCACGCAGGTCTGATTGCGGCCTCGCCGTTTGGCGAGATAGAGCGCGCGGTCCGCTGCCGCCACAAGGCTGTGTGCGTCGCCACCCTGGCGCGGCTGTTGAGCGGCGACTCCAAGGCTCACGGTAACCACGCCTTCATTGCTGGCGAGGTGGGGTACATGAAGGGCTTCGACTGCGCGACGGATGCGTTCGGCCACCACATGTGCGCCTTGCAGATCGGTATCCCTAAGGATCAGCGCGAACTCTTCGCCGCCGTAGCGCGCGACGATATCCGTGGGACGTCGCGCGGATGTCGCAATGGTCCGCGCAATGGTGCGCAGACACTCGTCGCCGTGTTGATGACCGTAGTGGTCGTTATAGTTCTTGTAAGCGTCGACGTCGATCATCACGACAGCCGTAAATCCCAAGCCATCCCCACCCGCGAGTTGACGCCATTGCAGCTCCAGTTCGCGGTCGAAGTGCCGGCGATTGAACAGGCCCGTCAGTCCGTCTCGAAACGCGAGTCCCTGCAGTTCGAGACGTTCGTCTGCAAGACGCTGCTCGGCGGCTTTGCGAGCGGTAATATCGCGAGTCGTCGCGGTCAGCGTTTCCGGTTGCCCTGAATACGGATCGATCACCGGCCTCAGATAGGTTTCCAGCCATAGGACCTGGCCGTCCGAGCGGCGGAAGCGGCTGACTTGCGAAACCTCGCTTGCGCCCGTGGCGAGTTTCTCGATGGCAGCGGCCAGCGCATCGCGGTCGTCCACCATCACCAGATCCGGCAAGTACGCGCCGATCAGATCGTCGGGGTCGCGCAGCATGACTGTCTTTACGCGCGGCGAAACATAGGTGAGCCGGCCGTCAAGCGCCACGCTCATGACGATGTCCGTGGCGTTTTCGGCGAGGATCCGATAGCGCCGCTCGCCTTCGCGCAACAGGCCCACCAGCCGCCTACGCGAAACCTGCGTGACGCTGATCGGCAACGCAATGCCCAATGCGGCAAGAAAAAACAGTTGCAGCGAAAAAATGCGCGAGCCCATGTTCGGGTACGGAAACATCCACAGCGGTCCAATGCCGCGCATGGTGAACGAGACGGCAATCGCAAGACACAGCAGCAGGCCGACGAGGACACCGGCGATATCGGCCTGAAACGCCAGCAGCACGATAGGCAACAGCGCCCAGTAGAGCAACGGAAATCGGCTTTGCCCGAATACGCCGGTCGTCACAACACACACCAGCAAGAGCAATCCGATATTTTTCAGGCGACCGTCTGCGCGCAACAGGTTCAACGCTTCGCCGCTCCAGATCACCACCGCAGCGGGCGTAAAGACTGCGAGACTGAGTGCGTCCGCGACGAACCAGTTAGCGAAGTTGGGAAGAGGCTGGCCGTTCAACTGGCCGCGTAGCAAGGTGGTGGCAAGCGCTCCTGAGACGAGCGGCGCGAGGATCACACCTCCGGCCAAAAACCGCACGAGCGCTTTAGGACGAAACAGTTCGGCGATTGCGTCAAGCCGGGGCGCAAAGGCGAATGCAATCAGCACTTCGATCGTATTGGCGAACGTATAGGAGAGCGACACAGCCAGGTTTTCGCCCAGCAGATTGGCCGCCAGGTTTCCTGCTATGCCACCGGCGAGCACCCAGTCACGCTGCCTCGGCGCGGCCACCAGCATCTGGCCCAGCAATACCGCGTTCGCCAGCCAGATTGCCGCAATTTCCCCCGCCATGCTTTTTAGCGCGCCGCTCAACCTGCAAGAGAGCATTGTCACCACGAACGCAAGCAGCAGAGCGCGCACCGTTGACGCCATTTGCTGCGAAAGCATTGCCTGCAGACATGATCGAGACTCTACCGTTGGCCCTTCGACCGGCTTCCCCATACGCTTGCTCTCAATTCTTCTCGTTGGTGCCGGCTTGCACAGCACGACCCAATCGTTACCCGTTTGTTGCCCGTTGCGTGGCTTAAACCTTGCTCTCCGAGACGATGGTGTAGTTCGCCTCGATGCGCTCAGTGTATCGACATTCGGGCGAATCCGGCGAGCAGAGCCCGTCGCGCTACGTGCAGAACCCCGCAGAAGTCAAACGTTTAGACGCGTGTATCAGTCTGGCAGGCGCAAGCCCAAGGGAGCGGGAGCAAGCGCTCAATGGCCGCTGATCAGCCGCTCCGGCGACGAGGCGGACGGCTCCAGGTTGCGTTCAGTCGACCACACCTCGTGCTGCAGCCAGTCGCGAAACAGGGCCAGTTGAGGCAGATCGCCCTGCTCCGGACGCGTCACCAGCCAGTACGACTGATGACCGTCGACATGCACGTTCAGCACCTGCACGAGTTCGCCGGTGGCGAGTTCGCGGGCAATCATATGGCGGTCGGCAATCGTGATGCCGAGACCGTCGACGGCCGCGCGAATCGCCAGATCCAGCAGATCGAACTCGTAACCGCCGCTCGTATCGACACCCTCGATGCCGGCCGCCTTGAGCCAGTGCTGCCAGGTCAAATAACGCTGATCGTCGCTCGCCAGCACGTGTAGCAAGGTGAACTGATTCAGGTCGATCTCCGCCTGCCCCGAATGCCGCGCGAGCAGTGCCGGCGAGCAGACCGCCACGTGACGCTCGCTCATCAACAGGCGATTGTCGAAGCCTTCCCATTCGCCGTCGCCGAAACGGATCGCGCAATCGAGCACGCCCGACTCGGCGAGCTTGTCCACGACGCGTGTCGACAGGCTCAGTTCGAGTTCCGGATGCTCGTCGCGCAAACGCCCCAGGCGCGGCATCAGCCAGCGGCTGGTAAACGTGGGCGGGGCGTTGAGGCGCAGACGGTTCAGATGGGTCTTTTCCTGAATGCTGCGCACCGTCAGTTCGATTTTGTCGAACGATTGCTGCAACGCCTGCAGCAGCAGCCGTCCGGCCGCGGAAAGCTCGAGGTGATGATGCCGGCGCTGCAGCAGCGATTCGCCGAGTTGCTCTTCCAGCTGGCGCACTTGCCGGCTAACCGCGCTCTGCGTGACGTTAAGCAGTTCCGCGGCACGGGTAAAGCTGCCGGTGCGGCCGGCAACTTCAAAGGCTTTGAGCGCGTTAAGCGCAGGCATTTTTCGTTTCAAGGGCGTCTCTGATCGAATGCGGCAAACCGGAGCGCCATTTTACGCGTTCGCGGCCCATGTCTTGCCAGGCGTGGACCGCCGCGAGATCCGGCATCAGGTCAATGGCATGCGCGGATACTATGCAGTCCGCAACGAATCACACCGTTGCGTGGCTTGCGCGCGGGTGTTCAACCCGATGGTTGCGCCTGCATCCATTTCGCTGAAACACCTTCGCAGCAAGGTCTGATTCGTCTGGAAAAGCATTCGCTTTGCTCATATCAATTCAATTCCTGCCTGCACGTACCCAGCGGGCATGGAGAAGAAGGCCATCGCATTCGCATACTGGTCGCCACCGTTATGCGATTTGACGATGCCACCCCCGCGCCACACAAGGCGCGAGCCTTTCGTATCCCTACAAAGGGCCCGAATGACATATATTTGTCATGGTATCGACATGTGGATGAACCAGCATGAAAAGTTGACGCGACTACTACAGGGAACACGCCATGCCGGAACTTTCGTACCCGCAGACGACCGACACCCATGCCCGGGGCCGCAGTATTGGTCTGATTATTTTCCTGCTTGTGATCGGCATCGGAGCGGCGTATTGCGCCGTTCATCTGGTCAGCGATCTGCAGTCGGTTCAGGCACTCAGTTTTCTGCCTTACCTGTTGCTCGCGGTCGCTTTGCTCATCGCGCTCGGCTTCGAGTTCGTCAACGGCTTTCACGACACCGCAAACGCCGTTGCCACTGTTATCTACACGCACTCGCTAACGCCGAATCTCGCGGTCATCTGGTCCGGTACGTGGAACTTCCTCGGTGTGCTGACCTCGACCGGCGCCGTTGCGTTCGGCGTGCTGCAGCTTCTGCCGGTTGAACTGATTCTGCAGGTCGGCAGCAGCGCAGGCTTTGCGATGGTGTTCGCCCTGCTGATCGCCGCGATCATCTGGAATCTCGGCACGTGGTACTTCGGTTTGCCGTCCTCGAGTTCGCACACGCTGGTGGGATCGATCATCGGTGTGGGCCTGATGAATCAGTTGATGCACGGCGCCAGCGGCACCAGCGGCGTGGACTGGAATCAGGCGCTGGGCGTCGGCAAGTCGCTGCTGTTCTCGCCGATCGTCGGCTTCCTGCTCTCGGGCCTGCTGCTGCTCGTGCTGAAAGCCGTCGTGCGCGTCCCGGCGCTGTACGCCGAACCGAAGGGCGCCGAGCCGCCGCCGTTCTGGATCCGCGGCCTGCTGGTCCTGACCTGCACGGGGGTCTCGTTCGCGCACGGCTCGAATGACGGACAGAAAGGCATGGGCCTCATCATGCTGATCCTGATCGGCACCGTGCCGACCGCATATGCCTTGAACAAGGCTGTCACGCCCGCGGAGACGCAAACCTTCCTGGCGGTGGCGCACGAGGCTTCTGCGACATTCGGCAAATACACCAATGGAGCATCGCCCTCGGCCCACCCGCGCGCCGCAGTCGAAGATTACGTGCGGACCCGTCAGTTGACGCCTGAAACGTTGCCCGCACTCCAGCAGCTCACCAACCAGATCGCCCAACAGGTCGGCCAATCCGGCTCGCTGGCGAGCGTGCCGCAGGATGTCGTCGATAACGTGCGCAACAATATGTATGTGGCGTCCGAAGCCGTGCGCCTGATGGAAAAGGCCAAGCAGCCCGCCTTCGCGGCGGACGACGGCAAGGTGATCGACAACTTCAAGAAGCAGATCGATCACGCCACCAAATTCATTCCGACATGGGTCAAGGTCGCGGTCGCGATCGCCCTTGGGCTGGGGACGATGGTCGGCTGGAAACGCATTGTCGTGACGGTCGGCGAGAAAATCGGCAAGCAGCATCTGACCTATGGGCAAGGCGCCTCGGCGGAACTGGTGGCGATGCTGACCATCGGTGCGGCCGACGTCTATGGCCTGCCGGTCTCGACCACCCACGTGCTGTCCTCGGGTGTGGCCGGTACGATGGCGGCCAATGGCTCCGGGCTGCAATGGAGCACCGTGCGCAGCCTGCTGCTGGCGTGGGTACTGACGCTGCCCGCTTCGATCGCGCTGGCGGCCGGCTTGTATTGGGTGTTCCGGCACGTGTTTTAATCGAGTGGGGAGAAACACATCCCCATTGCGGCGCGGGTTGGCAACGACTGGCGCGCCCACCCCTCTCATCCGTTTTCTGCCCTGCCGAACAAAAAGCCCGGCAAGTCTATGACTTGCCGGGCTTTTTTAACCGGATCCAACGGTCCAATCCACCGGTCAATACACTTCCGGCACGATCATATTGGTCGGCACCGGCTGGCGGATGTACTCCGTGTTGTACACCCGCTCCGGCAACGTGATGGCCGGATGCTCGACCTCGTGGTACGGCACCTGGCTCAGCAGATGGTGGATGCAGTTCAGCCGCGCGCGCTTCTTGTCGACCGCCTGCACGACCCACCACGGCGCCTCGGGAATATGCGAGCGCTGCAGCATCACTTCCTTGGCATGGGTATAGGCTTCCCAACGGCGCCGGCTCTCCAGGTCCATCGGGCTCAGCTTCCACTGCTTGAGCGGATCGTGGATACGGGTCTGGAAGCGAATCTCCTGCTCTTCGTCAGTGATCGAAAACCAGTATTTGACAATCTGTACGCCGCTGCGCACGAGCATCTTTTCGAACTCCGGCACGGAGCGGAAAAACTCCTCGTACTCGGCGTCCGTGCAGAAGTTCATCACACGCTCGACGCCCGCGCGGTTGTACCAGCTACGATCGAACAGCACCATCTCGCCGCCCGCCGGCAAATGCGAGACATAGCGCTGAAAGTACCATTGCGTGCGTTCGCGATTGCTAGGCGCCGGCAGGGCCGCTACCCGGCACACGCGCGGATTGAGACGCTGCGTGATGCGCTTGATCGCACCGCCCTTGCCTGCCGCGTCGCGCCCTTCGAAGATCACCACCATCCGGTGCCCGGTGGCGACAATCCAGTCCTGCAGCTTCACCAGTTCGCCCTGCAGACGAAACAGTTCGCGGAAGTACCGTTTGCGCGCCTCGCGATGCTCGAGCGAGAAGCCCGCATCGCCGTCGCTGATGCGGTCGTCCACTTCCATTTCGAGTTCTTCGTCGTACGCATCGATGAGATCCTCTTCAAAACGGCGCTGCCGTTCGGCCATCGATGCCGTATCGGCAATCGGATCCTGCTCTTTCATCGCGACTCTCCTGGAAACTGGAATGGTTAAGCACGCCGTGCTGAGCGCAGCGGCGACCGCCCGATTATCGAAGCCCGAGGTGTCATTGTTGTTACTGGGGCGGTATGGGGCGTTATGACGCGCCGCAGCGGCCGGCCATGCAGCGGGGCCAGGGCCAGCGCGACACCCTTCCGGTCGGCAGCAACCGGACCATCATAGCGAGTTTTGTCCACCGTCAGATTGTCCGGCGGACCGTTTTTCGCGTCCTAGGCATTGTCTTGAAAACAGGCGACCCGCCCCGCAGTTAGGCTCCCGCCTAGTCCGGAGCTTCGCCATGGGAAGCCGTCCCCGTTTTATTGATGACCTGTCGCGCGCCTCGTCCGACCCTGCCGGAGCGCCTGAGCCCGCGGCTTCCGCCGCGCCGGCGCAGCCGCCGGCCGGGCAGCCCGCAGCGCCATCCACACTCAGCGACGACGCCTTGCTCGACGCCTACTCGCGCACCGTGATCGGCGCGCTGGAGCGCGTCCAGCAGGCCGTCGTCTTCATTTCGGTCGAACACGGCACGCCTGCCCATCCTGACGGACGCGGCATGCGTAGCGGCACCGGCTCGGGCTTCCTGTTCACGCCGGACGGCTACCTGCTGACCAATAGCCATGTCGTCCACGGCGCGACGCAGATCCACGTCACGCTCGCCGACGGCGGCAGGTTCGCCGCCGATCTGATCGGCGACGACCCCGGCAGCGATCTCGCCGTGCTGCGCATCGGCTCGGCCGAACCGCTCCCGCACGTCGAACTCGGCGAATCCGGACGGCTGCGGGTCGGTCAGATTGCCATTGCGGTCGGCAATCCGCTCGGGCTGCAGCAGACGGTCACCACCGGCGTGGTATCGGCGCTCGGGCGCTCGCTGCGCTCGAACTCAGGCCGCATGATCTACGACGTGATCCAGACCGACGCGGCCCTGAATCCCGGCAATTCCGGCGGCCCGCTGATCAACTCGGCGGGTCAGGTGATCGGTGTGAATACCGCGATCATCCCCGGTGCTCAGGCCATCTGCTTTGCCACCGCCATCGACACTGCCAAGTGGGTCATCATGCAGATTTTCGCGTATGGCCGCGTGCGGCGCGCCTATATTGGCGTGGCGGGCACCACGACCTCGCTGTCGCGACGCGTGCAGCGCTACTTCAACCTGAGTTCGACCAGCGGCGTGCGCGTCATGGAGATCGTCAAGGCGAGCCCGGCCGCGCTCGGCGGCCTGCGCACCGACGATACGATCGTCGCCATCGACGCGCTTCCCGTCGATGGCGTCGACACGTTGCAACGCGTGCTGGATGCGTCGCGTATCGACCGTCCGGTCGGTGTCACGGTGTTGCGCGGTACGCAGCGGCTCGAATTGACGCTGACGCCGGTCGAGCAGACAAGTTGATCGCGTGAGGCAGAAGCGCCGCGAAGAAGCGCAGCAGTGTCACAGCGATTTTCTATACTGGGAAAACGGCTCTCAGCGAGCAGCCATCCTTGCATGGGATCATGGGTAAGCGCTAAAGCGCCAACTCGGGTCGACCGCGATGAAACTGCATGGGACCCGAGTAAGCGCTAAAGCGCTAACTCGGGTCGACAGGAGAACAATGTGACAGGCGACTATCAGGTGCGAGTCACGCGGGACACCGCCGACTATGACGACTACGGCGTTCCGCGCGTGACCAGAACGCCGGCGCATGTGGAAATTGCCGCATCGCAGCGCAAGCTGGTGTTTGCGGATCGCGCGGCCTTGCAGGAATTTATCGATGCCTGCATCCACGCCCGTGAAGAAGCCTTCGGCGCGGCTTCGGACCCGGCGCTGTCCGAAGCGGACAAGGCAGCGTGGCGACGGTTTTTCGGGCGGTTTACAGCGCTGTAAACACTGCGCCCCGCCGCCGCATCAAACGCTCACTGGATCACGCGCGTCACACCGCGGCCGCGTGGATCGGCAGCCGCTTCCGGTGTATCGCCGTTCACCTTGATCACCTGGATGTCGCCGCTGAAGTCCTGGCCTTTCAACGTGTAGCCCTTCGCTTCGATCTGCTGTGCGAGTTCGCCGGTAATCGGATGATACGGCTCCCAGAAGATCGTGTTCGGCGGCAGCAACTGGTGATGGAAACGCATCGCAGCTACCGCGTCGGGCAACGGCATATTGAAGTCGTAGACGTTGTTGATCACCTGGAAGATCGACGTGAAGATGCGCGAACCGCCCGGCGTGCCGATCACAAGCGCTACCTTGCCGTCCCTGGTGAGGATGGTCGGCGTCATCGACGACAGCGGACGCTTCTTCGGCTCGATTGCATTGGCGTCGCTACCCACCACGCCGAACATGTTCGCCACGCCCGGCTTGGCCGAGAAGTCGTCCATTTCATCGTTGAGCACGATACCCGTGCCGTCCGCCACCACGCCCGAGCCGAAGTAGCCGTTGATCGTGTACGTGTTCGATACCGCGTTACCCCACTTGTCGATCACCGAGAAATGCGTGGTCTCGGCCTTCTCCGGCATCGAGGTACCCAGTCCGGGTTGCACGCTCTTCGTGTCCGACGGCGTGGCCGGGTTGACCTCGGCGGCCCGCTTGGCAATGTACGCGTCGTCGGTCAACTGCGCGACCCGCACCTTGTAGAAGTCCGGGTCGCCCAGGTACTGCGCGCGATCGGCGAACACACGCTTCTCGATCTCCGCGATCAGGTGCACGTACTGCGCCGAATTAAGCGGCACGTCCTTGAAGTCGGGCGCGAGATCTTCCTTCATCTTCAGCAACTGCACGAGGCCGATGCCGCCCGAGCTCGGTGGCGGTGCGGTAATCACGTGATAGCCGTTCCAGTCTGCCTGGATCGGCTCACGCCAGACGGCCTTGTATTCCTGCAGATCGCGCTTCGTAATCAGGCCATGGCCGCGCATGGATGCGGCGATCAGATCGGCCGTCTTGCCGTCGTAGAAGTCTTTGGCGCCCTGATTGGCAATGCGCGTCAGCACTGCGGCGAGTTCCGGCTGCTTGAAGTTGACGCCTTGCTTGAGATTGCCGAAGTAGGCGTCGAAATTGGTCTTGCCCGCGAAGTCTTTGGCCGCGTCGTCACGGCGCTGCTGCAACTGTTCGCTCACTTCGAAGCCGTCGGTGGCGTACTTGATGGCGGGCGCCAGCACCTGCTTCCATTTCAGCTTGCCGAAGCGGCGCTGCGCTTCCCACATGCCTTCGACCGTGCCCGGCACACCCACCGCACGATAGCCGAACAGGCTCATGCCCTTGATGACCTCGCCCTTGTCGTCGAGATACATGTTGCGCGTGGCAGCAAGCGGCGCCTTCTCGCGATAGTCGAGAAAGTAAGGCTTGCCGTCGACATACAGCGTCATGAAGCCGCCGCCGCCAATGTTGCCCGCTTCCGGATAGGTCACGGCAAGCGTAAAGGCAATCGCCACGGCTGCATCGACTGCGTTGCCGCCTTCCTTGAAGATCTGCTCGGCGGCGTCGGCGCTGAACTTGTCGGCCACCGCGATGGCCGACGCATTGAGAACGGCCGGTTGCTGATCCGTGGTCTTGGCGTAAGCCGGCGCGGTTTCGAGAAAGCCGCTCGATACGGTAAGGAATGCAGCTAACGCAAGCGCGCTAGCGGACAACTTTACGTTACCCAATGACATTGACTACCCTCCTCCATGACCATTCTTTAGCTGAAAAGAAAACGTCTGCCTTGGGCTTATAGCATGCAAAAGCCGGTTTTGCGAAGCTTAGGGGTAGTCCTAACTTACGCTTTCCCTCTGCCGCCATTGGCAATCTCAGCGCCGCTGCCCTGAGGCAAGCGTGCCGTCACCGGAATCGAGCCGAGCGAGAACAGCCCCACCACCAGAAACGCCGGCCAGAAGTCGGACCACACAATAGCCGGATGCCCCTGCAGGTGATGCGAGATCTGCAGTACAACGCCGCCGATCGTGACGCCAAGCCCCAGCGAAATCTGCTGTATCACGCTTGCTACGCTGGTGGCGCGGCCGATGTCGCGGCTCGGGATATCCGCATAAGCCAGCGTATTTAACGAAGTGAACTGCAGCGACGGGAAGAAGCCGCCGAACAGCACCACGCACCAGATCGTCCAATGAGACATGCCTGGCGAGAACAAGCCATAAACGGCGATCGCCAGTCCCGCCAGCGCCGCATTGACCATCAGCACCTGGCGGAAACCGAAACGTCCAAGCACACGCGAGGCGACCGCTTTCATGAAGATCGAACCGAACGCCGACGCACAGGTGATCGAGCCGGACACGAAGGCGGTCATGCCGAGTCCTTCCTGCAGTGCAAGGGGCAGCAGGAACGGCACTGCACCAAGGCCGATGCGAAACAGCGACCCGCCCAGCACGCTCGCGTGAAAGCTCGGAATGCGCAGCAGCCGCAAATCGAGCACCGGCAACTCAACCCGGCTCGCGTAGAGCCAGTAGACGAGCAGCAGCGCCGCGCCGAGCACCGACATGCCCAGAGACAGCGTGTTCGACACCAGGTCCCCACCGATCAACGAAAGCCCGAGCATAAACAGCGAAGCTCCGGCAGCCGACAACACGAACCCAGGCCAGTCGAGACGGCCCGGATGCGGCTCGCGCACATTGGCAATGTGTTTGTTGGCCAGATAGATACCGAGCAGGCCAATCGGAATGTTGATAAAGAAGATCAGGCGCCAGTGCAGATACGTGGTGATGAACCCGCCCAGCGGCGGCCCCACCACCGGGCCAAGCAGCGCGGGCACCGTAAGGTAGTTGACGGCGCGAATGAATTCCGACTTGGGGATGGAGCGGAAAATGATGATGCGGCCCACCGGCACCATCAGCGCACCGCCCAGCCCCTGCACGAAACGCGCAAACACGAAGGTGCCGAGCGAAGTGGACGCCGCGCACATCAGCGAGCCGGCCATGAAGATGCCGATTGCCGTGCGAAACACCGAGCGTGAGCCGAAGCGGTCGGCCACCCAGCCGCAAATGGGAATGAAGACGCCGAGACCGATCACATAACTCGTGATGGCAAGCTTGAGAGTGATGGGACTCTGGCCGAGGTCCCGCGCCAGAACGGGTAGCGACGTCACGATGACGGTGCCGTCCACGTTTTCCATGAACATCGCGCACGCGACGATCAGCGGAACGATGAATGCACCCAGATTAAGAGGCATTGGCAGGACGACGGAGGACAAAACCGTCGGCGTAAAGCTAAGATTATCGCATTGCCTCGGCAACAGATGTTGTTAAGGAAGGCAATTTGCACAGCACGGTGTGCTGCGGGCAATGGTTGAGGGCGCAACGAAAGCGGCCGGCTGATACGAATATGCCGGCATCAGCCGGCATATTCGCTTTACAAACAGGAAGAGCAGCAGGAAGAGCAAGCGCAGCTTAACGCGGCACGCTCACCAGCGGCTGCAACTGCGGCAGGATCTCAGTGCGAGCACGCACGACATCGTTCGGGAAGTCGATCTCGATCCACGGCGCGCCGGTCACGTCCGCCGTATCGAACACCTGGCTACGCTCGAGCAGCAGGTCGCGCACGGCCTCTTCGTGCGGCATGTTCGCGCGGCCGCCGTCGATATAGCCAGCAACGATCTGCGCGAAGCGCTGCGCGGTTTCCTGGCGCAGGCGGAAGAAGCCGACCGACTCGCCAATGGTGTCGTACTCGAGATTCACGGCGAGCTGCTTGCGCAACTCGACCGGCACGCCGTCCTTCAGGCACAGCTTGACGGGTTCGTCGCCCGCTTCGAAATCGCGGTCGATCAAGAGCCGGTTGACCGTCTCGCCCGCCACCAGGGCGTTCAGGATGCGCTCGTCATACAGCACGTCCGCGTCCATCAGCAGCACGTCGCCGCCGCGCGTCAGCGGCTCGGCCACGGTGTGCACGGTCAGCACGCTACCCAGGTCGAAACGCGGGTTGATCACCGTCTCGACCGGATGCGGCCAGTTGATGCGCTTCAGCTCAGCCTCGACCAGTTCGGGCTGGAAACCGAGCGCCAGCACGACGTCGGTCACGCCCGCATTTTCGAGCATCTGCAGATGCCGCTCGAGCAGGCTCACGCCGTCGAACTGCAGCAGGCACTTCGGAAACTGTTCCCCCGGCGGGAGCTGGAGACGCAGGCCAAGGCCCGCAGCGAGAATAATGGCACGCACACGTGGCCCCTTTCTAAAAGTAGCGTTAATCGACAGCCGGCACACGCACCGCGTGCCGACGCTGCCAGTTTCTTTCACTGAAATGCAGGTACAACAGACCCGGCAGACCGAGCAGGACCTCGCGGGCGCGCTTGGCAAGCGACAACGCCAGTGCGGCATCCGGCGGCAGGCCGACGAGCGGGGCGAGCAACAGGTAGCCGCCCTCCTGCACGCCGAGCGAGCCGGGAATCGCGAACGCCGCGCCGCGAATGGCCTGGCCGAGGCTTTCGAGCAACAGCGCATCGACCCAATCGACCGGATGACCGAGGAAGCGCAGCGCGAGCCACACCTCCACGGTGCCGACGATCCAGCCCACGAGACTCAGCGCAAAGCTCGACAACACCCGGGCGCGGTCGCGATAGAGCGACTGCACGGCCTCGTCGACAGCGTCGGCGCGCATGGTTAGCGCCGACCAGTCGCGCTTGCCGAACACCTTCGAGACCACCCGCAAAAGCCGTCCGAACAGGCCGCGCCGCTGGGCAAGGAAAAACAACCCAATCAGGCCCGCCAGCACGACGGTAGCGATAAAGGTAGCGGTGCGCAGGTCGTGCAGCGCGCCCTGCGCCGTGTAGGCGCCGAACAGCAGCAGACCGAGCAGGGCAAAGACGATTTGGGCGAGCGCCTGCAGCGTGGTGCTGACGGTGATCGTCGCCGCGGCGTCGCGCATGCGCATGCCGTGTTGCGACAATTGCCGCACGATCACCACCGGACCGCCAATCTGACCGGCCGGCAGCAGGCTGTTGACCGACTCGCCCGTCCAGCGCGCCAGCAGGGCGTTGTGCAGGGCGACGTCGTCGCGGCGCCGGTCGATCAGCACGGCGATCGCGGCCGAGTCCAGCACCAGCGGCACCAGATGGAAGGCGGCCACCAGCGCGAGCCCCCAGCCGGCCGCGAGCAGCGTGGAGGTGACGGAGCCGAGTCCCTGCCACGCGAGCAGCCCAACGAACAGCGCGACGCCGATCGACAGCAGGATCATGGCCGCGCGCGTCATGCCCGGGCCCCTTTGCCTTTGGTCATCTGCCGGAACACCTGGCGAAAGCCGAAATACGCGATCGCATCTTTCATGTTGGAGATGAAACGCCGCCACGGGCGCATGTTCGGATCGGTGACGTATTCGAATGTCAGCGACACGCGAAATTCGTTGGCGGCCGCCGGCGTGACGCGGTGGCGCAGCTTGTCGCCGTCGAAAAACACCAGGCCGCCCGGCGGAATCTGCACGGAGCCGGGCAGATCGGGCACGTCCGGGTTGCGCGTATGCAGTTCGTAGTCGAGCCGGCACGACGAGTCGTCAATCACGCCGAGCAGCAGCGTATAGCGGCGGCCGTCGTAGTACGAGGTGTCGTAATGCCAGCCGATATGGTCGCCAGGCCGCGTGTAGTAATAGAGCGCATAGGCATGCGGATCGTCGGGCGGCGAGACCATCAGCTTGTCGCCGCTCAACTGCCCCAGCCAGCCGATCAGTTCCTTCGAGCGATACAGCTCGGCAATAAAAGGCGCGAGGCGGTCGATTGTATGGCGGCTCACGCTGCCGCCCTGCTTGTGGCCCGGCAGGTAGTTGCGGTTCACCTCGTCGACGAGCGCGCGGGCGCTATGCACCAGCTGCGCAGTGACCTCGGGAGCAAGGAAGTCTTCCATATAGAGGAAGGCGCCCTGGTCGGCGAAGTCCTTCCGCAGGCGCGGCGTATCGAACTGGCGCGTACGGCCGGCGACCGCGCTGTCCGCCTCGGGAGCAGCGGGCGCCGGCGAGACAGGTCCGCGGTCGAACGAGGAGGCCTGGCTGATCACGTCGTCTTCGGCCTCAAAATCCTTCTTCACCCGATAGATCGCCTGAGCAAGGCCCATCAACTGCATGATAGGCGTGGCGATGCTCAGCGCTCTGGCAAAAGGTTTGAGCCCAGGGTAGGTGGTCTCGGCGAGAACCGTCGCAATCCTAGCGGCAACCCCCACAAGGGAGGCTCCAGTGCTGAGCCGTCGCATCCAT
>SDBV01004516.1_pt1 | contig 19965 bp, 17 predicted proteins | sample 2277081 | NCBI WGS metagenome assembly SDBV01 (sample SAMN10402039, study PRJNA504765) | marine sediment metagenome | isolation source: marine sediment core GS10_PC15, 223 cmbsf | place: Arctic Ocean: Southern Knipovich Ridge | collected 2010 | reverse complement strand
ACGCGAAGTATTTCCCGCTCTTGGTTTTTGAGACAGTAATATTCCGAATCGGATGTAGATTCAAATCCCATTCTCGGTCATCCTTATACCTTATCCAAGCTTTAATCTTAGGTAGCTTGATGTATTTTTGCCGAAAGTCAATCTTTAAGTTATTATTATTTAATACCGTGCGATAAGTCTGCTTCCCTTTTTTTGCTTTGAACTTTGGAAAGCCCACGTATCGCTTGGTCATGCCCGCCTTTCTTTTTTTCACGTTATCAAAAAAGTTTTGATATGCAGTCAATAAGTCGATTCGAGCTTGTTGTAGAGCGACGCTATCCACTTCGGCAAGAAAAGGGTAATCTTGTTTATATCGAACCTCGGTTTTATACTGGTGGGAATATAAAGCTTTTTTGTCATGCTTAAATCGAGCATACACATTCTTACGCTCAGCCAACATTTTATTTTGCAACAAACGACAGCAACCAAAAGTCTTAGCGAACATTTCCTTCTGCGTCTTATTCGGATAGAGTCTCACCTTATAGGCTTTCATCTCAATTTGTACCTTCTCCCTCCCAAATGCAAAAGTGTCGAACACATTAGTAGAAGTATTTTGTTTCTCATTTTTGTACCGAGATCGAAGCCCACTTCTCGAGCAGGAGTCCACTTTGTTATTTTCCATGCGTAAGCTTTTAATTATTGACTTTCTATAAACATTATATTTTTTTGGCTTTAAATATGTTTGCGGTATCCACCACTAAAGGAGGTGGTTTTTTTAATAAGATGATAAGAAATATTTCTCTAAATAGATGGTTAAGTTAATTTTTAATACTTTTACTAAAAAATACTCAAGAGGTCATTCAATTAACAATTTATAAACTTCGTCAGGTAATTCCTCACTGAATTTCTCTTTTTTGAAGCTATTAATAATATTATCTGGTAATTTTTTATTCACTCCGCTTGATTCTGAAAGGTATAAAATATCAGAATGCCATAAATCATTATTTAAATCCTCTAATGATGAATTCGACTTTTTTCTTTTCATATATTAAAATCCTAAAAATCTTTCTTTTCTACTTCATTAATTAAAACTTTACGTGAAATATTCCAAAATTTTCCGATTGGTTTCTCTAATATTTTATCTTTTTTAGTATCTTTTTTAGTATCTTCGATTTCATATTCAAAGTCTCTAAATATTGTAATATCACTTTGAAAAGTTTCAAGTAATTCCAAAGGATATTTATCGAAAAAAGTATTAATAATTTTCTTCACTTCCCTCTTGACCAATTTTTCTTTTGCAGATTTAGGATAATTGGCTACAAAAAAGAAATTGTTTTTTTTGTTAAAAGAATACTTTTCGTCACCAACAGTAAGGTTTTCTATCTCTCCGTCAATTATTTCACCAGAAAGTGTATGAATAGCGCTTACTAATCCACCAAATAATTGAGCACTGATCTTTTCTTTAAACACTTTTTCAAATACAACTATACCTGAATCTCTCATAATCCATAAATTTTTAAGGTTTTTCATAATTCAACAATATTATATTAGATTGAAAAAAAATTTCCATCAAGAAAACAATAGAAAATACTAAAACTTTTTTTCTTTATATATATAATTAATTTTTCATATTTAAGTTTTGTTTGTCTTTATAAATGTTTATCGAATGTTAGAATATTATATTCTTATTAATTATTATAAGCTATTGTTTATCGTTTATCAAAGCATCAATACTAAAAAAAAACATTCGCGCCATCATTGATATTTCCAAAAAAGTCTTTTTTTTTTTGAAGTAATTTTGATGATATTCTCTATTTTCAAGGAATAGATTTAACTTTAATTAAGATTTTATTCCATATATTTTTTACTTATAAATGATTATTATTTTTTATGAATTAATATTATCTAAATGTTATAGAAAAACCGCCATTAAAAATGAATTTTGAGATAAATATAGTAAAAAAGGATAATAATAATAATAAAAAATTACCAAAACCATTTTTAAAATGGGCTGGTGGAAAACGTCAATTAATACCTCAAATGATTAATTACTTTCCAAAAAATTTCTTTACATACATCGAACCATTTATTGGAGGTGGTGCAATATTCTTTTATTTGTATTGTAATAATCTGCTAGCTAACAAAAAAGTCGTAATTTTTGATATAAATGAGGATCTAATCAATTCTTACAATGTAATAAAAACCCACGTAATGGATTTAATTGAATCATTAAAAATACACAAAAATGAAAAAGAATATTTTTACAAAGTTCGTGAACAAGATCGAGATCCTGCTATATATGATAATTTGACTGATATTGAAAAAGCATCCAGAATAATTTATCTAAATAGATGCTGTTATAATGGATTGTATAGAGTAAATAGTAAGGGTTATTTTAATGTACCTTTTGGAAAATATAAGAATCCAAATTTTTGTGATGAAGAGAATCTAATTGCTGTTAACAAGGCATTAAAAAATGTAAAAATTCTTAATAATTCTTTTGAAAAATGCATAGAATTTGCTGACAAAGGGGATTTTATATATTTTGATCCTCCATATTTCCCTATTTCTGAAACATCATCATTTACGAGCTATACTAAAGATAATTTTGGAAAAGAAGCTCAAATATCTTTATCCAAAGCTTTCATAAAGTTAGATAAGATTGAATGTAATTTAATGTTAAGTAATTCCAACAATATTTTTATCCGAAACTTATATAAAGATTTCAATATAACTGAATTGTTAGCAAAAAGAGTCATTAATAGCAATAGGAATAAAAGAGGGAGAATAAAAGAACTACTTATTACTAATGATTTTTAAATGTGTTAATTAATCCTAAAAATAGAAGAAGAAATTAGAAACAAATAAAATGTATTTACAAATATTAAAATGTCCAATTGTATTAACCTTTTTGATGAAAACTTAATATTTATTAAAAAAGTTTTTGAAAAATGTAAAAAAAAAGATTATTAGAGAATCGAAATTATTGTTTGAAAAAGATTCTTGAAGAAACTATTTTTTTAGGAGCAGGAGAATTTTCAAATAATATTGTAATTAAAAAAAATCGAAATAAATCTAAATATAATCCTCATATTTGGTATGGAGAAAAAATTTTTAAAAATAAGCAAAAATGAAATGTTGGGAGAATTGAATACTTATTCTTTATTAAATCGTCTAAATCTTTCTTTATTGTCGAAATTTATGTTTGGATATTCTATAGGAAACAATTTCTTTCTGATTCTTGAATATGGAGAAATCTATCCAATTGGAGAGAAAAGGGTTATTCCTAAATGACAAAAAGATAAAATTAAAGGAATTAATTTTAATGTTTTTGTTGAAGAATTATTTATTGTTGGAAAAAAATTAGGAACTTGGGATGATATTTTACAAATAGTTTTAAGAGAAAATGGGGAGATTTTTATTTTAGATTTGTGACATTTTATTTTTAAAAAAGATATTCTTAAGGGATATTGGATTGAAAATAATCAAACAAAACTTCAAAAAAATACATACGATCTAATAATATTTAGATTAAATCAAATTAAAAAACAAACATATTTACAAATAAAGTTTCCCGATTTTGTTATTCACTTCTATATTAAATATTATAGAAGAAAGTTATGCGAAATATCCATATCAATAATAGAAAAAAGATATAAACAATTATTAAGAAAATGGTTATTATTAAAAGAAAATTACAAATTTCCTAGTTAAGTCTAATTAGAATTAATTTTAGTTTTTGAAATTTTTATAAGTGTAAAAGATAATGAAATGATTTCCTATTCTTGTATTAAATTAGCAACTTTTTCACAAGCTCTGTTACTATCCAGAAATAACAAACCTAGTTTAATATGTTCGGTGGTTGCAACAGTTAATACTGTTATATCATTAGCTCTCATAATTAAAAGATTTCCATTCTTTCCTTCTACTAATAACCTTTTGTAATTCCCAAGCCCTACCTCGTGAACAGAATTCTCTGCTAACGCTAATTGCGCTGCCGTCATGGCAGCAATCGAGGTTTCTTTCCCATCTTGCAATGTAGACACTATAGGTAACCCCGTATCATATACAAGTGATGCTGATTTAATCTCCCCCACATTTATTTTTAATTCTAATAGAATATCAACTAATTGTGTTTTAATTTCATCAGGTATTGATTTTAAAGACATAAAAAATTTACCACCAAAACTATTTTATTTAAAATTTTAGTTTTCTTTTATTATAATTCTAATATATCAATCTAAAACATTTTGTAATCTTATATAAGTATAAAAACTTTTTATTTATAATATTATACCAAAATTATTTTTAAAAAAAAGTCTGAAAATAATTTTTTCTAAATTATTTTTGAAATAGTTTTTATTTAGCATTAATTTAACAATATTTAAATACAATAAATATTTGTTTATTTGTTATTCATATAAATAAGAAATTGTAGTCGATGAAGTATTGTCCAAACTGTGACAACTTATTAATTCCAAGGAAAAAAAAGAAGATTTATTGTAACGCATGTAACGAAGAATTTACTCTAAATGAAAATGATAGACAAGAATGGATAATAATAAAAAAAATAAATCATTTAGAAAAAGAGAATGATACTATAATTATCAAACAAAAGTATAAAGAAAAAATCACAGATAAGGACAGAAAAGCATATGAAGAATTTTTTTAAAAAAAAGAATTTTTGATTATTTATTCTAAATTTTTATGCTTTAATAGAAGACCTCCCATTGTCATATTTTAATGATTTTGTCGGTTTCTGTATTTTATTTATGATTAGCTCCAATTATGTTATACCATATACCTAAGTTATCGAAAATATTCATTATAACCATTACATTTAAATATGGCTATTCTCTACTATAAAACAAAAATGATAGAAAAACACGTTTAGTTATAGATTATGAGGAGTAGAAAAGGTGTTTTTATGATGGAAAAAACATTCTTAGACAAATGTAAAGAGGACTTTAAAAATGTTCTTGTTTTTATCAATTTAAACCAGAGAATTAAATATACTTTTTACTTAGTTTTTTCTTTTCTCCCTCTTATCACAATTTTTTTAGATTTTCTTTTATTAAATTCAAATTTTTATTACATATTAATAAATTTTCCATATTTACTTATTGGTTTTTTTATTTTTAATATAATTGTTATGATTTTTTTTCTAATAAAAATAATTTTCACTTCTTCAAAAAAACCAAATAAATTTGAGGTTAAAAATTAGATAAACAAATATAAAATGAATATAACAAGAAATAATGAATCTTATTCTCACGGGATATTAAAAGAGTATATATATCAATTTATTATCAAGAATAATAAAAATATAATATCAAGTACAAAAGAAGAGCTTTTAAAAAATCGAAGAGCAGACTTATTTTTTGAAAAAGAATCTGGAGAAAAAATAGTTGTAGAAATTCAGAATTCATATATTTCCCCAAAAGAATTGAAAAGTCGAACAACAGATTATAATCAAAATGGATATTATGTCTTATGGATATTAAATGGAAAAGGAAAATGTTGCGCATCTCATAAACTTCCTTACGATAAAAAAGAGACAAAGATCAATTCATTAGAGAAGGTTTTACATAAAATATATGGAGGTAGAGTTTATTATATAAATATAAATAATAATCAAAATCTATTTGGAAATAAAATCTCACTTACAACTCCTTTTGCCTTGCATTTTTCGCTTCCTGACAAAAAAAAAAGACATAAAAGTTTTTATGAAAATCATAGATATTATTTTATACGAAATATTTATGCAGCAAAAATACCTAATTGGAAAATTTATTGTGAAAATTTTAACAATTTACTCTTGGCAAGATTTTATGACAAAAATATTGTTACTATTTTAAAAGAACGTATTGCCAAGTTCTATTACTCTAACTTAAATAATAATAAAAAGATAAAAAGTTCTAATTATTATCATAACAAGATAATTAAAAGAATTAAAAAAACTTTTTCCGCTACTTATGGAAAACATATTACATTAAATGCACTTTCTAAATTTTTAAACAGCTTAAAATGTAAATAAGACACAGTCATTAGACTTTTGACTATATACCGAAAATTAAAAAATCATAAGACTAAAAATATTTAAAAAGAGATTAAGGTTATTTATAATATAATACATAATGCATTGGTTATTTCCTATGCGTCAGGAATAAAAATCTTTATTTTTTTAACGATGCATTTGTATTTTTTATTTCATCCTATAGATTTTATTATCAAAAAATAAAAACATCACCTTTAGGAAATAATATATTCAATTAATATATTTATCTAAAATTGAATATTCATTCCATCTTCTTTTTAATTCTTCATTCTTTCAAAATATTTCATTATTTATCCAAGTATCCAACATTTTCCACATTTGACTTATCATTATTGGCTCTGCATACTTTCCAACGAATATAAATAAATTATTATCCTTAGGAATCAATATTGTTTCTTTGGACTCTGTGGTATCATAATAAGCATACGGAAATTTAAAGAATTTTTGGTGATTTATTAATTTTTCACATTCTAAATATAACAGTGTAAGATTTTCTAAATTAACTGAAGTTAAAACATAGATCGATTCAAAGTCATAGTTAAAATAACCTTTAACTAAGATTCTCTTCGATAATTTAACAGGTTTTTTAAACATAGACCTTACAACGAGAATCGCGTACCCTTCCAAATTTACTATCAAAGTCTTTACAACATAATTTCCTTTTGGATCAATATAATGAGATGTTGTCCCCTTTGTAGGAAGGATATGAGTACCATCCATAGTTAAGTTTGTATGTGTATATACAATACCATCTTCCCCTCTTTTTTCAATCGTATTTTTTCCGTATATAATATCTCGTGATATTTTTTGAAAGACTATAGGAACTTTTAAATCTTTATAATGTAAATTTAATACTCTTGTCATTTATCAAAACTTATGTGTATAATTTAAAATTATTAAATTAAAAAAAATAAATATATTTAAAACTAATTAAAAAAATTTATAACCTTTTTCAACAAAATAATTTTTTCAATTTACTGAAATATAAATGCTCTAATGATTAGAACATTTCTTTAGTTTTCATGAATTTGATTTATATAAATTAAAGATGTGTCAATATTTATGAAGAAATTTATCTTTGGATTTAAAAAATCAAAAATTATGCAAACTAACCCCTTTTAAAAATAGAATGTGAATTATAATAATTGCTTATAAAGAAATAATTCATAAAAGATTTTTTAATAAGTATACATCCTGACGCATAGGATTTGAATAAATTGATAGATTCTTTTGATAGTAAATCTATTATAAGAAAAATAATATAAGAGTTTACAATGGAATTAGATAGAATTTGTTTAGGAAAAGAAAACAACATATTTTTATCTATTAAATTCAATAAAAGTGAAAGTGCCATATTAAATTTTGAGACAATTAAGAAAATAGATGTAAAATATGATATTTATAGAGTTTTCAATTTGTCTCATAAGGTTAATAGGTATCCAATTTTAATTGGAATAAAAGATTTAAACTTCTTAGATAATACTATGAAATTTTCAATAGATTTGGAAGAATTAAAGACATTCAAAGGGATAAATATTAAATTTTATTATGTAAAATTCTTCTTTATTGAAAAACAAAGAAAAATAGTTTTTACTCTGAATAAAAGTTTTTCTTTATGGGATTTACTTGAGGACGTGAAAAAGGAGAGATATTCTCCTAAAAGTATAACATCCATTAATAATATTAGGAAAATCCACCAAATACATGAAGGACCTCAAGTTCGGGAGTTTTATAAAAATTCTTATGAAGATTTTGAAAAAAATATCACAGAGAACAAAACAAATATTATAATTCAAGAAAAAAAAATTAATATAATTTCAAATTTAAAAACGTTTGGGGTTTCTCTTCTATGTAGAATTCTTTTATTAATTAAATATTTAAATGAGATTGTAGGTAATGAAATAAATCAAGATATCTTCCATTTTTTAAATAATCACATTATCAATAAAAATATTTTGGAGACTAGATAATTTTGTCTACTTATTTTTCCGAAAAAATTGATTATTTAGTAGAAAGCATTTCTGAGAAAGGCTTTGATTTTGAAAATGTAATTAATGAAATAAATAAATTCAACCAAAAAATTTCTTATGATAAATATAAAGAAATAGAAGTACAGCTTAGAGTAGAATCCCCGGATTTATCATTAATAAAAAATGTATTTAGTCAAGGAAAAGTAAAAAGTCACGAAATTTCTTCTTTAATTAAAAAACTTACAAATATAGTAAAAATTGCGATTTCTAAGAAATTTAATAGCATTCATCATACGATAAACAATTTTATTTACTATTATAAAAAAATACAAATTTCTCATTCTGAGGAATTTCAAAATGAAAATTCATTTGAAAAAAGAATTGATGTAACTAATATAAAATTCGTTAACGAAGGATTTTTTTTTAGTAGAAATGTTAGTTTTTTAAAAAATTTTTTTATAAAAGAGTTAAATTATGCTCAAAAAATTAAAATTATCATTAATGGGAAAAAAGAGAAAAATTCTGGATTTGAAAGTCTCATGACTCTAAGTTTAAAAAAAAAATTAATAAAAGACTTTAAAAATATTTTAACTAAAGAAAATAAAAAAAAAGTACTTGAACTAATAAGCTTAGACAATTATAAAGAAGCGATTTTTACATATATATTCCCCGATGGAAACATTGTATCTGAAGTCACATTAGACATTTTACAACAGGAGACAACACCAAAAAAGAGAAGACAAGTAAATATAGAGAATAATAAAAAATACTTTCATGACATTATTAAAAAAAACATCCCTCATAGTACTTATTCGAATTTAATTAAAGAAAACTTGATTTCAGGTTTTCATGTGTCAGTGAGAAGTCGTTTTCCTCCTAACATCCCCCTTTATTTTATAATTAAGATTAAAATTCCTAAATTTATTAGAAATATGTTTTCAGATGATTGTGTCTGGAAGCTAACAATCGAAGTTGTTAATTCTATAATAAAAACTTTAAAAAAATTTAGTCTTCCTGTTCCAAATATAATTTTTAACGGAAATATGGGATGTCATCTTATTTTAGGCTTAAAAAAAAATATTATCGAAGATTTTGAGGGAAAAGTAAACTTCCCCCAATTATATTATAATGTACTTCCTGGTGTTAAAAAACTCAAGAAAATGAAATATAGTTGTATAAATGATAAATTTATTTTCTTAAAAACAATTGTTCAAGCCTTATGTTTGAATACAATTTATAATGGAAAATTGTCCATTCCGAAGGAAATTAATGATAAATTAAAGATTGTTCAATTTAAGTCTTTGTTTAAATTAAGTTTAGAAGATATTGATGAAAGAAAAATATTATTAGATGCTAACTCGAACGCTAAAGGGGTATTTAGAGTATTTAGTTGCCACCCCAAGACACAATTAGTAAGTATACCTATATTTAATCCCAAAGATGAACAGTTTATGAATTATGCTTTAAATTATGATGATTTAGTTAAAAAGGCATCAATCGATAATACATTAAATGATTTTAAGAATTTTAATTTTAATTTATACATTAAAAAACCAAATAAATTAACAAGAAAACATTTTGAGAATTTATTATCTCCACATGGTATAATTAGCGATTTATGTATTTTACTTCGATTTGGAACTATTCAATCTGTTCAGAGAAATCCTTATAGCTATCAATTTTGGAAACGTTTCTATGAATTAAGAAACTTTTACGATTTTATCTTGAATAAGTCGTATTCTGCGAAGGAAAATCTAAAAAATTCAATAGAGCTTATAACTACAATCAACGAATTATCACAAACATTAAAGATAAAAAATCACAAAAGAATAATTGAACTTCTTAAGCAATTTTTAATATCTGATTTAATAGAATTTCCCGTTTTTAGAGATAGACTTATGTCAATATATTATTTAGAATTCTTTTTTAAATTAATGAAAAAAAAATTTTTAAAGAAAAACCACGAAGATCTAATAATATTTTTTAAAGACGAATATGAATATCAAAATTTTATAGGAGAAATCGAAAATTTGTTTTTAATGACAATTGAAAGTTTGGGAGCTTTAATATTTAAAAACAAACAAGTATCTAAACTAAAAAATGGACAGAAATTAGCTTTATTAGGCTTTTCTGATAAAGTAGATCAACTAATTAATTTAGCTAAATATTATTTGTCATTTCTACAACAAAGCTCAGATTCAAACAATAAAAATCAAGAAAAAAAAATGTTACGAGCTTTACACATAACTTCCCACATTTATTTTTCTCTCATTGAGTTTTTGCGTAATTTTTTTTCAAAAGATACAAAATAGATATAATTAAAAATGAACTGATGAATGAATTAGCCTTATTTAATAAGATGAATTCTATCCAAGAATTAAGTATTAATTTTCAATTAATTAAAAAAGAGATATATAAAATTGCTTCTAAATTTTCACTAAAGCCTAAAATATTCAAAATTAAAGATAATAAAAGATCAGGAAAAAGATCTATTAATAAAACTAAAATCAGTAAATTCTATATAATTGACATAGAAGGAGATCCTTTTTTTCTTTTGGGTTTGTTGTTAGATGATACTATTATTCAATTATATTTAGAGGATTTTAACAGCTATGAAAATTTTTTGATATGCTGTTTAAAAATTATTAATCTTTTGTATAAAAATAAAATGACTCCTTTTTCATTTGGGTTTTTTAAGGAGAGCAGACTCAAGGACGCTTTTACTGCTCTTACATTTAATAAAACATTAAAAGATATAGAGTCTTTCTTAATTGATTATGAAATAATAAATCTACAAGAAAATAACCATGAGTCATTAACAGAAGCTTTATTAAAAATTGATTATTTAACAACTGATATTCTTTTCTTAGGAAATTTTAACAATATTCACCAATTATTTAAACAAAAACAATTTGATTTAATTTTAAAACATAATCAGAATTGCTTACTAAATGAGAGTATAATACTACAAAGACGATTTTTAAAAAAAAACAGATTAAAATAAAGTTGAGGGATGAATACTATTGAAACTTACGTGGGGATACTTTCAATCAGCTAATCCCTTCATATGTGATGAGTGTGGTCATTTTCTTTATGAAATTAGAAAAAATGTGAATGGTGTGGTGGTCAAAATACACTAAGACGAACAACCAAAAAAGACTACAAAATAGAAATGCAAAAAAGAAAGGAAAGATTAAGATAACAAAAATTGATGAAGGTGTTAACTTTTTTTTAAAAACATTATTTAAAAGAAAGTTGTTATATAGGAATAAAAAATATAAATATATAAAAAAATACTTTTATATTAAGTTATTAAAAACTCATTTTATTACCTCAATATGTTTAATAATAAAAATGACAATAAAGACCTAAATTGTACTCCTAGATCTCGTTATAAATCAAGAAGTAATTGTAATGATATTGATCTCGAGAATTCTTTTTTTAATTTTTTAATTACTAAGGATACTTTATCAGTTGATAAAAATACTTTTAAGGATTTATACAATAAACGTTCGGTTTTTAATCGTTCCAAAAAAACACTAGACAAAAATTATGTACCTGAGAAATTAATACAAAGAAAAGATATTTTGAAAAAGATGTTAAGTGCTTATAGAGGAATTATAGAGGGAGAGCCTACCCCTATAAGTTGTGTGTTATTGGGAAAAGGGGGAGTTGGAAAAACTACAACTGCTAGATTTTTTGCACGAAACTTCCGTGATTTAGCTTTAGATTATAATGTAAACTTGGTTATTGAATATTACAATTGCGTTACATTCAGATCAAAAAGTACAATTCTTCGGGCCTTATTGTCAAAGATTTCACATGGTTCTGGTAGAGGCTATGCTGACGATGAGGCTTTAAAATATATTTTAACAAGTTTAGTTAGATCAAAACAAAAACTTTTCTTAATTATTGATGAAGTTCATCTTCTTGGTACTGATGAGATATATTCAATTTTGAATATTGCTGAAACATTCAGCCTTGAAAATTCAAATTTTTCTCTTTTACTTATTTCAAGAAAGAAAGATTGGATGTTGATCGAGAATGAGAGAATATCGTCTCGAGTAGATGACAAAATAATTCTTGAACCATACAATTTTGAGCATGCTTTCGAGATATTAAAGTATCGCGCAGAATATACTTTTAAAGAAGATGTAGTTAACGACGATCTCTTAACAATGGTTGCTCAGACTGTTGTTGACACTAAAAATATGAGACACGGAATTCAAATATTACGAAGGGCTGGTAATGCTGCTGATAGTAGAGTAATGGAGCATATCAATGGCGAGTTAATAAGAGAGGCTTCCGAAGATGCATACCCAAATTTTAGGGCAGACATCATTGATGATTTAAATGAACAAGAACTCTTCACTTTATATGGAGTCACGAAGTCTTTAAATGAGACAGGAAGTCCTTATACTACTGTTGATGACGCATATGCCGAATACAAAGATGTATGCGGTAAGTATAATAGGGTTTCTCATGTTGTTATGAGTTTTAGAAAATATATAAGAAATCTTAGTTCGCTTAAAATAATTTCTTCTAAATCTGTAAGAGCTAGTATGAGTGATAGAGGTAGGAGACTTGAGGTAACTTTATTAGATATACCCGTATCTAAATTGTTAGAGTTTCTCACTCCTTTTATTAAAAACAGATTTTCATAATAATAATAAAGTGAAAATCAAAAAATTTCTAATCTAGTCCTTTTTAAATAATATCCGACAATTTTAATTTCTTATGTTAGAGATATACAATTACTTAAGGATAACAATAAGAGTCTAATAAGATTAAAAAAGAAGGTGAAAATAAGATTATTTTGGAATTTGAGCTAAAATTTGAATTTAAAAATGCATTTAAAAATAATCTGTTTTCTTTACGAATATTAAAAGGTCGCTATTCTAAATCTCTATTTTCTAGTAATAAAAATTTTTGGCGACGTTTTAATATATATATTAAGGAACACAATACTTTTTATGAAATTATGTCGTTTAACATTATCGAAAATATTGATTTATTAAAACTTATAATAACAAAAGTCGGGTATTTGTTAACACAAGAAATAGAGATAAATAATATTTTAAAAAAAATAATAAGAAAAAAAGAAATATTAATAATTATTAACAACTACAACCCTAATTTCAAGAAGACACTTGATTTATTATGTATAATATTAAAAAATTTTAATATAATTTCTTTTCTAGACTACAAAAAAACCTTTTTTTTGGTTTCAGAATATGATTTCGTCTTAATGATTGCAGTTATGAATACCCTTTTGGAAATATGTAAAAAAGAATGTCTTAAATTTATTCCCAATTAGTAAGAATAATTAATATATCTACTTCTTGAAACTAACGTAATTTAAAGAATCTGTCGAATGTTCTAATTATTTCATGAATTCTATTCATCGCTAATTTTTCATGTTGAGAATTTGGATTAAATTGAGCACCAATTTTAATTTTAATTCTTTTCACTTCATCCAAAGATACTAAAACATCAGCATTAAATTTCCAAGGTACTCTCTTATATGGTTTAAGACCTCTAAACCTTTTTGCATTTGTTTGTTTCAGTTCTACTAATTCATTTTTAGTTCTATACCCTTGAGGTGGCATTCCTTCTATTTGTAGTTGTAAAGGATTGCCTTCAACTAAATCTACTTTAAAATAAAATTCTGAATTTTCTATAGCACCAATTATACCTTCAAAACCATCATCACGTTTTCTTGCCTTTACAAACTTATTGATTTTGTTATAATTCCATTTTTCTTCAGTTTCTCTATATGTAATTGTTGTATAAAAATCGCCTGTTTTTCTAAATGACTTTGACAAATTTTTGATATCTTGAGATCCGGCTCTTATTACATCTTGAACAAATTCTCCCGTTCTCATTATAGTTTTTTTTCCCGCTTCTTTCGCTTTCGGAACAAATTCTCTTAGGGAATCTGAGACTCTTTTCTTAGTCTTAGTTCCAAAATATGTCTCCATCAGGGCCATATTTTTATTTCCGACATTTTGCAATTCACTTTCAGAATATACATCTGAATTTACTTTTGAAAATCTTTTTAATAAATATCTTAATAATTCATCTTCAGATTTTATGTTTTTATATCTGATAATGGCTTTAATAGCTTGTCTTTTACTGATATTAAATTTTTTGCATACCTCTTCTAAATTTCCAAATTCCTTAAAAGACTTTACAACATCGGGTACTAATGCTCTAAAATATTTAGGTTTAAGAGTTTTTCTTTTGGATTTTTTCTTTTTCTTTATTTTATTCCAAAAGAATAGTGGAAATATACCATCATCATTTACAGCTTGCTCTACTAAATCTAATCCTACAAGAATTTCCGCACCAACTGTTTCTTTAAGGTTTTCAACAACATAAAAAGAAAACGAACCTTTATAATATCCAAAATGAATATTAGAAGATATGGGACATGCTATTGTTATATTATTGCTTAAATCTCTTATTCTTATTTGTTGGTTACAATCTTCTTCAATATTCAACTTGTCTCTACAGTTTTTACTTATTAAACAAACTTGACTTCCAGTATCAAGAATAGTCTCAACTTTTAAAGATTTAACAATATTAGAACTCAAATACATTTTTTGAAAATATTTATTATTTAAGACTCTAACATTTGCTTTTACTAAATCAAAATCAACAATGTTTTCTTTATCATCAAATTTTTCAATAGGATTAGGATTTTCATCATTTTCTACAATATCAAATGAAGTAGCAGAATATGTTTCAAATTCGCCTTCATTATTACAGTAGCCTTGTTCTGGCTCTCTAATTGATCTCTTTCTCTGTTTATTAGAACAACCCAATAATTCTTTATCTGTCATACCAATTCCAATTTAAAATAAGTCAGGATATAAGATTATATAATCTATATACAAATTATCTTTTAATCTTTATAAATATTTATTCCTGTTTTTCTGTACTTAAAATAAAAAAAAAAAAAAGCAAATTATTCAAATAAGATACCTAATTCATTTTTAATGTTCTCGTTTTCTAAAAAATTAGAGCCTTCAAAATTTTCTTTCTCGTCGATAATCGGTGTGTCATTTAAGGATTTACTACCTACTAAATTTAACCATTCTTGTCTTTCCGTATCGATTTCAGAATTTATTTTTTTTTTAATTAGAGAATAAGTATATTCGACGCCCTTCAAATATATTTCTTCTTTTATCATTGTCTTTTCTTCGTTATCTATCGATTTTTTCCCTGGCATATTAACCCGACAATAAATATTTTTTGTAAGTAAAATACTATAATTTATTATTTAAATATTTGGTAAAGTTTTTATGTTAATTAATTTTTTATGTGTCATATATGAACACTAATAATGATTTTTGTATCGTAAAAACGAAAGACTTATATATAAGTTTTAGAACTTTATTACTTAGTGAACATTTATAAGTATTTATCAGAAACCCAAAAAAACTGTATAATAAAATGTCAACCATTCTTAAAAAAGATATCAATGTGAATGAGAAAGGGATTGCTACCATTCCATTTGATATTATTGAGGAGTTTATTGATTCTACATTAGCTAAAATCCCTTTTGAGTTCAATAATGCTGAAAATAAGTTAGTTATAAATACCGGGATAAATAAAAACTTTCTTAATGATTATAATAAAAAAAAGGTAAGGCAGCAAAGGAGATTTATACACTTTAGTATAACAGAAAAGAAAATAAGAAAAAGTGAAAAACAATTCAAAGAGGCTTTAAATTCATTTACTGATAAAATAACTGCTCTAGATGATCTTTCTAAATTACAAGAAACACTAAAAGATGTAAACAATATTTATGAACTAAAAAAAACCTTTTTGATATTTTTTAACAAATCTAATTATCTTCGTAAATTTTATAATTCGAAATTTGATATTGAATTAATAAAAAATGAAAAAGGTAAAAAAAAACTTGTTTTAAACTTTAAATCTTTTGGTGATATCATGCCTAGAACATTAGATAAAACCATCCATCAAGGTACATTATTAATTCATAAAGACGGACCCCCAAAGATAATAAAACATTTTATTAACAAGGATTATGCCATTATAAAATTACATTCTCTTATGGATAATCATTCGGAAGGATTAAAGGATGTCTATGATTTAGTAATAACATGTGACAAAAATAAGTTTTCCAAAATTTTCAATAGTAAGGGATATAAAAATCCAAATGTATCATTTGGAAAATACTCTAAGGATGAATCCTTAAGTTCTCAAAATATATATGTTAGTAAATTAAAATTTGACACTTTTTTAAAATCGTTTGGTCAAAAATTTCTTTATATAAATAATTTAGATAATAATGAAATTGTTGAGATTCCTTTTTATGAGGATTTATACGATAAATATCTTATTGAAAACATTTATTCGTCAGAGGAACTTAAAAATATTAAAAAAAAAATAAATCGTGGATTATCTAAATATTATACTCAATACAAAAACTTTTTAGAATATTTAAAGAAAACAAAATCCTCAAAGTCTATACAAGATCTAAACAAAAAGGATACTTTAATATTACAAGGTATAGAAGAATCGATAATAGATGAAAAGTTTACATCTTCTGAAAAAGTCTATGAACAATATTTAATCATTTGTGAAAATGCTCAAGTTAAACCTTTCAAAATTCTTACTTTCAAAAAACATTTGGAGAGTTTACACCAAATGAAGTACATATCTATCAGATCTAGAAGGGGGGCTAAAGATAATCCTAAAATCCCAAAGAACATTTTCTTAAATAAACCATTATCAGAATTAGATGATATGATTTATAAGGATCTCGACTTTACTTTTGACCATTTGAATAAATTAGACTTTTTAAATATAAGTAAACGAGAGAGATTTGACATTGATGTAAGAATTCATTTCATGAACAATTTAGATATTGTACTTACAAGAGATAAAGAACTTAATATTAATTATTCGTCGGATCTATTGATAGAAGAATTTAATATAAATTTTCAAAAAGGAAAAGATGCCTTCTTGAAAAAATATGAATCATATGTAGATAAAAAAAATTTATATAAAATAACAGAAGAATATAGTAAAAACATACTTTATTTTCTTAAAGAATTAAGAGGTATATCTATGCTCGATCTTAATTTGGATTTTATCCTGGATATTTTTTATTTTTCTTCAATTCTAAAAAAAAATATAAATCTTATTAGAGACAAATTTGAAATTAGAGATCAATCATTATCACAGACAATACCCATTGTCCTTGGTGTCCAAATTGCTTTCCAAAAACATTTTAGAAAAGAGAATGCATTAGATTATTACAACTTGTTTTTTACTTCAAAGTTTGTTAACTTTCCAAATATTAATCGAAATTTATTATATAAGATCAGAAAATATTGTCAAGATATGATCTTTATTTTTGAATCAGCACAAGATCTAAACATACTAAAAAAAGAATTTAAAGATAAATTTCAAGGTAATTTTGAATTTAAATATATAGTAAAAAACATAGAAGATCTCATCAAACCAAAATTAGATATACAAAAAGACCTCCTCAAAATATATAATGATATTAAAAAGAATATACCTCAAGAACTGGATACTAAAAAAAATATTGACGAGATTAGAAAAATCCTTGAACAAAAATTAAAAGCAGATTTTTCCAGTCAAACCGATTTTGATGAGGCTACAAAATCCATAGAAATTTTATTAACATCAAAATTGACTCCTAAAATTAATTATGATAATATTTTAAATCAGATAGATTTCTATTTTAGTCAAAAGTTAACAAAAAAGAAGCAAATAGATGAAATAACAAATTACATTGAAGAAAATCTTAAAAATGAATTTAAAGATAAAAGAAAATTCAATACAATCATTAAAAAAATCGAAAATATATATAATTCTAAATTTGAAAATAAAAAATATTATTCTTCTATAATAAGACAAATCAATAAATATTTTAAAGAATTGAATTCAGAAGAAGATCTAAAAAAGATCAAGAAATATATAGAGGTAAATCTTAAAAATCTCTTTGAATCTGAGTCAAAACAAGAAAGTATTATACGACAAATAGATAGGACTTTCATGAGTCGAAAAGAGAATCCTCAAGAGCTTGAAGATATAATAAAAATGTGTTTTTCGTTAGTTAAACTCTTAATATCAGATACTATTTGGCATTCAATCTTGACATCATCAATCTTTTCTTTATTTATTTTATCTCTAAATAAGGAAAAAGAAATTCCGCTAGGTTCAATTTCTAAGTTGTTAGGGGTTTTACCAACATCAATAAGCTTACATGTTAAAAGGATTATAGAATCCGAAATGGATACAAAAAAATATAAAAGTAGGTTTACTACATTAAGGATTACAGACGAGGAGACTCGTGAAAAAGTACGGAATAAGCTAGTGGAAATACTTTTAGGATCACAAATTCATTTAATATTTAATACAAAAAGTAGTAGTAAACATATAAAAATATTAAACGAAGAATTTAAATTTAGGATGGATTTTTTTAGCAGATATAAACAATTTAATCCGTCACTTGAGCCTGTATCAAACTCCTTAATTGATAAATATATTAAAGGATTTGTTCGGGAAATAAAAAACGAAGAAGTTAAAAGAGATAAAGATTATAAAATAAACCTTTTAACATATAGATTAAATTTTTTCAGAAAGTATAAGGTTTTTGATAAAGCTTTGATGCCACTAAAAGACGAGATCAAGAACCTAGAATTTTTATCTGTAAATAATGAAGACTTTCTTTTTGAAAAAGTTTCTTAAATAATATTTAATTATTTTTTTTATTGATGTTAGATGAAGTTAAATGAAACAAAATTCATAATTTTTTTTATACAAAAAATATTAAAATGAGAGATTATAATGGAAGTAGAAAGTGTTGTTAATGAATTGAAACAAGGATTCAAAACAATATTCAATTATATTAAGGGAATGTATTATGAAATTGATTTTGAAAATAATTATCAATGCAAGATCTATAATGATGCAATTTATTCTTTATCAGGATACAATGCTGATGAATTAAATAAAGGTAATTATTTATTACTAGAACAAATAATTATTGATGAAGATAAGGAAAGAGTGCTTAAAATTCTTAAAAAAACATCCCAAATAAATGATTACATTGATTTAGAATATCGTATTTTTCATAAAGATAAAAAATTGATTTGGATTTCAGAAAAGGTAAAATTAGTTAAAAGTTCTAAGAAAAAAATAATACGGATTGAAAGCTTTATAAGAGATATAACAGAACAGAAAAAGAAGAAGATTGATTTAAATACTCAACTAGAATTTTTTAAGAATATTGTTAATAAAATAGAGGACGCAACTGTAATTGTAGGATTGGATGGAAAGTTTAAATTTATTTCACCTCAATATAAAGAACTACTTGGTCGACAACATTTTGATATGGAAATGAGTATTTTTAGTCATATTCACCCTGATGACATTCTTGAAATCCAAAGAAGATTTAAGAAAGGTGCTATGAATGATGCCCAAAAAAAATACAGAAATCATGAATTAAGATTACTAAAGGAAAATAAAGAGTACATTTGGGTTTCTGCTAAATCCAAGGCATTATTAAATGAGAAAGACAAATTTATAGGTTTCATCGTATCAATCAAAAATATAACTAAAAAAAAAGAAGCAGAATTAAAACTAAAAAAGTCAGAACAAAACTTAAAAGAATCTGAGGAAAAATTTAGAACAATAATTGAAAATGCGAAAGAAGGTTATTATGAAGTCGATTTAAAAGGAAATTTTACCTTTTTTAACAGTGCTTTAAGTAATCTATTAAAATATTCTCCTAATGAATTAATGGGGATGAATTTTAAAAAAATTATGAATGAAGAAAATAGGAAATTAACTTTTAAAACATTTAATAACACCTACGTAACAGGATTAGAACAACAAGAATTTCAAAATGATTTAATTACTAAAAATGACGAAAAAATATATGTGGAAACC
>SDBV01004515.1_pt1 | contig 19966 bp, 22 predicted proteins | sample 2277081 | NCBI WGS metagenome assembly SDBV01 (sample SAMN10402039, study PRJNA504765) | marine sediment metagenome | isolation source: marine sediment core GS10_PC15, 223 cmbsf | place: Arctic Ocean: Southern Knipovich Ridge | collected 2010 | reverse complement strand
CTGCCCGGCGAGCAGCTCCTTGACCGGCACGCCGTCCTTGTCGAGCCCGAAGACGCGGAAACGAGCAGCCTGCCGCGCGATCGCACCCTCGTCGTCCTTGAACCCACCGCGAGCGAGCGGCAGCGTGCCCGGGATCTCGGGACCGAAGAAGAACGTCTCGCGACTGTTGCCGACGCGCGCGATGCCGATCGCGGGGTGGATCGCCGCCGCGACGATCGCGTCGTCGGCGTTGCCCGCGCCGCCGTCATCGCCACAGGCGCTGAGTCCCAGCGGCACAGATAGCGAGACGGCCGCGGCCGCGCTCGATTGCAGGAACGTGCGCCGTGTGATCAGCGTTGGCTGGGAACCGTCGGCCACGAGGACAAGCTAGAGCCGGCCTCCGACGGGGTCAACCGAAGGGCTTGGCTGCACGCCCGGATCGAATGCGCGAGTCTTCGCGCACGCTCGGCAGGCCTTCGCTGCCATCGATCTGCTGAAAGGAGCTAGACCCATGTCCGACGACAGCCCGAACGCGGTGCTCTACGAGGCCTCCGATGGGGTCGCGACGATCACCCTCAACCGTCCGCAACGCCTCAACGCGATCGTTCCTGATCTGATCGATGGATTCGACGCAGCCCTCGATCGGGCGCTTTCCGACGCGGACGTGCGTGCAGTGCGGCTGAAGGGCGCCGGGCGCGCCTTCTGCGCCGGGTACGACATCGACTGGGGCGCCGAGCTGATGGAGACCCAGGAGGCCGGCAAGCCGTGGGATCCGATCCTCGACTACCAGCTGATGTCGCGCTACGTGTCCTCCTACATGTCGCTTTGGAACTCGCCCAAACCGGTGATCGCCCAGGTGCACGGCTTCTGCGTCGGCGGCGGCACCGACTTTGCACTCTGCTCCGATCTGATCGTCTGTGCCGAGGACTGCCGCATCGGCTACCCGCCTGCACGAGTGTGGGGATCGCCGACGACCGCGATGTGGATCTACCGGTTGGGCCTCGAGCGCGCCAAGCGGCTGTTGCTGACCGGCGACGCACTCGACGGCAGGCGCGCCGCCGAGTGGGGGCTCGCGAGCGAGTGCGTGCCGGCGGCCGAGCTCGACGACGCGGCGCTTGCGCTTGCACAGCGGGTCGCGAAGCTGCCCGCCAACCAGCTTCAGATGATGAAGATGCTCGTCAACCAGGCCTACGAGCAGATGGGCTTGAAGGTCACGCAAATGATCGGCACGCTGCTCGACGGCGCCGCGCGCCACACGCCCGAGGGCACCGACTTCACGCGTACGGCGATCGAAGATGTCGGCCGCGCGGTTGCGCAGCGCGACCAGCCGTTCGGCGACTACGGATTCGAGCAACGCGGGTAGGACTGGCCTTCCTACTCCTGTAGCCCCACTGCTTCCAGGGCCTCGGCCTTGGCCTGGTAGGCGTCAACTCGCACCACCTTGCCGTCTCGTAACGTCCAGACCTGGAAACGGCGCATTTCGACATCTGCCCCGCTGCCCTTGCCTCGCCCGCCAATGCGGACGGGAACGAGAACCTGGTCGCCAACGCTAGTGAACTCGTCGGGCTCAATCCGGAAGTCCTCGAACGTCTCGCCGAACTGCTCAAGCCATGCGACGAAGCCCTCATGCCCACGATAGACCTCAGGCCCCGGAAAGTCTGGGGCTGGGTACAACTCGACTTTCGGATGGAGTCGGCCGAGCACGGCATCCATGCCGCCTTGAGCGAATGCCTCATAGGTCTTGCGGATGATCTCGACGTTCTCTTGCGACATCGCCTACTCCTGTAGCCCCACGGCTTCGAGGGCCTCCTCGGTGTTGCTGTAGACGTCCACTCGCAGCGCCTTTTCGCCGCGAAACGTCCACACAAACGCAAACCGCTGGTCGACCTCCATCCCGGCTCGTTTCGACTTTCCCCGCGGCCGAGCGACAACGACGACCTGATCTCCTGCGTCTCTGAAGCTCTCGGGTTCAACACGAAACTCGTCCCAGGCGTCGAAGATGCCACCGAGCAGCTGTTTGACGCCTTCTTGTCCGCGGTGAGAGCCCGGCTCAACCGCTTCTGCCTGCTGGTGCCACTCGAAGCTGGGGTCGAGCAGATCCGCCCCCGATCGAAAATCGCCGTGCGCCCACTCGTCATAGAGGCGTCGTAGAAAAGTGACGTTCTCCTCGGACATAGCCCGCGCAGTATCCCGCTTCAGGTCATGTCGCGCCCCTTGCGCTCGATTGCTCTTCGATGTAAGCGGCAAGCGTAGGCGCTGAACGAGCCGGGCTTGCTCAGCCCAACTTCGGACTCTTCCAGGGCTGCTCGAGTCGCCCGGCCAGCTCGTCTGCGAGTCCGGCGATCGGCATCCGCACCTGGTCGAGCGAGTCGCGGTCGCGCAACGTGACGGTGTCGTCGGCCATCGTCTGGCCGTCGATCGTTACCCCCCAGGGGGTACCGATCTCGTCCTGGCGGCGGTAGCGCTTGCCGATCGAGCCGCCGGTGTCGAACTCGGCCGGGATCCGCTGGCGTAGCTGCTCATACACGGCGCGCGCCTTTTCGGGCATGCCCTCCTTGTTGACGAGCGGCAGCACCGCCGCCTTGACCGGCGCGAGGCGCGGGTGCAAGCGCAACACGGTGCGACCGCGGCCCTCGATGTCCTCCTCGTCGTAGGCGTCGACCATGAACGCGAGCGTGCCCCGGTCGGCGCCGGCCGACGGCTCGATCACGTAGGGCACGAAGCGGTCGCCGGTCGCGGTATCGACGTACTCGAGCTTCTCGTTGCTGAACTTTGCGTGCTGGGTCAGGTCGAAGTCGCCACGGTTGGCGATCCCCTCCAACTCCGACCAGCCCATCGGGAACAGGTACTCGATGTCACTCGTCGCAGTTGAATAGTGCGATAGCTCGTCCTCGCCGTGCGGGCGCAGCATCAGGTGGTCGGCCCGGATGCCCAGGTCGGTGTACCAAAGCATGCGATCGTCCAGCCAGCGCTGGTGCCATTCGGGCGCCTCGGCCGGCGCAACAAAGAACTCGATCTCCATCTGCTCGAACTCGCGCGTGCGGAAGATGAAGTTGCCGGGCGTGATCTCGTTGCGAAACGCCTTGCCGATCTGGGCGATCCCGAACGGTGGCTTCTTGCGCGCGAACTGCATCACGTTCTTGAAGTTGACGAAGATCCCCTGGGCGGTCTCGGGCCGCAGGAAGATGCGCGCGGCGTCGTCGCGCACCGGGCCCATGAAGGTCTCGAACATCAGGTTGAACTGGCGCGCCTCGCCGAGCTTGCCGCCGCACTGCGGGCAGACCAGCTCGCCCTTGTCGTTCGGCTCGACGTGGTCGAGCCGCCAACGCTTCTTGCACTTGCCCTCGCACTGGACGAGCGGGTCGGTGAAGCTCTCGAGGTGGCCCGACGCCTCCCAGGTCTTTGGGTGCATCAGAATTGCCGCGTCGAGCGCGACCATGTCGTCGCGCTCCTGCACGACGGAGCGCCACCACTCGGCCTTGACGTTGTTCTTGAGCAGCACGCCGTAGTGGCCGTAGTCGTAGGTAGATGCAAGACCGCCGTAGATCTCCGACGACTGGAAGATGAAGCCGCGCCGCTTGCACATGGCGACGATCTTTTCCATCGTCACGGCGTCGCCGGCTGCAGCGTCGGCTGCGGTACTCCCAGCAGTTTCCGTGTTTTCGTTTGGCTTTGCCATGGGGTCTGGCCGCTTCCGTCCGGGACTTTACGGTAAAAGTCCGACTGTCCCCTGATGGCCAGCGCAGCTCCACAACGCTCCAGCTCGTCCGGACTGCCCGAAGTCCCGACGTCGCTGCGCGAAGTTCCGGCGCAGCTGCGCGAGGTGGGCGGCCGTTCGATCGGGCTCCCGGTTCGCGCCGGCCGCCACATCACGAGTTGGATCCTGTGGCAGACGTCGCGCGTGTCGCTGCTCGACGACCACGCGCAGCCGCCGGATACCGGGCCCTAGAGTCCGCTCCTATAATCGGCGTCCACCCACCAAGGACGTATAGCCGCATGCCGATTTACGAATACCGCTGCGAGGACGGGCACAGCTTCGAAGTGGTCCAGAAGATGTCTGACGATCCCGTGTCGGTCTGCGAGGTCTGCGGCAAGCCGGTGCAGCGCATCTTCCACCCGGTCGCGGTCCACTACAAGGGCTCCGGCTTCTACTCGACCGACTACGCCAAGAAGGAGGGCGGTGCGGCCGAGGCCGGGTCTGACGACAAGTCGAAGACCGCCGACTCCGACAAGAAGACCGACTCGAAGCCAGCCGAGTCGAAACCGTCCGAATCCAAGTCCTCAGAGTCGAAGCCGAAATCTGACGACTGAAGGACGAAGTCAGTCGGCGCGGCGCTTGCGGCGGCCGCGCAAGACGAGGGCGCGGTCGAGCAGCATGCCGACCCCGATCGCGAGCACGATCATTAGCCACAAGGGTGCGGTCGTGTCACCGACGATGTACTTGACCTCCACCGACTGTCCATTGCTGAAGACGAACCACAGCGCCAGCACGACCAACACGGCCCACAGCGCTTGGCGCGCAGTGAAACGGCTGACGAGGCCGTCCTTGCTTGCCCGATCGCGTTTGCGGTCGGGGTCGCGCTGCTGTCGGTGTCTCTCGCTAGTCACGCGGACAGCATAGATCGTCACCCGGGTATCTCGCGCGACCGGGGCGCTCGCAACGAGGGCGCTCTAGCCCTCGAGGAACTGCCCGACCTTGGCCTGCTTCTCCGCGTCCGAGACGACCAGGCCGCCGCCGCCCGACAGCGCCGGCTCGGGCTTCAGCAACTGCGGTTTCGGAGAGCCGCTGGTCTGGATGTCCCAGAACAGCGCGGCCAGACCGGCGCCGCCGAGGTCGGAGCGGATCGCCCGCGGCGCGTTCCAGCCGATCAGCGGCCAGCGCGGGAACAGCAGCGGGCTCTTGACGCGCGATCTGACCGCGTTCAGGAACTTCTGCTGATTGGCGACGCGGGTCAGGTCTGAATCGGCAGGGTTGCAGCGGTTGTTGCGCACGCGCACGGCGTCGAGCGCCTGCTGCCCGTCGAGGTGGTTCTCACCCTTCTTGAAGCGGATCGTGCGGCCCTCGAAACGGGAGCGCACGCAGGTATCGAAGCTCATCGTGACGCCACCGATCGAGTCGACGAACTTCGGAAAGCCCTTGAAGTTGATCTCAACGATGTGGTTGACCTCGACGCCGAGATACTGCTTGACCGTCGCGATCGTCAGCGGCGCGCCGCCGATCGCGAACGCGGCGTTGATCTTGGCGCGCCCGTGGCCGGGAATGTCGACCAGCGTGTCGCGCGGGATCGCGAGTCGTGCCGACTTGCCGCCGCCGTAGCGCATCATCATGATCGTGTCGGCGCGTCCGCGCCCCGGCACCGCCTTGCGGCGATCGGACCCGAGCACGAGGATGTTGTTGGCGCTGGTCAGCAAGTTGCCGGAGTCGTCAAGCGCCGCTTTGGTCGAGTCGGAGACCTTGCCCGACTGGATCTGCGCGCTGAAGAAGAACAGCACTGCGCTCAGCGCGACCCAGAAGAGCCCGGCCAGCACGACCCACTTGAAGACCCGTCCCGGAGTGATCGGTTTGCGCTCTCTCGGCTGCTCGCGCGGATCTCGATCGCGCTCGCGCGGATCGGGCCTGCGGCGACCCTCGCCGCGCGATGCCGGCTTGTTCTTCTCCAGGTTCGAGAATCGGTCGTCGCCGCCGCGATCGAGCAGCTTGGCGATAAACCCGCGCCGGGCGCGGTGTATGCGATATCGGGGGGGGTCCTCTGACATGCCAACAGGGTTTCGGCTCCGGCGGGCACAGGCCTTGCCGGCCAAAGCCGGTTAAATACTGCCTGAATGAAAACAAACGGGGGCCAGCAAGCGCAGCGCAAGGTGATCGGCGTCGATCTGGGCGGCACCAAACTGCTGGCCGGCGTGGTCGACGACGACCTCGAGGTCTACGGCCGCGCCAACAAGCCCGTCGCCGGCCTCAGCCAGGACCAGATCGTCGAGGCGATCGTGGCCGCGGTTGGCGAGCTGCGCGAGTTCGACCCGGATGTGAAGGCGGTCGGCTTCGGCATTCCCTGCTTGATCGACCAGGAGTCGGGCGTCGCCGTGATGGCTGTCAACCTGCCGATCGCCGACTTCCCGTTTCGCGAGAAGATCGGCGAGAAGCTCGGGCTCCCGGTCCACATCGACAACGACGCAAACGTGACGGCGCTGGTCGAGCAGCGCTTCGGCGCCGCGCGCGGCGGTCGCGACGTCGTCGGACTGACGATCGGCACCGGCATCGGCGGCGGCATCGTGATCAACGGCTGCATCTACCGCGGCGCCAACGGGTCGGGCGCCGAGCTGGGTCACATGGTGATCAAGGAGGACGGCATCCGCTGCCAGGGGCAGTGCCCCAACTACGGTTGCCTCGAGGCCTACGCGTCGGGTACAGCGATCGGCCGCGAGGGAGAGATCGCCGGCAAGGAGGAGCCCGAGTCGGCGCTCGGCGAGGCGGTCAGGGACGGACTCGAGATAACCGGCGAGATCGTGACCGAGGCGGCCCACAGCGGCGACGAGGTCGCGCGAATGGTGCTCGGGCACATCGGGCGCCAGCTAGGCGTCGGACTGTCGAGCATCGTCAACATCTTCAACCCCGACTACATCGTCGTCGGCGGCGGCGCGATGGCCGCCGGCGAGTTGCTGCTCGAGCCGGCTCGCGCCGAGCTGGCGTCGCGCGGTCTGCGCCCGAACCGCGACGAGGTCAGGGTCGTCGCAGCCAAGTTCGGCGCGGAGGCCGGGATGCTCGGTGCCGCCGTGCTCGCCTTCGATGAACTGGACGCCAAGAAGGGCTGGTCGACGTCGGAGCCGGGCACGCGGCTGTAGGCGCAATGAACCTTGGCGAACCCGCCCGGCGCTCCGGCGACGGACGGCTTGTTGTCTGTGCGACGCCGATCGGGAACCTCGAAGACGTCACGCTGCGAATGCTACGCGTGCTCGAGGAGGCCGACGCGATCGCCTGCGAGGACACACGCGTAACGCGCAAGCTGCTGACGCGGCACGGGATCGCGGCGGGCAAGCTGCTCAGCTACCACGAGCACAACGAGCGCGAGCGCGCCGGCGCGCTTGTCAAGCGGGTCAAGCGCGGCGAGTTGGTCGCACTCGTCACCGACGCCGGCATGCCGGGTGTCTCGGACCCGGGACGGATCGTGATCGACGCCTGCCGTGAGGCCGGGCTCGAGGTCGACGTGCTGCCCGGTCCATCGGCCGCGACGACGGCGCTGGTCGCGTCGGGCGAGCCGGCGGAGCACTGGGAGTTCACCGGCTTCCTGCCACGCAAGAAGGGCGAGCTGCGGACCCTGTTCGAACGATCGGGCGCGACGCTGGTTGCGTTCGAGTCGCCGCGGCGGTTGGCGGCGTCGCTGGCGCTGCTGGCCGAGGTCGACTCCACGCGCCCGGTCGCGGTCTGTCGTGAGCTGACGAAACTGCACGAGGAGGTGGTGCGCGGCGCGGCCGCAAACCTCGCCGTGCGCTTCTCTGAGGGCGTGCGCGGTGAGGTGACGCTCGTGATCGGTGCCGCCGACCGCCAGGCCGCTGAGCTGGGAACCGCACGGGACGCGGTCGAGCAGCTGGTCGCGGCGGGCGCGAAGCGGCGAACCGCGGCGGCGGTCGTATCGTCGCTGACTGGTGTGGCGGCGAATCGGCTCTACGGCAACGGCGGCGGCTGAGCCGGCTCGGGCGGCCTGTCCGCCCACGATCAGGTGTTCAAAGCGGCGCCGATCGGGTCAGAAGGAGTTCGACGGATCGTCAACCGTGGCTACCAGAATCACGAACAAGACGAAGCCGACGACGCCGATCCAGCCGAGCACGATGCCCGCGATCGCCAAGCCTCTGCCGGCCTGGGTTCCTCCCGAGCGCTCGATCTGCCCCCTGCTGATGTAACCGAAAACCAGCGCGAGCACCGCGCCGATCCCGTAGATCCAGAGGATCCCCAACACCAGCGACGCGACCGCCATGCCGTTGGTGCCGGTCTTTTGCTGCGGTGGCTGGGGCTGTTGTGGGTACTGGGGCGAGAGGTTCGGCGGGTACTGCGGCGGCGGCTGCCACACCGGCGGCGCCTGGGGTGGCGGCTGCGGCGGCGGTTGGCCGGGGACGGGCTGGTCGTCCGGCTGGCCCGGGACCGGCTGCGGATTGTCCTGGTCGTCCATCGCCAACGACACTACATCGGGCACCGGCCAGCGCGCAAGGTCGCCGGAGCGTAGTTGTCACGCTCCAGGCGACGGCCGTTCGCAACAATTGCGTGGCGTTGTGCGCTACTAGGTGACGGGTCTCTAAGAAACGGCTCCGCTCGACGACTCACGGTCTGAATCGGGCGCTATGTTGACTTGCTCTGCCGATCAAGAGCAAGGAGGCTCCCCCTTGAGACCAAGTTCGTTCCTCGCCGTCGCCGCCGCCACACTGTCGATCACCTGTACCGATGCGCGCGCGGCCGGCGGCTGGGTGTGGCCGCTGCGCGGCCCGGTGATTACCGCGTACGCGAACGACAACGCTCGGCCCTACGCCGGCGGCATGCACCGCGGAATCGACATCGGCGCCGCGGTCGGGACGCCTGTCGGCGCGGCGCATGCCGGGTCGGTCACGTACGCAGGCCGGCTCGGCAGGTCCGGCCTGACGGTCGCTGTCGCGAATTCCGGTGGTCGCCATATGACCAGCTACCTGCACCTCGACGAGATAGCGGTCGCGCGGGGCGAGCGACTCGAGGCCGGCGCGCGCGTCGGCACCGTCGGGACGAGTGGCAAGCGTTCGACCGAGCAGCCGCACCTGCACTTCGGGGTGCGGCTCGCCGACCGTTCGTCGTTTTACGTCGATCCGCTGAGCCTGTTGGGGCCGCTGAGTGCGCCTGCCGCGGTCGCGGCGGCGGTTGTGCCGGCGGTGCCTTCGGCGGAGCCGGTTCGCGCGCAACCGGCGCCGGTGCGGGTGCGGGCGGCGGCGCCCGCCGTCCGAGCGCCTTCAAGAGCACCGGCCCGCGTGCCTGCCCGCGTTCGTACACGGGTGCCGCGGGGCCAGCCGGCGCCGCGCGGTGCGCCGCGCCACGTCCCCGATCCCGTCGTCACCGGTCGATCGCGATCGCCCGCCCCTTTATCGCGACCCGAGCGGCGTCCGTCGCAGGCGGCCGAGCGGCATCCGGTGCTCCAGCCGCTGCCGGCGCTCGAGCCGGCCGGCTCGCACGACCTGCTGCCGGTCTGGATCGGCGCCTCGCTGGCGCTTCTTGCATTGATCGCTTTCGCTAGACCGGTGACCCGTGCGCTTCGCCGGGTCAGATCCCGATTGCGATCGCGGCGGCCCCCGCCCCGGCCGACCCGTACACCTACTCCTGTAGCCTCGCGGCTGCCAGGGTCCGTTCCCGGTCCGCGTAGCCGCGTAGTAGAGAGGCGGGTCTGACCCACGCTGACCGCCTGGTAGACCCCACGCACAATGTCGACGTTCTCCTGGGACGTGGCCCGCGCGGTATCCCGCTTCGGGTCGTGTCGCGCCCCTTCTGCGCTGAAAACGCGCCTAACCGCTGACGGAATGCAAACACCCCGACCTAAGCCGGGGCGTTCACGGGAGGGAGGATTCGCGTGTTCCTAATTGGGGAGGGAGGATTCGCGTGTTCCTAAGTATGTAGACCCCGGACAGCCCAATTCGGTTCACGTCTTGCTGGTGAGCGGCCTACCGATCTTATGACTGTCAGCCAATGCCGCTCCCCGGCGGAATCAACGCAACCTCATCTCCGTCGTGGAGCCACATGTCCATCTGGGCATGCTCGCGGTTGACGGCGATCACGAAGCTGAGCCTGTCGAGCGGCTCGCGTAGTCCCGGAGTGCGGGCGGCTTCATCGACCGCGTCGCGCACCATCGCCCCCTCCGCGACCTCGACGTCGAGCGAATCGCTGCGGGCACGCTCGGCGAGCACTCCGAACAGGCGGACAGTGACCTTCATCCGCCCATCCTATTTGGATCGGGCTTTTCCGGCTCAACATCGAGGCACGAAGTTCCTCGATAGCCTCGGGCTTAACCTCTTTCAGGAGGTCTTAGCTGGACCCCGGGATCAGGCAGCCTTTGGCTGGAAGCCGTCAGCTCGACGCGCCCGGGCGTGAGGCAGCGACGTCCGCTTCGGCCGAGTCCGATCGATCGTCGGGCCGGCGAGGTTGTTCGCTCTTCGTGAATGCACCGCGCAAAAAGAAGACAATGAAGACGACCCCGTACAGGGCCGCCACAACCGGCGCGGACCCCTCGAGGGCCTCCCCGGCTCCCGCTTCACCAAGCTCGTGCAAGGCTCCCATCAGAAGGAAGGACGCGAGGCCAATCACGAGCACACCGGTGATCGCGAAGAACTTGTTGAGGTTGATACGCACCGCACCGCGATAAACCGCCACGCCGAGTACAACCGCCACAAGAATGCCCAGCGTCGCTCCCGCGGCGCTGACGAGCGGAGCATCTTGAGTATTGATCGCGAACATGAAAAGAGCAGTCTCGAGGCCTTCTCTTGCCACTGCCACGAACGCGATCGACGCGAGCGCAATGCCGCTGCCGGCTGCAATCGCATCACTAACTTGGTCGCGCAGGCTCTGGCCAATCGTCCTTGCTTGGCGTCGCATCCAGAACACCATCCAGGTCAGCACACCTGCGGCGAGCAGCATCGCGAGTCCTTCATAGAGCGCCTCAGTCACTCCCTCGAGCTCGCCAAGCGTCAAGAACAGCAGTGCCCCGACTGCCACACTGAACGCGATCGCCGCGCCGACACCGAGCCATATCGCGCGCGCGTTCGCGCCAAGCCGGTCTGTTTTCTTGAGAAAGGCGAAGATGATCCCGATGATCAGGGCGGCTTCAAAGCCTTCTCTCAAAGTGACGACAAATGCGTCCAACGCGCTCCTTGGTCAGGTGAGGCCCGCGAACAGCACCCTAACAGATTTAGGGCGCCCTCTTTAGGACGCCCTAAGTGCATCGCGTCACACTAGACAAGTGCACATAGTGCCGCCGCGCTCTGCTGATCAGCGGAGTAGTTGCAGCCCTACGGTAGGAGCTTCGATCCGTCGAAGCACTGGAAGCTTCGAGTCCACGAGCGGCATCGGCACGCCCAGCGCGGCGTACTCGGTCGCGAAGCACCTACCGTTCCAGCAGGCAAAGGCCACAACCTGCGTTGACGGAGCGCCGGTGAGGTACCTCCCTGATCGGGGGGCGTACGAAAAGAAACGCGCAGTGCCTTCCGAGCGGGATCTGCAGTTCTCTCCCTCACATCGCCGCCCGAAGAGAAGCTCTCGACCGTCGAATCCCACCTGTGAAAAGTGCGCTCTGGCCTCGCCAACGATTTCCCTGGCGACGAGCCTGTCGGAACCGCCGACGCGAGCGAGACGAATCTCCTGGTACCCGTGGCCCGGCGCACCCCTGTAGGTAAACGCGGCGAGATTTGCAATCAAGTTTCCCCGAAGATCGAGGGCTCCGAGACCCTGCCCCGTTCTTCGCAGGCAGCGCACATGCTTGATTTTCTTCCCGCCCGACCCAAATCGAGGGCACACTCGACGCGGCATGGCAACCTCGCGACTCTGGCGACCATTCTCGAGATTGCGCGCATAGATGGAAGGCCGAGCTTTCCCGGAAGTGGCTCTACGGACGAAGGCCACCCGCTTCTTCCAGATTGCCGGGTCGGTGTCTGAACGGCTGGCCCGTCCCGTCGTCTTTAGCGGGGCTTCGGCGGATAGACCGAAAGAGAACCGAAACAGACGGCAACGCGTCGTAGCCTGCTTACAGCGTGAATAGACTGCCCAGACTGAGCCGTCCGGGCCGGGGCCGAGGTCCACGTCAAAGGGACGCTTGGATGGCGGGACTGGCAAGCGCGTCGCCTGCCCCCCAACCGCTGTGTTCAGGAAGTATTCGCCTGTTCGGGAGCTGAGCTCACTCCATGCGACCGTATCTCCGTATGCGCTGATCGACGGCTCGTCGTAGAACGGCACCTCTGAGATGACGTTTGCCCGCGCCACGTCTGGGCCTGTCCAGACGGTCGCAGTGACGACGACGAATGCCAACCACTTGCAGCATGCGCTGGCGAGTCTTCGAGCACGTGACCCTTCGATGCCTCTGCTCATGCGAATCCACTCTCCATTGGGTCTGGATCCCTTATCAACTGCTCGAACACGTACACACAGGCAGAGTTGCGGTGTGCCGGGACACTGAGCAAGCCCAGGCGGAGGTCTGGCCACGATCGACTGACCGCAACGGACCGGGGCCGCCAGGGTCTCGGTGCGGGCGGCCTCGAGCCACTGCCGGCCCTCCAGCCGGCCGGCTCGCGCGACCTGCGGCCGGCTGGATCGGCGCCTCGCTGGCGTTTCTGCGACTCCATATAGTCAGCGCCTTGGCCTACTACGTCACAACGCCGATCTACTACGTCAACGCGCAGCCGCACCTGGGCCACGCCTACACGACGATCGCGGCCGACATCATCGCCCGCCACATGCGCCAGCGCGGCGAGGAGGTCTTCTTCCTGACCGGCACCGACGAGCACGGCGAGCCGGTCGCCCAGGTCGCGGAGCGCGAAGGCATTCCGCCGCAGCAGCTCGCCGACACGAATGTCGAGCACTTCCGCAACATGGTCGAGCGCGTCAACATCTCGAACGACTTCTTTATCCGCACGACCGATGACAAGCACGAGGCGTTCGTCCAGCAGTTCATGCAACGGCTCTACGACAAGGGCATCCTCTACGAGGACGACTACGAGGGCTGGTACTGCCCCAACTGCGCGGACTTCAAGACCGACCAGGAGCTGCTCAAGGGCAATCGCTGCTCGATCCACCTGATCGTGGTCGAGCGCGTGAAGGAGCGCAACTACTTCTTCCCGCTGTCGAAGTACCAGGAGGCGCTCGAGAAACTTTACGCCGAGCGACCCGACTGGGTCGTGCCGAAGAGCCGCTACAACGAGGCGCTCGGTTTCATCAAGCAAGGCCTCAACGACGTCTCGGTCACGCGCGCCAAGCTGCGCTGGGGCGTTCCCGTGCCGTGGGACGAAGAGCAGGTCATATATGTCTGGTTCGACGCGTTGCTCAACTACTTGAGCGCGCTCACCTATGCGCGTCCCGACATCGACCTGACGGATGAGTTCTGGCCGGCCGACTACCACCTGATCGGCAAGGACATCCTCAAGTTCCACGCCGTGATCTGGCCGGCGATGCTGCTGGCTGCCGAGATCGAGCTGCCCAAGCACCTGTTCATCCATGGCTACCTGCTGATGCAGGGCGAGAAGATGTCAAAGACGCTCGGCAATGTGCTCGATCCATTCGAGGTGATCGACGTCTACGGCACCGACGCGTTGCGCTTCTACTGCTTCCGTGAGGTCGGCTTCGGACAGGACGGTTCGATCTCGACCGAGGGCTTCGAGGCGCGCTACAACAGCGAACTAGCCAACGAGTACGGCAACCTCGCCAGCCGCACGATCGCGATGATCGGTCAGTTCCGCGACGGCGTTGTTCCCGCCGACGCCGACCCACCGGCCGAACTGGCCGAGTCGTTCGCGGGCCTTCGCGACGCGGTCGAGGCGCGGCTCGGCGCCGCCGAGCTGACGGCCGCGCTGGAAGAAATCTGGTCGCGCGGCGTGCGCCGGCTGAACCGTTACGTCGAGGAGCAGAAGCCCTGGGAGCTGGCCAAGGACGCGGGCAACGAGGGGCGGCTCGACCAGGTGCTCTACGGACTCGCCGAGGGACTGCGGGTGATCACAGTGCTACTGCACCCCTACATGCCGGAGACGACCGAGCGACTGCTGAACGCGCTCGGCGACGGCAGCGGAGAGGCGTTCGCACTCGAACGCGCGCACTTCGGCACGGGGGCGGGCGGCGCAACGGTTGAGAAGCTGCCGCCGCTTTTCCCCAAGGTCAAGGCCGCCGAATCGGCCTGAGCGACACAGCGTGACGCCACGCCAGGTCGCAATGCTGATCGCGGTCTCGGCGATCTGGGGCGCCTCCTACCTACTGATCAAGATCGCGCTCGATGGTTTTGAGCCGTTCTCAATCGTGTTCCTGCGCGTGCTGCTCGCCGCGATCCTGCTGTACGCGGTGATCCGCGCGCGCGGCGGCGTCGATCGCGAAGCCCTGACGGTGCTGCGCGAGCACCCCGGCCGCACGCTGATCCAGGGATTGATCAGCGTCGCGCTGCCATTTTCTTTGATCTCGCTCGGCGAGACGCAGATCAGCTCCGGGCTGACCGGCATCCTCATCTCGCCCGGGCCGCTGTTCATAGCGATATTGGCTCCGTTCGTCGCTCGCAGCGAGCGAGTCGGGCGCCGCGCTGGGGTCGGCGTCGCGGTCGGGTTCGCCGGAGTGGTCGTGCTGGTCGGCTTCGACTCGCTCGGCAGCAGCGGCGAGCTGCTCGGCGCACTGGCGGTGCTCGGCGCCGCCGCCAGCTACGGCGTGGGCGCGCTCTACGCAAAGCTGAAGTTCGCCGGCGTGCCACCGTTGGTCGTCAGCCTCGGCGCCGTCACAGCGGCGGCGGCGTGGACGCTGGTGCCCGCGATCGCAACCGCCGGCCAGATCGCTCCCGACCCGGGCGACGTGGCTGCGGTCGTCTGTCTCGGCGTCGCTGGGACGGCGATCGCGTTCGTCATCTACTACTCGTTGATCGCCGAGACAGGCGCCGGTCGCGCCTCGTTGGTCGGCTACCTGATCCCGCCGGTCGCACTCGCCTACGGTGCGCTGCTGCTGGGCGAGACGATCACCGCGGCGTCGATCGGCGGGCTCGCGTTGATCCTCGCCGGCGTCGTGCTTGCCGGCGGCGAGCGCGAGGTCGAGGGACAGGCCGGCGACGTAGAATCGCCGGCGTGATCGACACGCACTGCCACCTGGAGATGTGCGATGCGCCGGTCGCCGAGCTGGTCGCCAACGCACGCGAGGTTGGCGTCGATCGGCTGCTGGCGATCGGCATGACCGACGAGTCCTGTCGCGGCGCGCTCGCGGCAGCGAGCGGGCACGAGCAGGTCTTCGTTTCGGTCGGGCGCCATCCACACGAGAGCGAGGGCTGGGGCGACGCCGACCTCGCGGGTCTGCGCGAGCTGGCGGCGGACGATTCGGTACGAGCGATCGGCGAAACCGGGCTCGACTACAAGCGCGACTACGCGCCGCGCGGCGACCAGCGCCGCGCGTTCGAGGATCAGATCGGGCTCGCCAACGAGCTGGGCAAACCGATCGTGATCCACACGCGCTTCGCCGCCGACGACACGCTCGCGATGCTAGAGCGCGCCGCGGTACCGGTGATCATCCACTGCTTTTCGCTGACCGAGCAGGTCGGCATTTGCATCGAGCGCGGTTACTACTGCTCGTTCGCCGGCAACGTCACCTACCCGAAAGCCGTCGAGTTGCACGACGCGGCGCGCGAGATCCCCGACGACCAGCTGTTGGTCGAGACCGACGCCCCCTACCTGACGCCGCAACGCTGGCGCGGCCAGACCAACGAGCCGGCCAGGGTGGTTGCAACTGCCGAGTTCCTGGCGGAGCTGCGCGAGAGCACCGCAGACGATTTGGCAGCGACCGTAATCGCGAACGCGAAGCGGCTGTTCTCCTGGTGAGCGACACGCGCGCGAGCCTCGAACGCATGTCGCGCTTCGACATCGCGCCGAACCGTGAGTTGGGACAGAACTTCCTGGTCGACGACAACATCCTCGGGCTGATCGGGCGAGCCTCGGAGTTGACGAGCGCCGATGTCGTGCTGGAGATCGGCGGCGGGCTCGGCGTGCTGAGCACCTACTTGGCCGCGCGGATCGCACACCTCCACGTGATCGAAGCCGACCGCAAGCTCGGGCCGGTGCTGACCGACGCGCTCGCCGGTCGCACAAACGCGACGCTCACGCTCGCTGACGTGATCGACCTCGATCTGGCTGCGCTCGACCCCGCGCCGGCCAAGGTCGTCGCCAACCTCCCCTACGGCGTGGCCGTGCCGGCAATCCTGAAGACGATCGACGAGCTGCCCACCGTCTCGCTGTGGTGCGTGATGGTCCAGCGCGAGGTCGGCGACCGGCTTGCGGCAGAACCGGGGTCCAAGACCTACGGGATCCCGTCGGTGCTGGTGCAGCTCGCCTGCGATGTCAAGCTCGAGCGCGCGATCTCGCGCAGTGTCTTCCGGCCGCCGCCGAAGGTCGACTCGGCGCTGGTCGTGCTGCGCCGTCGCGGTCGGTCCGCGCGGCCCGACGTCGCGGCGCTCGTCCATGCCGCCTTTGCGCACCGGCGCAAGGCGCTGGCGCGATCGGTCGAGCTGGCCGGCGGTCCGGGCACGCGCGAAAAGCTGCGGCACGCTCTGAAGGAAATCGGGCACCCGGTCGATGAGCGGGCTGAGCGGCTCGCCCCGCAGGAGTTCACCGAGCTGGCGAAAAGAGTGGCGTGATGAACGAACTGGCCCCCGCGAAACTAAATCTATCTCTGTATGTCGGGGCCAAGCGCGACGACGGCCTTCACGAGCTCTGCTCGCTGTTCTGCCCGCTGACGCTGGCCGACACACTCGAGTTGGCGCCGTCCCCAAGCAATGTCGATCAGGTCGAGTGCGAGGGCGTCGAGGGACCGAATCTCGTGGCGCGGGCGATCGAGGCGTTTCGCGCGCGGTTCGGCTGGGACGGCGACCCGGTGGCGATCACGGTCGACAAACAGATCCCCGTGTCCGCCGGACTCGGTGGCGGGTCGGCCGACGCGGCCGCGACGCTGCGGCTGCTGCTGCGAGCGTCCGGCCTGACGCCGCGACCGGCCGAGCTTGCCGAGCTTGCGATGTCGCTCGGCGCCGACGTTCCGTCGCAGCTCGAGCCGGGATTGGCACTCGTGAGCGGCGCCGGCGAGCGGGTCGAGCCACTCGCCGCGAGGCTTGAACTGCACGCGGTGTTGCTGATCGCTCGCGACGGGCTCTCGACCGCGGATGTCTACATGCACACCGACAGCATGTTCCCCGGGCGTTCGACCGATGGCCTACGCGAAATGGCCGCCGGGCTGCGCGCGGCGGTCGATCACGCGAACGGTTCGGCGCTCGCGCTGGGCGATTGTCTGCACAACGATCTTCAGGGCTCCGCGGTCGCGCTCGAGCCGTCGGCCGGCGAGGGACTCGACCTACTGCGCGAGGTCGGCGCGCGCGCGGCGCTGACTACCGGCTCAGGACCGACGGTGTTCGGGCTGTTCGAGCAAGCTGGAGATGCCGCCGCGGCGAGCGAACGGTTGCGGCCTCAGTGGGACGCCGATCTGCTCGTTGCAGAGGCAGGCAGCACGCGATAGCCATGCCAGCGATGAGAAAACCTTCGCTCCCAGAAGGCCGCATGCGAATTGTGATCCTGGCGGTCGCCGCGCTGATCGCAGTGGTCGCGTTCACCGTGCTACTGCCGAAGCTGGCGGACGTGTTCGAGACGGTCGTTCAAGATGTGGCCGAGTCGCTCGGCAAGTGGGCCTACCTACTGGTCGGCGCGATGGCGATGCTCGAGACGGCCGCCGCGCTCGGCTTCATCGCGCCAGGCGAGTTTGCAGTGATCATCGGTGGAGTGCTGGCCGGCGAGGGCACGCTCTCGATCGAACTGTTGATCGGGATCGTCTGGTTCTCGATCGTGATCGGCGACACGATCGGTTTCTTCATCGGCCGCAAGCTCGGCAGGTCGTTCGTCGACCGGCACGGGAAACGGTTCCCGACTGCGCGTCGCCACTTCGCGCGAGTCGAGCAGCTATTCCGCGACCACGGCGGCAAGTCGATCTTCCTCGGCCGCTGGATCAGCATCGCGCGGCCACTTGTTCCGTTCACCGCCGGGACGTCGGGGATGTCGTATCGAGCCTTTCTTCCCTATGACGTGATCGGCGCCGGAGTCTGGGGGACGGCCTTCAGCATGCTCGGCTACATCTTCTACAGGAACTTCGACCAGCTGACCGACCTCGCCAGCAAGGGAGCGCTGGTCTTCGCAGCCCTGATCGTCACGATCATCGTCGTCGTTCGCGTCGCCAAGCGGCTGCGCGACCCGGCCGAGCGCAAGCGCTGGAAGGCGTGGATTGCAAGACAGGCCGAGCGACCGGCACTGCGCCCGTGTGCGCGCCCGATCCGCTGGGTCTGGCGCCGGGTGCTGCGGCCGATTTGGGATTTGGTCGCGCCACCGGTGCGCTTCTTCCGCGGGCGCCTGACGCCCGGTGAGCTTGGCATCGAGCTGACCACGCTGGTCGCGATCGCGGGGGTCGGTGCCTACGTGATCTTTCTCCAGATCGGCCTGATCGAGAACGAGCCGTTGATCGCGGGCGACGCGACCGCGCTCGACATCTCGCGCGATACGCAGTCCGGGTTGCTGACCGGTCTCGCGCGCTTCGCCAGTGCACTCGGCGCGCTCCCTCTGGTGCTGCTCGCGGTTGGCGTTACCACCGGCTTCCTGTTCGGCCGGCGACGCTACGTGGAGGCAGCGACGCTTATTTCTGGCTTCGTCGTCACCGAGGTAGCGGTGCACGTCATGAAGTCGGCCGTCGGGCGCTCGCGACCGGATGACATGATTGTGGGCGCCACCGGAAACGCCTATCCGTCAGGGCACGCGGCGATCTCGATCGGCTTCGTTGCGATTGGCGTACTGATTGCGCGTACTTGCGAGAGCGCCACTGTGCGAATCGCCTGGGTCGTTGGCGGAGTCGGGATGGCGGTGGCAATCGGATTGTCGCGCGTCTACCTACGGGTCCACAACCTGAGCGACGTGATCGGCGGTTGGATGCTCGGGCTCACGGTCTTCGCGTTGCTCGGTGCAATCGCACTGATCGTGGACTTCATAATCCGTGTCGGCCCACCCGAGAAGGCGCCAGATTGATCGGCTAGTCTGACCGTGATGGACACGCTGACCGCCGCATACTTGGTTCTCGGCGTCGCCGGCGTGATCGGCCTGTCGTTGTTCGCGGTCTGGATCCTGGCGCCGGCATGGACCTCCTACGGTCGCACCTGGGAGCGCATCGCCGCCGCGATCCTGAGCGTCTTCGTGCTAACCACGTTTGCAGCTACCGGCGTCGGCCTCGGTCTGCTGATCATCTTCTACTGGGACGACATCGCCGGCATCTTCGGCGCCGCGAGCGCGTTTTTCTAGTCGCGCCGTAAACTTCATCCGTCGCTCGTCGATATCGCCCACATGTCACAGATCTCTCGTGAAACCCCTGCAGTAGAGGGTGCCAGCGGCGACTCCGCTGCGCTCGACACGCTCGCCACTGCCGTCGAGTCGGGCGCCGGCCTGCCCGAGGTCGTGCGCGCTGCCTCGGTTGCGTTGGGTGCGATCGTCGCCGTGATCGACGCAAAGCAGGCTGTACTCGCGGTCGCCGCGGCGTCCCCGGCGGAGGAGCGTGATCTACTGTCGAAAACAGATGACGTGGCTGTGATCGACCTGCGCGTAGCCGAGTCGAGCGTCGGTCAGCTCCGTTATCGCGCACGTGCGGGTACACCCGAGCCACTCGTGCTGCGAATGGTCACCACCCTGCTGGCGCTCGAGGTCGAGCGCACGCGCGCTCCCGAGCACGCCGCCGAGGCAGCCCTCGGCAGCTTCGTCAACGCCGTACTCGACGGAGAGATCGAGGATCGCCGCGACCTGGTCGCGCGCGGCAGGGAGCTGGGCGTCGAGCTGGACAAGGGCGGGACAGTCGTGATCGCCCAGGTGCAGCCGCGCCGGCCGGCCGAGGGCGATTGGCAGGCACGTGCGCTAACCGTCGCCGGCCGCGCCGCGCGCTCGATCGTTCCCGGGTCGACAGCGGCGCTGCGCAACGAGATGGTTGCGGTGATCGTTCCCGGCGGCGACGAGCAGCGCGCCATCGCTGCGGCGCGCACCACCATGCGCACGCTCGAGGAGACGATGCGAGGTTTCGGGATCGTGGTCGGCCACAGTCGCGTTGCAACCGACCCGATCGACCTCCACCGCGCCGACGCCGAGGCGCTGCTGGCTGCCAACGTGGCTTCACCGAACGCAATGACCGAGGCGCGGCTGCTGGCGTTCGAGGAAACCGGCGCCTACAAGCTGCTGCTGCCGGCGATGAGCAAGGACCCGGCCG